>Ga0183260_10000183_pt1 | contig 48106 bp, 39 predicted proteins | sample AntDrymUQ4972206_2_FD_129768 | JGI IMG/M metagenome (GOLD analysis project Ga0183260, IMG submission 129768) | Polar desert sand microbial communities from Dry Valleys, Antarctica - metaG UQ497 (22.06) (version 2) (version 2) | ecosystem: Environmental > Terrestrial > Soil > Desert | place... | reverse complement strand
CTCGGTACACATTTGGTACACATTCAGGGTACACAAAGGACTGGCAGATAGGTTGGATCGGCCAGTTTCCTTGATTCCATTGGGTTTTACGGGGAGCGGAAGACGGGATTCGAACCCGCGACCTTCTCCTTGGCAAGGAGATGCTCTACCACTGAGCCACTTCCGCATTCTTCTAGTCAACAGAGGGGATTCTAGAGTTTTGGTCGTGTCAGTGTCAAGGATTCGGGACTCGGGCATGCGGCCACTTACATTTGTTGTGAGGCTTTCAAACAGCAGGACGTTCTCGTCCACAGAAAGGTCGAATCAGGCCATGGCAAGGTCAACTACGACACTCCCGGACGATCTTGTTTCGGCAGAATGGCTCCTCTTGAACCTTGAGGAACCATCCGTTCAGGTGGTCGATATTCGCGGGTATGTCAGGACCGAGAATCTCGGCGGGGGACGCCAAACCGCCACCTACGAAGGCGCAATGGATGAGTATCTCCTGGGGCATATTCCTGGGGCAACATTCATCGATTGGACCCGAGACATCGTTGACTCCGATGCGGAGGCAACGGCGCAGATCGCGAATCCGGAGCAGTTTGCCAGCGCCCTCGGAAGCGCGGGCGTGGATGCGGACACCGACGTGGTCATCGTTGACCATGCGGGAGGTCACTTCGCGACCCGGTTGTGGTGGGCATTGCGCTACTACGGCCACGATCGGGTGGCGATTCTTGACGGCGGATTCAAGCATTGGGAGTCGCTCGGCTTGCCGATCGAAGCAGGAAAGCACACACCTGAGCCGAAGTCCTTTGTGGTTGACGTGCATCCGCATTGGTGGAGCGGCGCCGCCGATGTCGCTGCGCTGATCGAGAGAAGTGATCGTCAAATCATCGACGCTCGCGATCCCGAGACGTACGCGGGAGCATCGCAGCGCGGCAGCCGGGGCGGGCATATTCCGACGGCCTCGAACCTGCCAACCAAAGACCTTTTCAAGTCGGACGGACGGTGGAAGGACCCGGAGGAGTTGCGCCTGGCCGCGGCCGCTTCAGGGGTGGACCTCAATCAACCCGTGACCGCCTATTGCAACGGCGGTGTAACGGCCACCGCGGTTCTTTTCGGCCTGCATCGGGCCGGGATGGAAGATCTCAGCAACTACGATGGCTCCTGGAACGAATGGAGCGAGCGCCCCGACCTGCCAGTTGAAGGCAATCGGGATTTGTGGCGGGACAATACGTGAAGGATTTTGGATGTGGAGAGGCGCGTCACCGTCAACAGTTGGCAACCTTAATCAGGGCGTGGCCAACTTGGGCGGGCGAGCGGCTCCATGACCCAACGAGGCAGAATTCGTTTTGACTGGCGCCGACCGGATCCCAAGCCTTGTGCGCAAAATTCAGTCGCGAATATGCTCTGGTGCCAAGGCGCGGACTCGAACCGCGGACCGCACGATTTTCAGTCGTGAGCTCTACCAACTGAGCTACCTTGGCGCATGTTGTCGGGCGCCAAATGACCCTCAAAATCGGTGGGCGATAGAGGGCTCGAACCTCTGACCTCCACGGTGTAAACGTGGCGCTCTTCCAACTGAGCTAATCGCCCAGATTCAGCGAGTCGATATCCAGGTGCCCAGGAGAGGATTTGAACCTCCACGCCCTGTTCGGGCACTAGCCCCTCAAGCTAGCGCGTCTGCCGATTCCGCCACCTGGGCAGGTGTGTCCCACAGCGGAGCGAAGTATAGGGGGTGATTCGAGACCTCGTCAACAGAATGGCGCAATGTTCTGGGTTCGGTTCGGATGGCGAAAATCGCGCGCCGTTTGGGCGCCCGTGGCGTTTAGCTGCTATGATTCCATGAATCTTCCAGGACAAAGAGTTCGGGCATGCAGGCAGCCATGATTGGCGCCGACCTAAGCGCATTCGGTTTGACGACGCGACGGAGGGGGAGGCACATGCAATCCTTTCTCCCAAGTGGCGTGTTGGACGCGTTTATCGAAGGGTACCTGCGTTCTGACGCATCGGGAGAGTCAGGCGGTTCGGAACCAACGGGGCGCATCGAACTGGTTCCACATCGGAACGGAAAGACTGTTTTTGAGCTTCGTTACCTGGATTACGGGCTGATCGCCAAGGTCTATGACGACATCCGGGACGGTGCCTTGGCCTTCGAGGTTTGGCACACGCTTTGGTCGGAAGGGTTCGGTCCCGATGCAATCTTCAAGGTCCCCGAACCGCTGATTTATCTCCCGGAGCACCGGACGTTCCTGATGGAGTTGGCATCAGGCACGTGCTTGCTCCCACTCGTCCTGCGCGATCGGAACGCCTGTATCGAAGGTATGCGACACGCGGCGCGTTGGCTTGCGGCCCTGCACGTATTGCCGGTGCGGGCGGGCGCCGTAGACAACTCCGCTCGAATCCTGTACAGGTTGGCTCGCAAACTCGTCAGAACGGCTGCGTCTTGCCCGGAGCTGGAAGGGACGATTGTGAAGATTGTTTCCGAGCTTGAGCGACGTGGTGAGGCGTACTTGTCGGCCGGGTCGCAGCCATTGGTGCAGACCCACGGACGTTATCACTGTGGTCACGTCTATGTGACTCCCGGCGCGGTGACGGTGATTGACATGGATCGCTCGGCCCCCGCAGATCCCGCAAAAGATGTCGCCGAGTTCCTGTGCCGATTCCGAATCGATGCCAGCAAGGAGGCCATTAAGAGGAGGCTCGTTGATGACCTTGGCGCCGTGGGGACTCGGATCTTTGTTGAGGAGTACGACCGGGCTGGCGCTCCGCGCCTCCCCGGTCTCCTGTTCTACTGGTCAGCAACGCTTCTTGGCTTGCTGGCAGATACTGCTCAGAAGCGACATCTCGATGACGACATCCGGAACGCCCGACTTGCGTACTACGATTCCGAGTTCGCAGAACTCCCCGAACTCGTTGCCAACCTCAGTCATCGGACCTAATCGGGGTTTCTAAGCGGAAGAGTGCGTGTGTCGCCGGTCTTGAATACTGGCGCCTTGATGCTTCCGTCGCTGGCAGTCCCGATATTTGTCGACATGTCACCGGCAGGCGACGACATAGCGAAGGCTCCTGCTCCATAGGGACGATACCCCCTCCATTGCAGTCCGCACGGCTAACCACACTGCACAGTCCCACGGCGCCATGAATCGGCTTGGCCGCGGAACTCGACCGCGGGCCGACCGAAAACGGCATGGTACGATTCTGGTCCGGAATCCAGAAGCGCGCCGTTGCGCGGTGTTCCGGGCACGCGTCACCTGACGTGGCAGTTTGTTTCCATCAAGTCGGCGACCGACCGCGGTTCACCGATCGCGCTCCGGGGAGGGTTTCATGCCTGAGCAGACGTCGAGTCGATCCACAAGGCGACTCAAGGTCACTGTTGTTGGGGCGGGCATGGTCGGTGGAACTGTAGCCCAACTGCTCGCACAGCGTGATTATGCCGATATTGTGCTGGTCGACATTGTCGAAGGCCTGCCCCAGGGCAAGGGGCTTGATTTGCTTGAGGCCGGTCCTGTGCTCGGATACGACTCGATGATCAGCGGCGCCAACTCGTATGAGGAATCGGCCGGCTCCGATCTAGTGGTGATTACGTCGGGCATCGCTCGCAAACCCGGTATGAGCCGCGATGATCTGTTACGGACGAATATGGGCATCGTCCGCTCGGTGACCGAGCAGGTGGCCAGCAGCTCCCCAGAAGCGAAAGTTATCGTCGTTTCCAATCCACTCGATGCGATGTGCCATGTGGCGTTCGATGCCGCCGAGTTCCCGCGGGAACGCGTGATTGGCCAGGCAGGGGTGCTCGATTCGGCCCGATTCCGGACGTTTATCGCCCAGGAGCTGGACGTCTCGGTGCGCGATGTTTCTGCATTCGTGCTTGGTGGCCATGGGGACACAATGGTCCCGCTTTCGCGGTACTCGACTGTGGCCGGGATTCCAATCACGGAGTTGCTCCCCGTCGACCGGGTGAGGGCCCTTGAAGAACGCACCGCCAGTGGCGGCGCCGAGATCGTTAGCTTGCTCAAGACCGGCAGCGCGTACTATGCGCCGGGAGCGTCAGTGGTTGAAATGGTCGACGCGATCCTGCTGGATCAGAAACGGATTCTCCCAAGCAGCATTTACCTTGAGGGCGAGTACGGCATAAGCGGGCTGTTCGTTGGTGTGCCGGTGAAACTGGGAGCGAACGGCGTCGAACAAATCATCGAAATCTCACTGACCGATGAAGAAAATCGCGCCTTGCGGAAATCGGCATCGGCGGTCCAAGACTTGGTGGACGCCATGGATCGGTTATCGACCGAGTCCTGAGCGATCAATCCCGGTCGACCTAGAGTTGGAGGAAGTGTGCCAGGCAAGAACCCACTTGCGGCGGTAGGGTCCGTGCGAAACTTCATGAACATCGTCAAGGAAGTGAATTTTGATGAGATTCGCGAGCGCGCGGAGCAGGTTCCGCGGATCCTGATGATCGCGCGAACCCAGGAACAGGCTGAAACTGCGGCGAACCTGATTTTTGGCGAGGCGTCAGACCGGTACATTGAGCATCGGTTTGGGGAACGGGTCGAGCGAATCGACACTTCCCGTTACGACGTAGTTGTGGTTGTGGATTCAGAGCAGACTGGCTTGTACGAGCAGGCCAGGAAGCAGGCTGACCACGGCCGCGGCGCTAACGTGTTCTTTCTGGCAAGCGACGGTCCGGACGCCGCTAACCGGCTCCGGACCGAAATCGTGATGACGGATCCGGAAGGCGCCCCGGCATTGGGGCGGTGGCTGGTCCCATTTCGAACCGCCGCGGTTCATGCGATCATTGACGGTACAGCCAAGGCGAATGCCAAGTTCGCGCTTGTGTCGAACATTCCGTCAGTCGTGCCATTGTTCGGTGGATTTATTGCCGCCGGTGCCGACCTGTTGGTCCTGACCAAAAACCAGATCATGATGGCCTACAAACTCGCCGCCGCCAACGACCGCGATTTGTCCAACCAGACCGGGATCCTTCGCGAACTGGCGCCGGTGGTGGGGGCAGGGTTCGTCTGGCGATCGGTTGCGCGCGAAGCAACGTCGTTCATTCCGTTCATGGCGGGCACGATTCCCAAAGTAGCGATCGCCTTTGCCGGCACGTACACCGTGGGGTTGGCCGTCGATTCCTACTATCGGTTCGGCAAGAAACCGACGGGGGAACAGATGAAGGGGTTCGGAGAGCAGGCAATCAAGATTGCGGCAAGCATTCCACTTCCGGGAAGAGCCAGAACTGACGCCCAGGAGGATGCAATCGGGGCCGGGCCTCGCCGTTCAGTTGAATCCGGCGAGACCCAACGAAATTTATAGCCACCGCTGGGGTTGGAGGCAGTAGGCTGACTCCTTGGAGAAACGTACACCCATGATCCGGCGCGTCGTTCTTGTGGGACTCAGCGGGACCGGCAAGAGTTCAGTTGGTCGAGAGGTGGCCACGAGGCTCGAGTGGGATCTGATCGATACCGATCGGGAGATTGAACACCGAACGGGTCAATCGATACCTGACATCTTTCACCGTGACGGCGAGCCTGCATTCCGTGAACTTGAGCACTCGGTTCTCCGCGACGCGCTGTTGCGGGAGCGCTCGGTGATTGCCACGGGCGGCGGGGCTGTCGTCGATCCGGGAATCTGGTCGATCGAGTTGTTGGGGTCGCCGGAAACCCTGGTGATCTGGCTCGATGCCGATCCCGTGACGCTGGTCGGCAGATTGCGTGCCCAGTCTACGGAGGAGGGTGCCGCGGCCGATCGCCCGCTTCTCGCGGACGGCGATCCCGTGACCAGAATCACTTCGATGCGCGCCAATCGAATCGATTCCTATTCAAGGTCCGACCTTGCGCTGGATGTCTCCGGCCAGACTGTTTTGGCCATTGCCGCCGATGTGGCCGAACTCGTTCGATTCGGACGTTGCGAGGAAGTGCAATTCAATCTCAACGTGGACACTGCTCAGTCGACGATTCACGTCGGACTGGGCTCACGCTTCCGGGCCGGAACGTTGATCCAGACACGATGGCCAATGGCCAAGCGCATCTGGGTGGTGGTTGACGCCAATCTCGAACCACATGTCCAGACTGAGATTGAGAGCTTGCGTACATCGACCGCGATCCCGGTTGTAGTGGCGCCAGTCGCGGCCGGTGAGTCAAGCAAGAGCATGGAGGGATTGGAGCAACTCTACGACCGGATGCTCGCTGGCGGCGTCGAACGCGACGATGTCGTGATCGCGATGGGTGGGGGGATGGTCGGCGACCTTGCCGGGTTCGCGGCGGCGACGGTGCTTCGCGGAATCAGTTTGGTGCAAATGCCATCGACCTTGCTCTCGATGGTCGATAGCAGCGTCGGCGGCAAGACGGGCATCAATCACAGCACTGGCAAAAACCTGATCGGCGCCTTTTACCAGCCATCTGAAGTCGTGATCGATCCGGTCCTTCTGCGTTCACTTCCTGAGCGAGAACGCCGATCTGGGTGGGCTGAGATCATCAAACACGCGATTATCGAAGCTTCAACGCCAGGTGGTGCGCCGCCGATGCTCTGGGGTGTGCTTGAACGCAATGTCACCGCGCTTGGCAATATCGAGAATCCAATCACGCCCTGGGTGATTCGAAGGAATGTTTCGCTCAAGGCGTCGGTCGTTGAGGCCGACGAACGGGAAGCGGGGATTCGGTCGATTCTCAATTTTGGTCACACGATCGGTCACGGGATCGAAGCGGCTGGATACGCATTGTTGCATGGTGAGGCGGTGGCCGTCGGGATGTGCGCGGGGCTCTTCATCGCTCGTGAACTCGATCTCATCGACGGCACGTTCGAGAGTCGGATTGTGAGTCTGATCGAAGCCTTCGGTTTGCCGGTGCGCGCCGATGTCGATCCCCATCTGGTGCACCAGAAGATGGCGCGCGACAAGAAAAAATTGGCTGGCAAACAAGGTTGGGTGCTTCCGGTTCGCTCTGGAGGAGTCACGATCTCGACTGATGTTCCGGCGGAGTTGGTTCATCGCGCGGTCCTGAGTGTGACAAGCGAGGAATAGCCCTCGATGTCGATCCTCCCATAACGCCTGTGTTATGCTCAGTCGCTGGTTCCGCCAGTCGCCAGTCTGGTGGCGTTTTGCTGTGTGCCTATGCCGGGTTCGAGAGTTTCAGTGGCGCGGACCGCGCCGGTTCCGCAATGCACTATTGCGCGGAATGCTAACTCCAAAATCAAGACCGAGGACTTAACAAGCGTGAGATCAAGTTCCCAGGTAGTCGTAAGCGCATCGATTGCGTTCGACCATGTCATGACCTTCAATGGCTCGTTTAAGGATCACCTGCTCCTCGACAAACAGCACGTGCTCTCGGTGAGTTTTCTGTTGGATTCACTCAAGCAGCAACGTGGGGGCGTTGGCGGAAATATCGCCTACAGCCTGGCCCTGCTCAACGTGCCCTGTTCCCTGGTCGGAAGTGTCGGGCAGGATTTTGGTCCTTACCAGCGCGTGCTCGAAGATCTTGGCGTGGATCTTTCCGGAATCGTGCACATTGACGATGACTTTACATCCAACGCCTACATGAACGCGGACTTGATGGATAACCAGATTGCCGCTTTTTATCCGGGCGCGGGCGGGCGATCGGGTGAAATCGACATCACGCCGTTCGCGTCCTCAACGCGATATGGACTGGTCGGCGCTGCCGCGCCTGACGCAATGGTGAAGCACGCCGAAGAAATCGTGGCGGCCGGAACCGGATTGGTGTTCGATCCCGCCCAACAAATTGTGATTCTGGACGGAACGCAACTCTCCCGCGGCATCGAGATTGCGGAGATCGTAGTGGGCAACGACTATGAGTACGGGATGATTGAACGGAAAACCGGACTCACAATCGACGACATCGCCGCCAAAGTCCCACTGACTGTCGTCACGTATGGTGGGGAAGGTTCGGAACTGCGCGCCGGGGGCGACTCGATACACATTCCAATTGTCGAGGCCAATCCATTTGTGGGTCCAACCGGGGGTGGAGATGCTTACCGGGCAGGACTCCTGAAGGGACTGCTTCTCGGCCAGGACCTCCCGGTGGTCGGCCGCATCGCGGCGTTGACGGCCACGTTTGCCGTCGAACATCACGGAACTCAGGAGCATTCGTTCACATCCGACCAGTTCTTGACGCGGTTTGGTGAGTCGTTCCCAGAATATGCACACGCATTGACCCATGACGATTTGCAACACACTGACGTGGCCGCCGTTACCGCTGAGTAGCGGACCGGCGGACGCTGGGCGGCTGACACCGCTCCCGCGTCGCACGAATATCCGGGCTTAATTGCCAAGAGGAGCACCTACACGCATGGCGACATCGACATCCACAGCACGTAACTTCGACATCAAGGACCCATCGCTGGCCGCCGCCGGCAATCGCCGCATCGAGTGGGCGGCGCGCGACATGCCGGTGCTCGGTCAGATCCGGGAGACCTTTGCCAGCTCCCGCCCGTTTGAAGGTCTGCGCATCCTCGGATGTGCGCACATTACGACCGAAACAGCTAACCTGGCGCTGACGCTGCAGGCGGGCGGCGCCAATGCCGTGCTCTGCGCCAGCAATCCGCTCTCGACTCAGGATGACGTGGCCGCGGCGTTGGTCGAGGCTGGCATCCCGGTGTTTGCGATCAAGGGCGAGGATGGCGAGACGTATCATCGTCACATTCATCAGGCGATCGCACACAAGCCGCAGATCCTCATCGACGATGGCGCAGACGTCGTGACGATTCTCCACAAGGAGTACCCAGAGCTGTTGCCGGATATCCTCGGCGCTACGGAAGAGACGACGACGGGAGTGATTCGCGAACGCGCCATGGAAGCGGCCGGAGTCCTCAAGTTCCCAGTGATAGCCGTCAACGATGCCGACACCAAGCACTTTTTCGACAATCGCTACGGTACGGGCCAGAGCACGATCGACGGCATCCTTCGCGCCACGAACATGCTCCTGGCGGGGCGAACCGTTGTTGTCGCCGGGTATGGATGGTGCGGCAAGGGCATCGCAACACGCATCCGCGGGATGGGTTCCCTGGTGATCGTGACCGAAATCGATCCGGTTCGTGCGCTCGAGGCCGCAATGGACGGATTCATGGTCGAGACCATGGAACAGGCTGCTCCCAAGGCCGATCTGGTTGTTACCGCCACTGGAAATATCAACGTGGTTGATCGCCATCACTTCGAAGCGCTCAAGAGTGGCGCGATTCTCGCCAACTCCGGCCACTTCAATTCCGAGCTCAACCTCAAGGCGCTGGCCGAGATGTCTGGCGAGGGGCGACGTACACTGCGTCCATTCGTCGAAGAGTTTACATTCGGCGAGAAGAGCCTGATTGTGCTCGGTGAAGGCCGCTTGATCAACCTGGCGGCAGCCGAGGGCCACCCGGCTAGCGTGATGGACATGAGTTTCGCCAACCAGGCGCTGTCGTCCGAATACATTGTCCAGAAGGGACGGACACTTGAGAATCGGGTGTACAAGGTACCTGAGGTGATCGATCGCAAGATCGCGGCGCTCAAGCTCGCGGCCATGGACATCGCGATCGATGTGCTGAGCGCGGAACAGGTGAATTACCTCAACTCGTGGGAAGGCGACTCCTAGGCTCGTGTCGCGGGTTCCCCCGATATCGTTCACTTAAGAAGAGACCGAGCGCGAACAAGCCTGACCTCCAGAATTATGAAAATGCCAACTTCAGCCGGGCCAACAATCGCAAGAAGGAAGATGTCGATGACCACCACCTTTGACTCCTCTCCGAAGCTCTTCTTCACCTCCGAATCGGTGACTGAAGGACATCCGGACAAGGTGTGCGACCAGATTTCCGATGCCGTGCTCGATGCCGTGTTGACCGAGGATCCGTTCGGTCGAGTAGCTTGCGAAACTTCGGTCAAGACTGGACTGGTGCTGGTATTTGGAGAAATTACAACCACTGCCTATGTCGACATTGACACCATCGCCCGAAACGTGATTCGCGATATTGGTTACACCCACTCCGATCACGGATTCGACGCCGACACCTGCGGTGTGATTGTGGCGATCAAGGAGCAAAGCCCGGAGATATCCGGCGGCGTCACCAGTTCGCTTGAGAATCGCGAGCACGCCAACACCGGAGACAGGTACGACAAGACTGGGGCGGGCGATCAAGGGATGATGATCGGCTACGCCAGCAACGAGACCGAAGAGTTGCTGCCATTGCCGATTTCACTGGCTCACAACATTGCGCGACGCCTGGCTGGGGCGCGCAAGAGCGGCGAGATCGGATATCTGCTGCCGGACGGCAAGAGCCAGGTGACGGTCGAGTATGCGTACGGCAAGCCGGTGCGGGTGGATACGATCGTGGTTTCGACCCAGCACTTGCCAGAGCCTGCCAATGATGAGATCGAGCGGGATGTCACCGCGCACGTGATCAGAAAGGTGGTTCCGGCCAATCTCCTCGACTCCAACACCAAGATCTACGTCAATCCAAGTGGACGGTTCGAGATTGGAGGACCGCTGGCCGACGCCGGGCTTACTGGCCGGAAAATCATTGTCGATACGTACGGCGGGATGGCTCGCCACGGCGGCGGCGCCTTCTCCGGCAAGGATTCGACCAAGGTTGACCGGTCGGCTGCCTACGCCGCTCGCTATGTCGCCAAGAATGTGGTCGCTGCCGGACTCGCAAGTCGGTTTGAGCTTCAGATTTCTTACGCGATTGGCGTGGCCCATCCGGTGTCCGTAATGGTTGAAACCTTCGGCACCGGCACGGTGAACGACGAGACGATCGCCTCGCTGATTGACGAGCACTTCGACCTTCGACCTGGCGCAATCATCGAGCATCTCGATCTCCGGCGCCCGATTTACCGGCAAACTGCCGCTTATGGCCACTTCGGGCGGAACGATCTCGATCTGCCATGGGAGAAAACGGACAAGGCAGAGTCGCTCGCCGCCGCAGCCGGGTTGACCCGTCCTGTGGAAGTAGTTGCCGCTGGATAATGCATTCGTCCAACACCGCAAGGGAGGGCGGAGCACGGGGTCAAGGCGTATTGCCCCGAGCCCTGGTGCTCGTTTGCCGGCTATGGTTCATCAATGGAGTTCGTTTCCAGGTGACTGTGCCGTAGCGCTTTCCAGGTCCATCGAGATACGGCTTCCCAGTGATTGCAATCGATCATGAAATTCATCATTGCTATCGTTCAGGACTACGACTGTGATCGCCTCTTGCGCACGGTAACAACCGCTGGATTCGGCGCGACGAAGATCGCGAGCACGGGAGGATTTCTCAGGTCCGGCAACACGACGGTGATGATGGGCGTTGAGGACGATCTGGTTTCAACGTGCTTTCGACTGATCGAGCAGTCATGCAAATCTCGAATCGACGTGCAACTTGACCCGGTTGCCGCCGAATACGCGGAGTGGTACGCGGCAGGCGTCCATGAAGTGACAATTGGAGGCGCAATTGTGTTTCAGCTTGGCGTCGATCATTTCGTTCAGTTTTCAGCGGGGGCGCCAGAGTAGCAACGCGGCATCACACGTCCCACGGACGTGTGCTGCCGCATGGTTTGAATAGTCGTCAAGCAGTTAGGCGGGAACCGCGGTATCGGCATTTGCGAACCGGGCGTCTTCAGACAACATGGGACCAAGAATGAGTTGTGCCGCCATCACGTGTGGACATGACTCCAGTAGGTGGGCCTGGAACGTGTGACACGTGCAGTGCCATCCGTGTTCACCCAACGAGACATTATATTCGTCATGAGATCCATGAAACGTCGCAGAAAACGTGGCAATTCGCATGCGTTCTGGTTCCTGAGCGTAGCGATGTGCCTTGTCGATCTTGCCAATCATTCCCGAATTCATGAATCGGTTCTCCTTGGTTGCGATGTGTGCTGGCGCCACATGCGGGCTCGAATCTGACAAGTGAGGAAATACTCGAAGCTCCTCCGTCTACCTCTCCTTTCCCATCCACGGGTCACCCGAGTCCGATTTCCCGAGCAACCTCCCAAAACAAAAAAGCACCGTCGAGCATGGCTCGTACGGCGCCGGCAACTCATATGTGAGACTTCGATCGTGGTTCATCGCATTGCCCTCCTGACGATTGAACTGAGGGAAGTGCAGGGCGACTCTTCTTGGGGATGGAGTATACCAACACTCTGTTAATCCATACCATAGTCGAAGGCTGGTTCGTCCGAAACTGATGGCCAACATGCCGCTTCGCGGGCGATGTCGGGGGCATGCGTATACTGGACGCTCGAAAGCGTTCGACGGAACGCCAGGACGCCTTGGGCCACGGCGCACGCCGATCATGTATCCCATCCTCAATGAGAAAGTGGATCGATGGCACGCAAGTCGGGACATAATACGCGCCCGAAAAAGAAGTCCAAACAGTTGAAGGCGCGGTTGCCGACACCGGCTTCCGTCACAGATAATCCTGTTGGAGTGGTCTCGACGGGGGAAACTGTCGCAAGTATTGAATCGCCCACCGGGGAACCGACCCGACTCACGGTTTCCCCTCGGCGGAGTGCGTCCCGGATGTCGCGACCGTATCAGCACGGGAAACAGACGCCGACTGCGCGAATGGCTTCGTCCACGACATCGTCGATCAGCAGGGCGCGGGAATTCGCGTACATTCGGAACGACCTTCGCCGATTACTTGTGACCGCGGGGATCCTGATCGTTGTCATGATAGGTTTGCTCATCCTGATCGACCGTTAGGTCGCACGCAGCGTCCTTATGCTGTCAATCCGGGCTTGATGGACGTTCTGACAGCGGAGGAGCCTCGCGTCTCACTTCACAGTCGGAGAGGATTCCCCGTTCTCTAAAAACCGGAGACATAGGTTACAGGTGTTCGGAAACATAGGTTACACCTCTTCGGGGACGATGGAGGGTGATGTGGCAGCATGTGCCGCCTACATCGCGTCGCGCTCTTCGTCGTCATCCCGATTGACGGAATCGCTGACATACTCACTGGCATCGGTGTGGCGCTCCTCGTCGTCATCGTCGCGATCTGGGTCGACGTCGTGGCGATCGTCATCGACTTCCCCATCGTCGTCGTCCCCGAAAACGAAATCGCCTTCCTCCCGCTGGAGGAGGAGTTCGCGTTCGCGCATCAATTCCTGGGTCTTTCGCACCTGTTCCGGGAACGAGACCTTGGTCGCCAATGCCGGGTCCTTGTGCACCTCGCGAATGATTACACGAAGGCTCTGCCTGGAAATGCCGAGGGCATAGGCGTCGTAGCGATTGCCGCCTTCAATGAGATCGGCCAGGCGCTGGCTCATGGGCGCCCCAACTTCCCCAAGTTTGACACTGTCATCACTGACGACGAACACCTTGCCATCCTCGACATTGATGGACAGTTGCTCCCCAGGCGAAACTTCGGCGAGGTGAGAAAGGTCTGCTGGATTTGCCAGCTCATCGACCCAGGTCTTGCCGATTTCTTCCACGAACGTGTTCGCCTTGGGCAGCATAGTAGGAGACGTATCCGCTCCTTCAGGGGCGCCGTCTGGCCGGTTGTAGAGCATTTCGAGTCGTTGCAGGTTGCGCCGGGCAATCATGTTTGCCGGATCGGATTTCAGGGACTCAGCATAGGCCTCGCGAGCCGCGCCCAACTGACGCAACTCGATTAGCGCTCGGCCCTTTCGATTGAGCGCCTCGGCTTCTCGCGGAAATCGCTCGAGGATCTTGTCGTTGATGGTGAGCGATTCTTCCCATCGACCTTCAATCGCGGCAGACTGCGCCTCCGCGAAGAGTTGTCGTTTCGATACTTTGTCTTTCTTGACTGCGACCAAGTGCCGGTTCCTTCCATAATAAACAGACCAGGGCATGGCGCCCGCGATGAAAACGTCCTATCGGGGCGCGCTGGCAGGCTCTCCCATTAAATACCACGGTGAAGTTCTGGTGATGCGCACATCGACCAGTCTGCCGACAAGCTCAGCATCGCTATCGAAGTGAACCAGGGTGTTGCCCCTGGTGCGGCCGGTCCAACGGCCCTTTGACCTGCCTTCAACCAGCACTTCATAGGTCTCGCCCAGGCGTTTCGCATTGAGTTCTGTGCAAACACGTCCCTGGAGGTGCTCAAGTGCCTGGTGACGGCGAAATTTTTCCTCCCGCGGAACATCATCCGCCCACCGTGCGGAGAGGGTGCCGGGGCGAGGCGAGTACATGGCGAGATGCACCTTGTCACATTTTGTGCGCTCCAACATGTCGTACGTCTGCATGAATTGCTCATCCGTTTCACCTGGGAACCCCACGATGACATCTGTGGCGATAGTTACGTCTGGCATTTGTTCGCGGGTGTATGCAATTCGCTCCATCCACGTATCTCGGGTGTAGGTGCGGCGCATCCTGCGCAATACGTCGTTGTCGCCAGCCTGGACCGGAAGATTCATATGCTCGCAGGCCGAAGGCAGCTCGGCCACCGAATCGATAATCTGGTCGGACATATATTTTGGGTGTGACGTGAGAAAGCGCAAACGGTCGAGACCGGGGATTGCATCTATCGCGCGGAGGAGCCTGGCCAGCGACGGCGTGCCCGGAAGGTCGTGGCCGTAAGCATTCACCGTCTGGCCCAGCAAGGTAACTTCACGTACACCGGTGGCGACGATCCGCTGGACCTCGGCAACGACGTCTTCGAAGGGCCGGCTCGTTTCCTTGCCGCGACGGTAAGGCACGATGCAGTACGAACAGAGGAAGTTGCAGCCATAGATGATGGGAACGTACGCAGTGAAGCCTCGGGCGCCTGCCTCGACTGGCGGCTGATAGTAATGGGGCAGTTCGTCGAGATCGTCGTCGAGCAGGGCAAGCTCGGGCACGACTTGCTGCATTTTGTCGAAATCGGATGGATCGAAGAACAGATCGACGTGCGGAAACTGTTTTTTCAGTTTTTCCTGCTGCTTGGTGACCATACAACCGGTGAGCACCAGTGGCATATCCGGCTTCTGGCGCTTGAGCCGCGCCAGGGCATTCAGTTTTCCTGATACGCGGTCTTCGGCCGCCTGGCGAACGACGCAGGAATTGAGGATAACGATATCGGCCTCTAGCTCGTCGTCGGTGCGGGAATATCCCACCTCTTGAAGCATCGCCGCGACCTTGGCGCTATCCGCCTCGTTCATCTGGCATCCGATCGTCCAGATAAAGAACCGCTTCCCATTCAGCGGCAAACGCGGCGGTGAAAAGCGCGGCGCATCGAGCGAGGTGAGTTGGATCACTGGTCTTGAAGACACTATGGATCTCCCGATACCGCAGGCACACACAACTCGCAGGCGAGGATATCCCTCAATGCGTAGCGACCGATGCAACACCCAAGTATAGCCAGAACGCATTTGCGAAGTCTGGCGCCGTATGAGAGCAGACTCGTTCTTGAGTCGCAGATACTGTTCGGTCGTGGTACTCTGACAATTAGGCAACTGCCCCGTACGGTTGGCTCGGACGGCACCGAACATCGATGTCCGCAAACAGCATGGCTGGTGCTGGTTGCATCAGGTCATGAACCGGCGTCAGAGGGAACATCCCGTGAACCAGAAAATCCCCGCAACTACGACCCTTCTCGTCCCACTCGCCCGTTTTCGTTCCTTACTTATCGCACTGGCGCTGGCGCCGCTTTGCCTGGCGCCAACCGCGAGTCTGGCTGCCCCCGAAGGTCCGGCGTCCATGCACCGCGCCGCGCCCGCCCAAAACGTCGATTACATAGGGGCGGATAGTGGCGCGGTGCTCGATCTCGAGTTTCCTGTGCTGGTTCCTGGCTGGGTGCCGGCTCCATTCGGTGGAAGTCCCTCGATAGATGCTGGAAGTGGACATTACAGCCTGTACTGGATGAATTCCGGCGGAGAACCCACGTTTCTGCAGGTCACCGGCCAAATAGGCGGCGGCCTTCCGGCCGGATCGCCATTCGACTTGAATGTGGAACTGTTCATCAACGCCAGCGTCCAGGGCTATGGGGCCATTCATGATGTCACGCCAGCCTACGATGCCGTGTGGTGGATCGCCGGTGGTGTCCTGTATAAGGTTGAAAGCCGCAACTCTGGAACCGACAGTCTGACGTTGGCGAATTCGCTGATTGCATTCGTTCCGCCGGTGGTTCAAGAGCCGACGTCTCCGCCGCCTGAAGCGACATTACCGCTGCCCGAGCCGACGTCAGCGCCGCTGCCAGAGGCAACTTCACCGTCTCAGCCGCCGGTAGTCTCAGAACCGTCATCAGCCAGCGATTCGGGAAGCAACTCGGGTGGATCGACGACGAGTCCTGAATCCCCAGCCGGGGAGACGGTCCAGTCGCCGTCGAGTGAGGAGTCCGAGACGTCGCAGCCATCACAGACTTCGCCAGCAACGCAGTCGCCTGATGCGCCAGAGGATTCAAGTTCGTCGAGCGCCCCGTCGTCAACGACAAGCCAGGAAGCCCTCGAGCTGGTTCCGACGGAGAGTGACGGCACCGGCAACCCTGCGGTCACGTCCGATGGAACCGGCGGCGCTGAGGTAATGGTTATCGGCGGGGATGGAACTGGCGGCACGAACGTCGTCATGATTCCTCTGCCGGCCGAAACGCAGACCCCATAGCGCAAACGGCGTTTCCTACTCAGGATGCGCTTGAACCAGGTGAGAATTGCCTGCTGTCTCGCGCCAACTCATGCCAAAGGAATTGCGCAATCCAACTCGTTCGCCGCCGCCGCACAATGCTTGGTCAACGAGCAGGGGCCGAGGTAGATGGGTTGATTGGCGCGCTCAAGTGGCTCCCAATCGTCCTGGAACAGGAAGGGAGACCGTGAACCGGGATCCCCCGGAGGGGGTTTCCGAAATGGTTATGGCGCCGTCATGCTCCTGGATCAACTCGCTGCTGATGTAGAGGCCAAGTCCAAGTCCGGGGACCGCGCTCAGTGAGGCAACCCGTGTGCGGTAGAACGGAGTGAAAACGGCATCGCGGTCGTTTGCCTGAATGCCAGGTCCACTGTCGACGACGCTGATATCGACCGAGGTGGGGTTTCCCGCGAGCGTGCCGGGCTCGATCAGGACTGAGATCGTGCCATCGTTTGCGTATTTCGCGGCGTTGCCGACAAGATTGTCCAGCACCTGATGCAGGCGATCACCGTCGACATTGACCGTCAGCGCCTGCCGAAAGGCGGTCATCTCGATCTCGTGTCTCGTCGCGATGGCATTCCAGGAATCCACCACCGATTGGCAAATGGGAACAATGTCGGTCGGAGCCCGGCGGATTTTGAGCCGACCGGCGCGAAGGCGAGAGACGTCGAGAAGATCGTCGACGAGACGCGTCATGCGATCGACGTGTTGTTGGAGGGTCAGCAACCAACTGACATGTTCATCGTGGTTTCCGGCGCGTTGGAGATCGCGCGCCACCAGTTGGGCGAAGCCACGAATGGGCGTAAGCGGCGAGCGTAGTTCATGGGAAACGACCGAAATGAACTCGTCGCGAAGTCGCTCAGCCTCTTTGAGGGGCCCGACATCCTGAAATATCCCGACAATCGCGTCGATAGTGCCATCTTCGGAGCGAACCGGCGCGGCACTGGCGACCACGGGCACGAGTGTGCCATCGGGTTGGCTCACGGTGAGTTCGACACCGGTCACGACGATCCCTTCGTTAAGGACCCGAAGAATCGGGTTTTCCACTTCGGAATCCGACGTTGCGATCAGGCTAAGGCGATCGGCTCGTCTGGAATCAGGAGGACTGTCGAGATGGACGCCGAACATTCGTTGGGCAGCCGCGTTCGAAGCAACGATGATTCCACGTGGTGGACGGGCCACCATGACCGCCTCCGGAATCGTCTGGATTACAGCCTGCAGGCGCCGATAATGATCCTGGACGCGGTCAAGCAGCTCGTCCTGGTCGTCGGCCAGCCGGGCAGCTTCCATGAACGCAATTGTCCGATTTGCCAGGGCCATGAGCCGAGCATTTGCCGTAAGTCCAAATCGATAGGGAACGTACAAGCCGACCCAGGCCACGCCAACGAGTTTGTCGTTGGGGTCGATCAGCGGCACGCCGACGACGGAACGGGTGTGTGGATTGGTGGCGAGGATATCATCCACATCATCGTCGGCCAATGTGTCGTAGACGGTAATTGGCCGACGTTCGAGAGCAACCCTGCCGGCAAATCCACGACCAACTTCGATGTCGACTGCCCGGTCACCGGAGGCGGCTTCGATGGATTCGTCCTCTCCATAGACAGCGGCGCGCACCAGCGATGAGCTGGAGGCATCGAGCAGGTACAGGGCTCCAGTCGAGGTCCGATTGACGCGGACCATGGCTGTCAGAATTGTCGAAAGCACATTGACATAGGCGGGTTGATTCCCTGGAGGTCGTTGCGCAGTCGCAATTTCAACCGCGCTGAGGGCAGTGTTGGCCGCGCGGAGGGCCGCCGCCTCGAGTCGAGCGGCGGCGCGATCGTATTTGAGATGCTCAATCGTGGTCAGAGTCGCGACAGATGCGAGCGCGAACACCAGCATCGTGACCGCGGCATTCGCGTGGGCAAAGGCGTCGATCGAACCGGCGAGTCCAAGAAAGAAGAAATCCAGGCACAACAAGGAAACTAAAACGGCGGTGACGCCGCCTACCCAATCGGCCACATAGGTGGACAAGCCCACACAGACGAGCAAGCACAAGACCGGGACTGTGTTAAGCCCTTGGCCATGTAGAGGACTCAAACCAAACGCGACCACGACTGAGGCAACGACGGCAACCAGAAGTCGCCAAGGCTCGATCCGGGCATCCCGCATCGACGTGACGTGTTCGCCGCCAACGGATACCCACTGGTGCGATGCCGATACTGACCGTCTCAATGACCGTCGGATCGTCGAGCCCAGGTGCCGGAGACGCTCCCAGGTTTGGGGCGCCATGCGGGCCTGGGCCCACCTCTTCGTTTCCTCAAACATGAAGGGATTCCACGAGATCGCTCCGATGACATAGCACTTAAGTATCGTGAGACCAACCTGACGGCGGCCAGTCCTGATGATAGTGACCCCCTCCCGACGCATTGTACAGGCGGCGCGGACCTGACCAGGCGGCTTGCGCGGAGTGCACGCACCGGAATTGGACGGCGGTGAAGAAGCACGACATATGTGCGGAGATCACCGTGTAGAATCAATGGTTGATGCGGCAACCTTCGGACGATCCCCACCGGATGTCCGCGGCGCGACGTGTCCGATCCCATACACCATCAGGAGAATCGCTCGTGACTGATGTCACCCCCATTCGGACCTCGACGTGCTCGACGCCGGAGCCATTAATGGACATAACCGTCATCGGCGCTGGCCCGACCGGACTCTTCACGGCCTTCTATGCCGGGCTCCGCGGGGCCAGCGTCCAGATCATTGATTCACTGGAAGAAGTTGGCGGTCAATGCAGCGCGATGTATCCCGAAAAATACATCTACGATGTAATCGGCTATCCCAAGGTTCTGGCCAAGGATTTCGTGGCGGCCTGCCTTGATCAGGCACTGCGCTCGAATCCCACGATTCATCTTCGCGAACAGGTGCAGACGCTGGAATCGGTAGCCGATGGGACGTTCATCCTTCACACGACCCGAGGAGAGCGCCGGAGCCGAACGGTAATTATTGCGGCGGGTGTGGGCGCGTTCGAACCGACCAGGCTCGGCGCCACCGGCGTGGCGGAACTCGAAGGGAAGGGTATTCACTACTTCGCGAAACACATCGAGGATTTCCGCGACAAGAACGTGGTGATTGTCGGTGGCGGCGATTCGGCGGTCGATTGGGCACTGACGCTCGAGCCGCTGGCCCGGACCGTGAACCTCATCCACCGTTCAAAGTTCCGTGCCCATGAAGCGACCGTCGCCGACCTCGAAGCCTCCACCGTGTCGCTGCATTACCCCGGCTATGAGGTTATTGAAGTCCGATCCGGAGATCATGGCCGAATCTCCGGGCTGACCTTCCGGCATCTTGACGGGCACACATCCGAACTCGATGTAGACGAATTGATTTGCGCCATTGGGTTCAAGGCCGATCCGGGTCCGATCAAGACCTGGAATCTGGAACTCCAACGGAACCAAATCGTCGCCGACAAGGCAACACTACAAACCAACATACCCGGAGTGTTTGCGGCGGGCGACATAGCCTCATACCCGGCCAAGTTCAAGTTAATCGCGAACGGCGCCGGCGAAGCGGTCACGGCGGTGAATCACGCCGTGCAGTTTATCGACCCGAGCGCGCGGCTCGATGCCGGACATTCGACTACGATCATGGAAAAGCGCGACAAAGCGGCCACCGCGACCTAACACTGGCGTGGAATGAACGACTGCCGAATGCGGGCATGGAGTCGCTTTGTCGCGCGCGGGCACTCGAATCGACAGTGGGTGGTTGGCGAGGAGTCTACAGCGGTCGATTCTGTTGCGCCCCTTGGATGTTGAAGGAGAACGCCCTGATCGGCGACCACCGGCGGGAGGAATGTCAGTATCCGCCCAAACCGACGCGTTCCCGAACATTGGTCATAGTGTCGGCGCCTTGCTTCCGGGCCTTCTCAGCGCCAGCGCGCAGAATTCCGTCGATGATATCCGGCGACCCTTCAAGCTCGGCAAGGCGTTGCTGGATTGGCCCGATTGCATCGACGACGGAGTCCCCCAACGCGGCCTTGAAGGCGCCATATCCTTGACCAACGAACCGTTCCTGCACAGCCTCAGGCGTCATCTCATTGAGAATGGCATAAATTGAAATCAAGTTCGTCAGGGCCGGTTTTGCGGGATCGACAACAATCTCGGCGCCCGAGTCGGTCACGGCCCGCCTGATTTTGCGTCTGATCGCATCCGGGGCATCGCTCAGGGCAATGTAACTGTTGGGATTGGGGGAGCTCTTGCTCATTTTGGTGGTCGGGTCGTCCAGCGCCATGATCCGAGCGCCATCACGCTTGATGTCGGGCCGCGGCAGGATGAACGTCTGACCGTAGCGTTGGTTGAACCGGTGGGCCACATCGCGCGTGAGTTCAATGTGCTGTTTCTGATCCTCGCCCACAGGAACGAGGTCCGCGTCATGGAGAAGAATGTCCGCGGCCTGGAGAACCGGGTAGGTGAAGAGGGCGGCGCTGACTGATTCATCGTGCCCGCCGGATTTGTCCTTGAATTGCGTCATGCGCCGAAGTTCGCCAAACTGTGTGACCGACTGCAGCACCCAGCACAGCTCGCTGTGGGCAGCTACATCTGATTGGACGAACAATGTGCACGAACTCGGGTCCACACCTGAGGCCACGATGATGTTGGCAATGTTACGGATGTTTGCACGTAACGATTCACGTGTGGTTGCCAGGGACAACGCGTGCAGGTCGACGATACAAAACGAGTTGTCGTACTTGTCTTGCTGGTTGACCCAGTTGCGGATAGCCCCCAGATAGTTCCCAAGATGAAAGTTGCCGGAGGGTTGGATGCCGGAAAGGACCCGAAGCTTGCGATCGGTTCCCGGCGCCGAGTCGATCTGCGAATGCTGGTGCTGCGTCACCATGTTTGGAGTCGTTCCTCTGTATTCGCGTGTTCGTGGAAGTGACACCGGTACGACTACTCCCTGCGGAAAAAGTATACAAACACCCTTGCGTCTCATAACGACGAATCAGGCAGGCGATTGGTTTGCAGGGAATAATTTTGAGTGCCGAATATCGTCAGCATCAACCTTCCCCATCTTCAACACGACTGTTCCATTGTCCGGTCGTGGGCTGTCGTGAGTTGCACAACCGTTGACGGCTGGTCTGTGAAGGGGCGAAGTGATCCCATACCCCTCGGGACTATTGCGCAGCCAAATCGCGATCACGCCCGGGACGGTCGACGATTCTTAAGTGGGCTCGAAGCTGGGGAAAGATGGAGCGAATCGTGTCGCTTCCTGGACTATTACCTCCGGCAGGTCCCAACCGTCACTGGGACGGAGGCTGGACCGCCCAGCAAAGCGGCCAGTGTCACTAGACCAGCGCGACGTCGAGCAACTTGGCGGACGCGACCTCAGCTTCGTCGTCGCACTTGGGGAGCCAGGTTGAACCGTAGGCGCGCATGCTTTCGATCACTGGCAGCAAGGCGATGCCCTTGCCCGTCAGCGTGTACTCGACCCGAGGTGGAACTTCGGCAAAGCACTTGCGGTTGACGACACTCGCGTCTTCCAGTTTCTTGAGGCGCTCGGAGAGCGTCTTTGGGCTGATTCCAACGAGTGAACGCTCAAGTTCGCTGAATCGCTTTTCGCCATTGACGAGGTCGCGGATAATGAGCGGAGTCCACTTGTTGCCGATCAGTTCCGCCGTGCGCGCCACGGGGCATCCCAGATTCACGGTGTCGTGTTTCGCCATTGCGTGCCATCCGATCCATTATATTGGCGCTGACTTCCTGATACTTCACTAAGTGTAGCATCGGATTCCCGGCTCAACAATGGCGGTGTCGATGTGGCCGCCGACATGGTGGTGAACCGATAGCGGCATATACTAAGTCAGGGGGTCGTCAATAGGTTTTCACATCCTATTTCTTGCCGAGGCGTCGATCGCCAGTCGCCTGGCCAATCATGAGAACGAGGTCAAGTGATTCCGTTTACCCTGGTGCGGATAACCGCCTATGCGATCGCCGCAATTGTCGCGACGCTCTTACTCGGAACGATCGCGCCGCGCTGGATTACGTTCGACGATGCCAACACGGTGCTCCTGTTCGGGTTGGTGATTGGCACGATTAATGCGGTCATCAAACCGGTGGTCAGAATCGTCACACTGCCAATCACCTGCCTCACTTTCGGGTTGTTCGCCTTGATCATCAATGTGGTGCTTTTCTATTTCGGAGCGTCGATGACTCCAGGGATGAAGGTTGACTGGATGGGGGCGATTCTCGGGTCGTTGCTGACGAGCGTTGCCTCCGGACTGATTTTTTCGGTTGTGGACGAATAGGGGCAATCGCATCGAGGTCCTCGAGAAACGTCGATCGTTCAGTGCGCCGCTCACGATTGGCGTGATTGCCGATACGCACATTTATACCCACGGGGCGAGAGCCCTGCCTGGGCAAATCCTCGATCTCTTTCGCCGAGCAGAAGTCGGGTTAGTGATTCACCTTGGAGACGTGAACACGTCATCGATCCTGCACGAGTTGGCAGAGGCGGCGCCGTTGCTTGCTGTGGCCGGCAACAATGACGACGACGAGCTTCAGGACGCATTGCCGAAGCGGTTGAAATTTTCGGTTGACAAGCACACGATTGGGGCAATCCATGGCAGTGGTGGCCGATCGGCCAAGGACCAGGTGAAACGAACATTTGCGGGAAACGTCGATCTCGCATTGTTTGGGCACAGTCACATGCCCTACATCGGAACAATCGGTAGAACCACACTTTTCAACCCCGGGTCGGCGACAGATCGACGATGGCATCAGCATTTCGGAGTCGGCATCGTGCGTGTTACCGAGCAGCGCATTGATCCAGAATTGATCTTGTTTACAGATCCGAGACATCTTTCGAACATCTCGTTTCAACAACAATCACGATCTCTACCAAGCGAAAGAGCTTCCACGTGACGATACCAACGAAAACGGTCGCCGATCCTAGATTGAGTCATGGCCGCTGGCTGCGAATCCCTGGGCCGACTGTCGTTCATCCGAATGCCGTGGCGGCCCAAACGCACGACATGATTGCGCATCGAAGTCCCGAAATGACAGCATTCATGGCCGAACTTCGTGATAAGGCACGGCGGGCGCATCGCACCGAGGGAAACGTGTTGATGTGGGCGGGAAGCGGATCTGCTGGTTGGGAAGCGGGGATCGTCAATCTGCTCTCGCCCGGCGACAAGGTTGTGGCGACGGCCTGTGGCGCCTTTGGGGAGCGCTTTGCGTCACTCGGAACACAGTTTGGATTGGACGTGCATCGGGTCGAAGTCGAGTGGGGTCAAGCGGTGACCCCCGAGCTGTTCGAGACCGCGTTGGCCGCGGCCGGTCCGGTGGCGGCGGTGTTCATTACCCATAACGAAACTTCGACCGGCGTTACCAACCCGCTCAGGGAACTCGCCGCGTTGGCGAGGGCCAGGAACGCGCTCATCCTCGTCGATGCGGTGAGTTCGGCGGGGGCAATGCCACTCGAAGTCGACGGTTGGGACCTCGACTGGGTGTTTTCCGGGGTTCAGAAGGCATGGATGTGTCCACCGGGAATCATGATGGCAGCGATCAGCGAGCGGGCAATGCACGCCTCGAAGAAGACTGGCTTCAATCGGTTTTACTTCGACCTTGGGCCGATGGCCGCCGCGGCGGAGCAGGGAACGACGGCGACGACTCCAGCAATATCGCTGCTCTATGCGCTCGACGCCGCACTCGATGCTGTCCTCGAGGAGGGCCTGGAGCGTGTTTGGGCCAGACACCACCGTCTCGGCAATGAGTTTCGGGCTGGGCTCGACAAGCTTGAGGTCAAAGTGCTCGCCGAACCTGGATACGTCTCCGATTCGGTAACGGCATTCAGGTCGCCGAACGGGATGTCGTCTGGGGAGTTCCAGGCCAGGATTGCCGATTCAACGGGAATCGTGATAGCCACCGGGCAGGGTTCGTTGGCCACGTCACACAATCGTGTCGGGCACATGGGCTGGACCGAACAACCGGAGATGGACGCCACACTGGAGGCGATTGCGGCGGCGATCTGAGATCCAGGCAAGGTAAGGCGTGTTGCGGCGGTTTCTCGCCTCGTCTATACTTATTGCATACCTCCACCAAGAGTCTGTCGCTTCGACACGAACTCGATGGGTTGGAGGTTGCTGCGTGTCTTTTTATTAAGGTAGGTATATGGACGGTACGGACGTTCGTGAGCAAGGCAACGAGAGCAATATCTCCGAGCAGGTTGAAACCGCGGAGGATATGGAACTCGCCAACGGTGTGTCGCTCATGGAGCAATTCCTCAGCGATCCTAGCCATGACTACAAGACCCTGAAATATGGGGATGTCATGGAGGGGATCATCATGCACCTCGATCGGGACGAGCTGCTCGTGGACATTGGGTCCAAGGCAGAAGGTATCGTTCCGGCCAAGGAATATTCCAGTCTTTCCGCTGAGGAGAAAGACAAACTTGAAATCGGCGATAACATCCTGGTTTTCGTGGTGCAGCCTGAAAATCCGGAGGGTCATCCCGTTGTCAGCATCGATCGTGCTCGCCAGGAAAAAAGCTGGCGCAAATTGCAGGAGATCCACGAGGAAAACAAGGTCATCGAGGCGGAGGTCACCAATTACAACAAGGGTGGCCTTTTGGTCAATCTCGATGGCGTTCGGGGTTTCGTGCCTGCCTCGCAAGTCAGCGAAATTCGTGGAGGCGATGAGTCCAGCAAGCAGGCCGATATGGCTCGCCTGATCGGCAGCTCGCTCCCACTCAAGGTCATTGAAATCAACCGGCACCGCAATCGCCTGATCCTCTCCGAGCGGCAGGCGATCCAAGAACGTCGCGATGTCATGAAAGAGCGCCTCATCGAGGAGCTCAAGGAAGGCGAGGTTCGAAAGGGTCGCGTCTCTTCGATCTGTGATTTCGGCGCCTTCGTCGACATTGGCGGGGCGGACGGACTCGTTCATCTTTCCGAACTTTCCTGGAGCCGGGTGCGGCATCCAAGCGAGCTGCTCAAAATTGGCGAAGAGGTGGATGTCTACGTGTTGGGCATCAACGCTCAGGAGAAAAAGATCGCCCTCTCGATCAAGCGTACCCAGGCCGAACCCTGGAGCCGCGTTGCAAACTCCTACGAAGTCGGCAAACTGGTGCGCGGCACGGTCACTCAGCTCGCCAACTTCGGAGCGTTCGCCAGGATCGAGGATGGCATCGAGGGCCTGATTCATGTTTCAGAGTTGGCCGACGAGCGTATCCAACATCCGAAGCAGGTCGTCAGCGAAGGGCAGGACCTCCTGCTCCGGATCATCAGGATCGATCCGCAGCGACGCCGCATGGGCTTGAGCCTACGGCGTGCCCTGGACACTCCTGACGATGAGCTGCTGAGTGTATTCGATGAGGGCATCCTTGAAGAGCGGGACGCCCTGGTTCAGAAAATCAAGGATGCGCTTGAGGCTGAGGGCCTCACCGGGCAGTTTGGAGAGCCCCGATCGGAAGAAAGGGAAGCTACCAGCGCCGACGCGACCGCTGGGGAATCCATTTCCTCCAAACCCGCTCCGGAAACAGTTGAATCACTGGTTGTGGATCAGGTAGCCGCTTTCGAAGAGCGTCGCCAGCGGGCCGAAGGGGCGGCCGCGACTCCACGTCCAGCTCGTCAAGCCAGTCAACGTCCACCCCGCCCCGCTGAAACCCCGGCCTTTGAAGGCGAGGACCTTTCGGCGATGGCGATGGCCTTTGCGCTGGCCGGCGCCGACGATGAACTCCTGGAAGAGACGCCCACCGAAGGCGCCAAGCCCAAACGATCACGCCAGAAGCCGGTCGAGGTGGAGGCCGAGTCGACAGTGGAATCGTCAGCCATTGAGACCACTGGAAGCGCGCCTGACGAGGACGCGGCTGCATTCAGCGCGGGCGTCGCAGAGGTCGAACACACGACGATACCGGAGGCCGATGACGCATTCGAAACGGACGGCGCCGGCGCCGAACTCCAAGAAACCGCGACCGCCGGGCCTGAAGTTGTCGAGTCTGAACCGGATGTCGAAGCTGAATCGGATGTCGACGCTAGTGAGGTTGATGCGACGGCGGCCGAAGTGAGTGAGGTTGCCGAGCCCGATCCTCTGATCGAAGCCGAAGCGACCGCTGACTCCGGCTCTGAAGGCGCCGAATCCACCGGCTCCGAATCCAACAAGTCGTCGGCCAAAACGTCCAGTAATCGGTTGCCGACCGAAGGTGAAGGCGTCGATTGGGTCGCTGGCGACGGCACGGACGCTGTGCCCGCCGGATTCGACATCAAGGGCAATGCCAGCTCACGGATCTATCATCCTGTCGAGTCGTCTTCGTACTCGAACACGACTGCAGAGATCTATTTCGCAACTGGGGAGGCAGCGGAAAAGGCTGGTTACCGTTTGCCGAAGAACCTGCAGGCGAGCGGAGGCGCCGCGGAAGGCGCCGCACAGGCTGTTGCCAAAGCAGCTGCTGAAGGGGCGGAAGAAACCTCCGCGGAGTAGACTTCCTAGGTCCGAGTTGCCGGATCACGTCACTTACTCAACATAATCAATCATCTGATTGAGGCAGCGGCAGGCGGAGAAACCCATCTGCCGTTGTTGCCGTTTAATGAGTACGTCGTGCATAGTAGCTTTGGGGAGTAGCGAATTGAGCCACTCCGTCGCACAATAGGAAGATGACGTCCAGGCGCGCCCAGAAGTCGTATAGCGTAGTAGCACCAGATTGATGGGAACACTTGCTCTACCGCGAAGGTGTTTGCATCCAGATTGGGGGAGCCCGGATGGCGGAGAAGTTCGACAAATTTACAGATCGAGCTCGCAGGGTCCTTACGCTCGCCCAGGAAGAGGCCCAGCGGTTCAATCACAATTACATCGGGACCGAACATCTGCTGCTTGGCCTCGTGCGCGAGGGCGAAGGGGTGGCGGCCAAGGTGCTCAGCAACATGGGCGTACAACTCCCGCGAGTTCGCTCGGCGGTTGAATTTATCATTGGTCGTGGTGAAACGATGATCATGGGCGAAATCGGGCTCACACCGCGGGCCAAGAAGGTCATCGAGCTTGCGGTCGACGAAGCGCGTCGCCTGAATCACCACTACATCGGAACAGAGCACCTGCTCCTGGGCCTCGTCCGGGAAGGCGAAGGCATTGCCGCGGGTGTCCTCGAAAGTCTTGGCGTAAACCTCGAGAAAGTGCGCGCCCAGGTCATGCAGGTGGTCAGTCAGAGCGCGACCGCTCAACAGCAAACGAAGACCCAGACCAAGACGCCGTACATGGATGCGCTCGGATTCGACCTTACCGAGGCGGCCCGTTCGCAAAAACTTGGGCCTCTCGTGGGGCGACAACTCGAAATCGATCGGGTAATGCAAATTCTCTCCAGACGCACCAAGAACAATCCAGCGCTTATAGGCGAGCCAGGTGTTGGCAAGACCGCGATTGTCGAAGGACTCGCCCAGCGGATCATTTCGGGCGATGTCCCAGAGCAGTTGCAGAACAAGCGGCTGGTCGCTCTCGATATCGGAGCCCTCGTGGCCGGCACGAAGTACCGGGGCGAGTTTGAGGAGCGTCTCAAGAAGATCGTCAACGAAGTTAAAGAGACCAAGAGCATCCTGTTTATCGATGAGCTTCATACACTTGTTGGCGCCGGCGCCGCGGAAGGCGCGGTTGATGCCGCCAACATCCTCAAGCCGGCTCTTTCCCGTGGCGAACTCCAGACCATTGGCGCCACCACCCTGGATGAATACCGGAAGTACATCGAGCGCGACGCTGCCCTGGAGCGACGGTTTCAGCCGGTCAAGGTCGACGAGCCGTCGATCGAGGAAACAATCGGCATTCTTATGGGAGTGCGCCAGCTGTACGAGGAACATCACGGCCTGAAAATCAGTGACGATGCACTGAAGGCGGCGGCAAACCTTGCGGCGCGCTATGTCACGGACCGCTTTATGCCGGATAAGGCAATCGACCTGATCGACGAGGCTTCGTCTCGAGTCCGGATGCAGCGTTCGGCGGCTCCACCAAGTCTCAAGGAAGCGATGGTAGGCCTCCAGTCGCTCCAGCGTGAGCTCGACTCAGCAGTCAATGGGCAGGATTACGAAATGGCCGCTGAGCTTCGCGACCGTGAGCGAAAACTTCGCGATCGAATCGAGGCCCAGGAACAGAATCTCAAGGATTCACAGTCATCGGACGAGACGTACGTTACGGAAGAGGACATTGCTGAAGTCGTTTCGATGTGGACGGGCATTCCGTTGATTCGGATCGCTGGCGAGGAAAGCGAACGTCTTCTCCACATGGAAGACGCCCTTCACGAGCGAATCGTCGGCCAGGAAGAGGCGATCTCGATCGTTTCGAAGGCGGTGAGGCGGGCACGCGCCGGTATCAAGGATCCACGTCGACCCATCGGTTCCTTTATCTTCATGGGTCCAACCGGGATCGGGAAGAGCCTGCTGGCCAAGGCGCTGGCGGAGTTCATGTTCGGGTCTGAGGATCACCTGATCAAGATCGACATGTCCGAATTTATGGAACGCCATTCCGTTGCCAGGCTGGTTGGCGCCCCTCCCGGGTACGTAGGATATGAGGAAGGCGGTCAGTTGACGGAAGCGGTGCGCCGCAAGTCGTATTCCGTGATCTTGCTCGACGAAATCGAAAAGGCGCATCCCGAAGCGTTTAACATGCTGCTTCAGATCATGGAAGACGGTTCGCTGGCCGACGCCAAGGGTCGCAAGGTGGACTTCCGCAACACGATCATTATCATGACCTCGAATGTCGGGGCCGAGGAGATCAGCAAGAACATGACGATGGGCTTCGTTTCCCACGAAGACGAAGCGCGAACGAAGACCCGCGAATACAACGTGATGAAGGATAAGGTGATGAGTCGTCTGAAGCAGACGTTCAGGCCAGAATTCCTCAATCGGATCGATGCCACGGTCGTGTTCCACTCGCTTTCACAGGAGCAGATTCGACAAATTGTCGATCTTGAGTTGACGCGGGTGCGGACCCAACTCGCCGAACAGGACATAACGCTCGACATCGACGTCGCGGCAAAGGACCTTCTCGGTAAGCGTGGTTACGACCACACCTACGGTGCTCGTCCGTTGCGACGCATCATCCAGAACCTGATCGAGGATCCGTTGGCTGAGGGCTTGTTGACCGGACGTTTCCTGTCGGGCCACACGGTGCACGTCACCGCCGAGGACGATTTGCTCAAGCTTGAGGAAGTCCGCGAACTTGCTGTCGTCTAGTCGTCGTTCGATGTTCAATTCGCAAAGCGTGGACGCATATGCGTCCACGCTTTGCTGTCTGTTGGGATTTACGATATCAATTCGAACGCAGCCGAAGGGTGAACCCGCATGCCCAAAGCCAGAACATCCTGGATCTGCCAGCAATGTGGCGCGGTGAGCCCGGCATATCTCGGCAAATGTCCGGGTTGCGGCGATTGGCATTCGATGGTTGAGACGATCGACGAACGAGCCGGCTCCGCGGTTAATCGACCGCGACCGCGCGCGACGCTTCAACCATTGGCGGCGATTTCCTTCGATGGTGAGGAACGTGTGCCAGTACCGATCGGTGAGTTGAATCGCGTGCTCGGCGGTGGTCTGGTTCGGGGATCGCTCGTGCTGGTAGGCGGCGACCCCGGGATCGGCAAGTCGACCCTGATTCTCCAGGTTGCCGGTCTCCTGGGCAGCGACCGCAATCCTGTTGTGTATGTTTCCGCTGAAGAGTCGGCCCAACAAATCAAGCTCAGGGCCGACCGGTTGCAAGTCAACCCGAACCACATCCTGATAGTCTCTGACACGAATCTCGACGTGATCCTTGCCACGATCGAAGGGATCTCGCCGGCGATGGTGGTGATCGACTCGATCCAAACGGTGATGCTGGATGAGATCACGTCTGCCGCCGGCAGCGTCTCCCAGGTCCGGGAGTGTACGAGTCGCCTGATGCAATGGGCGAAACCGCGTAATGTCCCGATGTTCGTCATCGGCCACGTCACCAGAGAGGGCACGATTGCCGGACCGCGGGTGCTGGAACACATGGTCGATGCTGTGCTGTACCTTGAAGGCGAACGCTTTCACCAATACCGGATCTTGAGGGCGGTCAAGAACCGTTTCGGATCAACCGATGAGGTCGGAGTGTTTGAGATGGCTGATCGGGGTTTGCGCGAGGTGCAGAACCCTTCCGAGGTATTCCTTGCCGAGCGAAGCGAGATCGCGCCAGGGTCGACTGTTGCGGTTACGATGGAAGGTACACGACCCATTCTCGTTGAAGTCCAAGCATTGGCGACGCCGACGGCATTTGGGCTTCCGCGCCGCAGCGCCAATGGTCTCGATACGAGCCGGTTGCAACTGCTCGTCGCGGTCCTCCAGAAGCGCGTTGGCTTGAACCTTGGATCACAGGATGTCTACGCCAATGTGGTCGGTGGGTTGAGGGTGCTTGAGCCTGCGGTCGATCTTGCTGTTGCCGTGGCAATCGCTTCAAGCCTGCGCGAGCGGCCCGTCGATCGTAACGCAGTCATCATTGGAGAAGTTGGGCTTTCCGGAGAACTACGTTCGGTCAACCGGCTTGACCGGAGGCTCAGTGAGGCGGCGCGTATGGGGTTTACGCACATGATCGTGCCCGCGGGGACGGGGAAAGCGACAGGCGAGGCGCCAAACGGAATCAAGATTGTGCACTGCAAAACCGCGGCGGAAGCGATCGAAGCAGCGCTCGTTTAGCCCGAGCTCGGGACGACCACTGTCGAGACACTGGATGGTCCGCGATCAGAGTTCGGATACGATGACATTCGTCCCAATGGCGTTCACCCTGCCAGCTTGAGCAACTCGTCGACCAGCAGACCGGCTGCGTTCGGTCGGCTCGTGGACCTGGCCGCGGTTGACATTTCGGAGAGGCGTGCCGGGTCTTGCACCAGCGCCAGGATTTCACTCCGTAACCGTTCTGGAGTCGCCTCGGTCTGCTCGATTGCCACGGCGGCGCCCACGTTCGTCAGGATGTGGGCATTCTTGCGCTGCTCATCGCCCCACGTTCCCGGCAGCGGCATCAGGACCGAAGGAAGTCCCATGTATCCCAACTCACTTACGGTTCCGGCCCCAGAGCGGGCGATAACGAGATTGGCAATGGCATAGATGTCCGGCAACTCGTCGTGGATGAAGTCCACCACCATGTACCTGCATCTAAGGGCGTTCGGAAGATGAACTCGCCTGTTGCTTAACAGCGCGAAATCCGTGTTCGCCGTTGTCGGGCCCACCTGATGCAAGATTTGCGTGTGTTCGAGCAAGTTCTCGAGGACAGCATCGATCCGCTTGTTAAGCGGCGATGCGCCCAGCGCGCCTCCGGTGACGTATATCACCGGAAGGTTGCTGGAAAACCCGGTGTATGCGAGTCCCCGTTCGCGGGAGCCATTCTTGAGCGACGAACGCACCGGATTTCCAGTCACGACGACGTTGTCGTGCCGTAGCCTGGCGAGTCTGGCGGTTTCCTCGAAACCAACGGCGAACGTCGTGGCGAAACGCGAAGCGGTCTTGTTTGCGAGACCGATTTGGGCCGTCTGTTCGTGGGTGAGGACGGGGGCGCGGCGTGCTCCCGCGACTACGGTGGGAACACTTACCGCGCCACCTGTGCTGTAAATCACGTCCGGGTCGAATCTGAGGATGTGCCGCCACGCCTGGACCAGGCCAATTGGCAGTCGCATCGCATCAGTGATCGTCTGGATCGACGCATAGCGGCGGAGCTTGCCGGATTGAATCGCGACGAACATAATGCCGTTCGCTTCGGCGATCGCCCGTTCCACCCCCTTGTGCCCGCCGACCCAGAGGCCCTCGAATGCGAGACCCTGGTTGCGAAGCTCCTCGATGACGGCAACCGCGGGCAAGACGTGACCACCTGTGCCTCCACCGGCGATGAGGAGGCGGATCGGTTTCGCCGGGTTGGTCACGGGAATGGCTCCAGAATAGTGACGTGCCTCAATCGCAATGTTCTGAAGAGTATAGACCGGCGCGTGCTACCATCCGGTTGAGAAATCGTTGCCGTACTGGAAAGCGATCCGCCGCTGGATTCCAATCACACTCAAGAAATTGAGCACGTAGGCGATCCCATGGATTGGTGGCGAACCGTGCAATTCATCACCGTGATCTTGCTGGCGGTTGCCATTTTGGACCAGTTGGCGAAAGCGGCCATCGTTTCCTGGATAGGTCCGGAACAACCGCATCAACGCTGGGAAGTGGCTGGTCGACTGGCCGCTTTCGAGTATGTGGAAAACACGGGCGCGGCGTTTGGACTGTTTGCCGGGCGAGCATGGCTCCTGTCCGCCGGCGCGCTCATGGTTGCGTTAGGATTCGTCGCCGCGTTCTGGAGGGACCTCCCGCACAGCGGCGCGCTTCGGATCAGTGTTGGCCTCGTGCTTGGAGGAGCAATCGGCAATCTCGTCGACAGGATGCGATTGGGACATGTCGTGGACTATCTCGCCATTGGGGCCTGGCCAAAATTCAATATCGCCGACAGCGCAATTACCATCGGTCTGGTTGCGCTGGCATATTGCGCCTTCGCCGACGTTCCGTCCCGAGGGAAGAAGTAGTGATCCATCCGGCGCCCGGCCATGACAAACCGCGAACCAATGAGGACGATCGGGACCACGAGTTGTTCAACCTCCATCCGGATCGATCACATCTCGGCCTTCGGCTCGATCGATATGTCGCGAGCGAGCTGGGTTACCTGAGTCGAACCTACTTGCAGGCGATGATCGGAGATGGCTTGGTCCTCGTCGATGGACAATCGCGCCGGGCAGCGTTCAAGGTCACGCCCGGCCAGCATGTGACAGTCGCCATTCCCGAAACCACAGTAGCGGAAATCGAGGCCGAAAATATTCCGCTGGCAATTCTCTACGACGATCTGGAGGTCGTCGTTGTGAACAAGCCCGCTGGTTTGGTCGTGCATCCGGCGCCGGGTCACCCGAGTGGAACGCTGGTCAACGGGTTGGTCTTCCACTTTCCTGACATATCGATCGCCGGAAGCACCAGGCCTGGAATCGTCCACCGGCTCGACAAGGACACGTCGGGTGTAATGATTGTGGCCAAGACGGACCGTGCGCAGACCAGTCTGGTGGAGCAGTGGCAAGAGCGTACCGTTGAGAAACGCTACCTCGCCCTGGTCGCGAGCGTAATCGAGGAGGAACAGGCCACAATCGACGCGCCGATTGGGCGCGATCCCGTAAATCGATTGCGGATGGCTGCCCTCCGTTCCGGAAAGGACGCTGTCAGCCACTTCACGGTGCTGGCCCGCTATGCCGATGCAAGCCTTCTTGATGTCACGATCGAGACTGGTCGAACCCACCAGATTCGCGTGCACCTGGCGATGATAGGGGCGCCAGTTCTGGGCGACCGGCTGTACGGCACACCGAAGGCGATCGACATTGCCGCCAAGTACGCGGTCGACCGCCAGTGCTTGCACGCGGCTTCGCTTCGACTCGATCTCCCCGGCGGCGAACGCCGGACGTTCGAGGCGCCGCTGGCCATGGACCTCGAGGCAGTATTGATGCGGGTGGGAGAGGCATCCTGATGCCGGAGACGCCTCCTTCCGCCGCCGAGGCTCAAGTCCTGATCCGAAAGTGGTATGAGGAAGGTTTGCGGTCCGTCGATCCTCGCGGGGCGGTAACGCAGGCAATCACGCTGGACGGGACCCGGTTTATTCTCGGGTCACACGTCTTCAATTTCCCGGTCGATGGGCGTGTGGTGGCGGTGGCGATTGGCAAGGCCGCGAGCGAGATGGCGTACGGCCTGGTTGACGCCCTGGGGGATGGCCTTTCACGAGGAATTATCCTGACCAAATACGGACATGCAACGGATGTTCCGCCGCTTTGGGACGTTTTCGAGGCGTCCCATCCGGTTCCTGACGAGCGGGGTGTGTCCGCCACTGCCGAGATTCTCAGGGAGTTGGACTCGCTCACCGAACGAGACTTGGCGATCGTTCTCGTATCCGGTGGCGGATCGGCATTACTTGAGGCTCCGCGGAGTGGCGTGACACTGGTGGACATCCAGGAAACCACGCGCCTGTTGCTCAACGCAGGCGCTCCAATTCACCATCTCAATGCTGTCCGCAGTGAACTTAGCCGGGTCAAGGGTGGCGGTTTGCGCCGCGCAATCGGCGATGCGGCCTGCGTTACGCTGATCCTCTCGGATGTGCTCGGCAACGATCCAGCTGTCATCGCTTCCGGCCCGACGATCGGTCGCAGTCAAGATCCGGAGGGGGCGCTTGACCTGTTGACCGCGTATGATCTTGTCGATCGGGCGCCGCCTGCCGTGCTCGACTTACTCGGCGCCGATCCAGAATTTCAAGGCGCTCCGGATGTTTTTCGCGATGCTTTCCTGATCATTGGCGACAACGACGCGTTCCTCGATGAGGTTTCGCGTCAAGCGGAGCATGACGGATTGCACCACGTCATTACCTTGCGGTTTGCGGAAGGAGAGGCGAAAGCGCTCGCTGCGCAATTCACTGAGACGTACGAGGCCCAACCAGCCTGGGTCGACGTAGTGATTGGCGGTGGTGAATCAACCGTGACCGTGCGCGGTGACGGCCGCGGTGGCCGAAACACCGAATTCGCCCTGGCCGCCGCGATTATGCTTCATGATCGCGGTCTTGACTGGGTAGTGGCCAGCCTGGCGTCGGACGGGCAGGACGGTTCGATCGAGGCGGCCGGCGCGATCGTCGATCGCCAGACTGTCGATCGAGGAACCAGGCAGGGACTTGACGCTCAGGGGCATCTCGATAACAACGATAGCGGCGGGTACTTCGAGCGGCTTGGCGAATTAGTGAATCGGGGGCCTACAGGAGTCAACGTCAACGACGTCTATGTCGCGGTGAGGATTGCCCCATGGTCGCCAGTCGAATGAAGGAGAGCATCGACCCATGAATGGAGCCCAGTCGCTCGTCCGCGCCTTGCGGGACGTCGGGATCGATCACATTTTCGGTCTGCCGGGCGATACGGGCATGGCGCTTTACGATGCGCTTTTTCACGAACCAGCGATCAACCATGTGATGACCCGGGACGAGCGCTCCGCGTCGTACATGGCCGATGTCTACGCCAGGGTTTCACGACGAGTCGGCGTGTGCGAGGGTCCGAGCGGCGGCGGTGCGACCTACATCATTCCAGGCGTGGCCGAAGCTCAAGGATCGGCGATCCCGCTGCTGTGCCTGACATCCGATACGCCAGTAAACGATGAGCATCGCGGTGTTCTGACCGAACTTGACCAGGTTGGGTTGTTTCGGCCAGTCACCAAGTGGTCTGAGCGCGTCAATCGCGCCGGCAGCATGGAAGATGCCGTCCATCGAGCGGTGCGGCTGGCCACGAGTGACCGGCCGGGGGCAGTGCATCTCTCACTTCCCTCCGATGTTCTTGAGGATGATGGCGGGCGCAACAATCGGGCCGGTCACGCTTCGACGGTTTCCATGGCGCCGAGTTCACGTCCGCGCGCCGATTCGTCCGAAGTGCAAAAGGCCGCCGATCTCATCTCACGCGCCGAGCGTCCCGTCATCGTCGCTGGTGGTGGCGTGCTGACCTCAGGGGCGTGGGATCAGCTCAAGGCGTTCGTCGAAGCGACCGGAATTCCGGTCGCGACCAGCATCAACGGCAAGGGTTCGATCGCCGAGACGCATCCGTGCGCGATCGGCGTGGTCGGCAACAACGGCGCCAGGTCGTACGCCAACGCGTGGGTAGCTGGGGCCGACCTCATCTTCTTTATCGGTACGCGCACGGATTCGACAACTACGGTGGGTTGGACGGCGCCGCCCAAGGCGAACCCGCCAACCACGATTCACCTCGACCTTTCCGCGAAAGAAATCGGCAACAACTATGCGTCGAGCGCAATGCTGCTCGGCGACGCCGCCGCAACGCTCGACGACTTGCTCGCAGCGGTGGACCATCCGGAACGGCTCCTTCAGAGAAACGAGTCGCGGCTCCAACGGTTGGCGTCGGAAAGAAGCGGATATTTCGATCAGGTGGGTGTTGACGCCGCAAGCGATTCCCAACCGATCAAACCGCAACGGCTCATTTCCGCTCTACGGTCACTTCTCGATGACGATGCAATCATTGTCGCCGACCCGGGCACCCCGACACCGTATCTGTCTGCCCAGTACGTGCTCAATCGCGCGGGACGAACCACGGTGATCCCGCGGGCGCACGGCGCCCTGGGGTATGCAATCCCCGGCGTGGTCGGAGCACACTTCGCGGGTCCGGGGCGGCGAGTGGTAGGAATGCTCGGGGATGGCAGCTTTGGAATGTCCGTCGGCGAGCTGGAGACGATCAGCCGACTCAGTCTCCCTGTCGTGATCATTCAGTGCGACAACGGGACGTATGGCTGGATCAAGGAATTGCAACATCTCTATCACGACCGGCGCTACTTTTCCGTGGATTTCAATCGCATCGATTATGCCTGCATTGCCCGGGGTTTCGGGATGCGTGGTTACCATGTCGAGGATCCCGCGGAGATGACTGGTGTCCTCCGTGACGCGCTTGACGATGGTCGACCGGCCTTTGTCAACGTCGTGACTGCGGCGCAGATGTCCGAGACCCCACCAGTGGCAACGTGGGAGCACACCGTCGCGCAGTCTCGATCCTGAATCTCGGCGCCGGAGAAGTTATGAGTTTCAATGCCCTAATCATTGACGTGGACACCGGGGTCGACGATGCCGTGGCCCTGGCGTTTGCCATCGCCAAGGGCACAAACCTGGTCGGTGTCACCACCGTCGCCGGCAATGTGTCGATCGACGTCGCCACGCGCAACACGCTGGACGTGCTCGCCTACCTCGGGCGCGAGGACATCCCCGTGCATCGAGGATCAAGCCGGCCGCTGGTTGCCGACTACGAGGATGCGAGAGATGTGCATGGCGCCAATGGACTTGGCGGGATGGAGCTTGCGCCCAGTTCAACGCCACAGGCGGTGTTAGCTGGGCCGGCATTCATCATCCAATGCGCCGATCGATTCGCCGGCGAACTCGACCTGGTGGCGGTAGGACCGTTGACCAACCTGGCAATCGCGCTAAATGTGCGGCCGCGGATTGTCCAGCAAATCAGGCGTCTGGTGGTGATGGGCGGCGCCTACTTTGTCCCGGGAAACAAAGTGCCGGATGCCGAGTTCAACGTGTATGTCGATCCCGACGCGGCGCATCAGGTGTTCAACGCAAACTGGAATGACATTACGCTGGTTGGACTGGATGTCACTCATCAAGCGGTGCTTTCCCGCGAGTTGTGGGCGAGCATTCCAGACGACGCCGCCGGCGCGGCCGGACTGGTTCGAGGCGTGACCAGGCGCACGTTCTCCGAACGAGGCAAATCCGGTTTCTATTTGCACGACCCCTTGGCGGTCGCGGTGGCGCTGGAACCGGACCTCGTCCGTGGAACGCATTTCGCGGTGAATGTGGAGTCGATCGGTGTCGCCCGAGGCAGGACGTCGCCAACCCCACGAAACTCCGGACCAATGATAGCCACGGAGGTCGATGCTGAACGGTTTGTCGGGGATTTGAGCCAGGTCCTGGGGTTACCGGTCGTTGATGTTGGCGCCGGCTTCGACAACGCGGAGTAACTGCGTGCGAAGCTGGTTATGCCGAGCGCACGACCGTCAAATTGAGCAGGTCGATGAGGTAGCCACGGGTCTCATCGTCTTCGATGACAGATAGCCTCGATTCCGCACTCCGTGCATGGACAAGCGCCTCTCGCTCAGCCTCCTCAAGCGCGCCGGAAGCGCGGATCGCGGTGACGATGTGGTCAATGACCGAGTCGTCCGTTTCGTCACCTGAAACGATCGCATCGAGTGTGCTCAGCGAGTTAGCATCGGCGCCTGCCGCAAAGAACATGGTTGGCAAGGTCACGACGCCCTGTCGCAGATCGTTCCCAGCTGGCTTGCCGAGGATTTGGGCGCCCTCGCGAAGATCGAGGACATCGTCGAGGATTTGGAACGACATCCCCAAATCGACGCCAAATCCACGTAGCTCCCTGATCGACGTGTCGTCGGCGCCGCCGATTACGGCGCCCATTTCCGCGGCGCCGGCGAAAAGGGCGGCTGTTTTTCCATAGATTCGGCGATTGTAATCATCACGATTCTGGCTGAGCCGATGAGCATCGAGCGTTTCCCGGATTTGGCCATCGCAAATCTCGGCCAGGGTCGTTGCAAAAATCGTCACCACCCGTGTGTTCCCGGTTGCGGCGGCAAGGATCGCGCTTTGCGCGAACAGGAAATCACCGATCAGGATCACGGCTCCAGAGGACAGCTGGGTGTGGAGAGTCGGTTGCCCGCGGCGCAGTGCGGCCCTGTCGATGTGGTCGTCATGTACGAGTGAAGCTGTGTGGAGCAACTCGACGCCGGCCGCCGCGGTGACTGCCCGATCGAGATTGAAACTGAACGATCGGGCAGACAGCAACAGCAACAGCGGACGCATACGCTTGCCGCCTGCCCGAACGATATCTTTGATCAACGTTGATACGATTGGAAAGTCGAGCGTAGCCGCGCTTTCGACACGCTGGTCGACAAGCTCCATTTCCGGCGCCATCGCTTCAAATAGGTCTGAGGTTTGCAGCTTCACCGAGGCGCTCCGTGGTGCGACGACTCGGAGTGGAAGTCGCTGACTCAAGCAGATTGACCTGGCGTGATTATCCGCCCCGCGACGCGACAGTGTCAATTAACGGCATCGCAACAGCCGGGAAATCGATCCGGACGGGAGAAAGGATATACTTGACTGGCACTATTGAACCGTCTGTGCGAAACCGATCTCGCGTTTCGCGCCCAGGAGGGTTCCTTGCCTGCAATACGAGTGATCCGGCGCTGAAGCGATTGCCGCCGAGACACTATGAATCGTTACAGGTGATCATGCCTCCTCCCCCACTTTCCACCAACCAGGTAGACCCAGCCGAATGGGGTTCTTTCAGCGCTGGGGATTCGCCGCCAACATATAGCTGGCCCGCCCCACCCAAAGACAAGTCGACCGGAGCGCCATTGCACTGGCTTGACTGGAAGTACAGCATTATTCTTCCTGTGGCGATGCTTTTGATCGCGGCGACCGCGTTGTGGCAAGTGTCGAATCGCACCGAGCTGGTCGAGTTTGCGGTTCACAACAGCTCAAGTGGCGAGGCGATCATCGGCGCCCAGGTGGTAGTTGACAACCTCGTATATGAGACCGGCAACGACGGTGTAGTGACGATTGAACGCCCCGAAACCACATCCGCCATGCGTGTCAGCGCTGATGGTTTCATTTCGGTGGCCGGTGAGCTTTCCAACGGCACTGCTCCGTCACAACCGATTTCCCTCCGGCCGGCAACGCTCATTGGATGGTTGACGAACGACCAAACCGGTGATCCAATCGCGGGTGTCGATGTTTCGGTGCTGACCAGCGATGGCTCAGTTGCATCATCGACCCGGACCGATGACTCTGGAGCCTATCGGCTAATAGACGTCCCGGAAGGGGCCATTCTCCGGATCGACGCTGGGGCATATGGCACGCACTCTCAAGAAGTTGGGACCAACACCGAACTCAGTTTTCCGCTTGCCTTAAGATCCGCATCGGGAGTGGTGCTTGATGACGATGGCGATCCACTTCAAGGAGCGGTCGTCCGATCGGGCGACGTCACTGGCATTTCGGCAGGCGACGGCACATTTTCCCTGGAAGGCGTGACCGACGACGATGAGGTGACCATCACCGCGCCGGGATTCCAATCGGCAACGGCCCTCGTCTCGAATGGCGAGGTCGCCCAGGTCCAGTTGACCACACAGAGCATTAAGGCGGTATATGCGAACATCGACCTTCTCACCACCGAAGGTGGTCTCGACAGCCTGATCGAGATCGCCAATACGACCGAGATCAACGCGATCGTCATCGATGTCAAGGAAGGCGCCGTCTTTTACGACAGCAGAGTCCAGTTCTTCGAGGACACGGGTACGATTCGCCCGTTCTACGATTTGGACAATCTCCTCGCCAAACTCGAGGAGAACGAAATCTATGCTATCGCCCGTGTAGTTGTGTTCCAGGATCCGCTCGTCGCCGAAGCCCGACCCGATCTGGCCGTTCATGACATAAACGGTGGTCTGTGGCTCAACGAGCAAGGCATAGCCTGGGTGAATGCCTTCCACGAGGAGTTGTGGGATGCCAACATCGATCTTGCAGTCGAGCTTGTGGAGCGCGGATTCGACGAAATCCAGTACGACTACGTTCGCTTTCCGAGTGATGGCGATCTTGCAACCGCCGAGTTCGGACGGGAATACACCGGCGAGGCGCGAGAGGCCGCGATTACCGAGTTCATGAAGCGGAGCCACGGGGCCATCAATGCAGCGGGTGGATTCCTGGCCGCTGATTTGTTTGGATTTGTCACGATCGTGGATGAAGAGCAGTACATTGGACAGCGGTTCAGTGCGCTAGAGCCTCATCTCGACTTTGTGTGCATGATGATTTACCCGTCGCACTTCGAGACGGGAAATATCGCCTCGGCGCCGGGGCATCCCAACGACTATCCCTACGAAACCATTCTTGAAAGTTTGCAGCGTGCGGAGCAGATTGTCCCGGGATCCGGCGCCAAGTTCCGGCCGTGGCTTCAGGACTTTTCATACGGCTACAATGACTTGCGGGACTACTCGGCCGAGGATGTTCGCGCCCAGATCGATGCCGCCGAGGAGTTCGGAGCCAGCGGCTGGATGCTGTGGGGCAATCCTTTCAACGTCACTGTTGAAGCACTGAATGCGGAACCTGGGGACTAGATGGCGGTAATCGAGCACCCGAGGCCCTGCCCTATTGTTCCACTCGAATCTCGATTCGAAACCCGAAATGTCATTCCAATGAAGCCGGACATGTCGTGCGGTTGGGTGTGAACGCGAAGCAGCGCAGATACCAAATTGGCGCCTATATCCGACTCATGCGTCCTCACCAATGGACCAAGAACGCGGTGGTGCTGGCAGGCGTTGCATTTAGCGGCCAGGCCTCCGAGCCAGTCCAGTTAGTTAATGCCGGGATGGCCGTAATCGCCTTTTGCCTCGTCAGCAGCGCCGTGTACGTCTACAACGACTGGCATGATCGGGCCGAGGATCGTCTGCATCCGATCAAATGCTTCCGTCCTGTTGCCGCCCGCGAAGTGCATTCACGCGCCGCCCTGGTCCTCAGTGGCGTACTCCTTATCATGTCAGTCGTCGTTGGCTGGCTCATCTCCGCGCCCCTGGCAGTGGTCGTTCTTGCCTATGCGCTGCTCATGGTGGCGTACACGACCTGGTTCCGGAGATTGGCGGTTGTTGACGTTCTGACGATTGCCGCCGGTTTCGTGCTGAGGGCGATCGGAGGGGCAGTGGCCGTGGCGGCGCCAATATCGATGTGGCTATTCGTGTGCACATTGTTGCTTGCGCTCATGCTCGGTCTTGGCAAACGCCGGCATGAGTTAAGAATCCTGCAAGGAAAGACCATTCACCACCGGCCGTCGCTGGCCGGCTACTCGAGAATCGACCTGGATCGAGTGATGGTCGTCGTGGGAATGCTCACGATCGGCGCCTACACTCTGTATTCAATTGCAGTGCCGACATATGGTCGCAGTCTGCCGATGATTGCGACGTTGCCGTTCGTGGCGCTTGCGATTGTGCGCTACGTTTATCTCGTCGTAGGGTTGAATCAGGGTGGATCGCCGGAGGTGCTGCTGATGCGCGATCGGCTATTGTTCCTGAGCATTTCGGTATGGTCTCTGGCGGTCGCTGTGGTTCTCTCTAGCTAGTCTAATGACTAGCACCATATCTGACACGAGCCGTAGCAAGTTACTGGATTACTTTGTATAATCAGGATCTGGCACGGCGGCGCGACGACGACGCCACTTTCGGGTTTGCGGTTCCGCATTGGCAGACGAAAGGTAGACAAAGTGATTGTTGTACGGCGAGGACGACCACGAGATCGGGCCTTGCGTCCTACCGACATGGACGAGTTGTTCAGTGCGCTAATGTCGCCGCATGGCGCCGTGTCCACACGGCATGCCGGGACCTGGCGACCTCCGATCGATGTCTATGAGCGGCCTGATTCAATCACGATTGTCGCCGAGATTGCCGGAATGGATCGTGAAGAGATCGAGGTCATGATTGAAGGGGACATCGTTTCCGTTCGAGGTTCACGACCTGATCCGAATGTTTGCGACGATCGCTCGTTTCACGAAGCGTATATTCCTTACGGAGCATTTGCGGCAGACATCTACATTCCGCTGACAATTGATGCTGAACGGGCGACAGCCGTGTATGAGAACGGATTTCTGAGAATAGACGTGCCCCGGGTTCAGGGCCGAACCATCACACCAACCTCACCTGAGCCTGCTGGCGAACACGAACGGAGAGATGCATGACGAACGAGACCAAGCGAAAGGCGCCTCGAGCAACCGCGGCCGGCGAAGAGGTCGACAAGACGAACTCGGGTGAGCCGTCGCTTCCCGATCTTACCGAGACTGATGTTGCGCTCCACGTAACCGAAACTGATGATGAAATCAGTGTCGGGGAAGGCGTGATTGGGATTCCTGACGAAGAAGAGCTCCCGCTGTTGCCGCTGCGCGGAACCGTCGTCCTCCCCACTACGCTGGTTCCGCTCGCTGCCGCCCAGGCCAGATCACTCCGCTTGATCGACGACGTGATGGCAGCTGATCGACGAGTCGCGCTGGTCATGCAGAAGGATCCGGAACTCGCGGAGGGCGCTGGCCCTGACGACATTCTTGAGATTGGTTCGATTGCCAGTATCCACCAGATGATGCGCGTGCCTGATGGTTCCATGCGGCTCGCTGTGCAAGGACTTGAACGCGTGCGCGTTGTCGAGATGGTTCAGGAAGAGCCCTATCTCGTCGCTCGGGTTCGCCGGGTCCCAGAGGAAGTCGAAAGTTCGGTAGAGGTTCAGGCTCTCGGCCGGAACACGCTCGACTTGTTCCAACGACTCGTCGCGCTCGTTCCCCATTTGCCAGACGAACTTGTCACCGCCGCACTCAACGTCGATGACGATCCCCGTCGTCTCGTCTATCTGGTCGCCTCGAACTTGCGTATGGAACCCAGCCTGCGTCAAGAGTTACTCGAAATCGACTCAGTGAAAGACAAACTCAAGACCCTTAATGCGTTTCTCACAAAGGAACTCGATGTCCTGGAGCTTGGCAAGAAGATCCAGACCGACGTGCAGGAGGAACTCAGCAAGTCGCAACGCGAGTACTTTCTTCGCGAACAGCTGAAGGCGATCCAAAAGGAACTGGGCGAGAGCTCGGAGTCGGAAGCCGAAGTTGATGAGCTCCGGTCCAAGATAGATGCTGCTGGGATGTCCGAGGAAGCTGAGAAGGAGGCACGTCGCGAACTTGGGCGCCTTGCGAAACTGCCAACGGCCGCCGCCGAGTACGGAGTGATCAAAACGTATCTCGACTGGCTGACATCAATGCCTTGGAACAAATCGACCGAGCGCGAGATCAAGATCGGGCACACCCGGGAAATCCTCGATCAAGACCACTACGGTCTGGACAAGGTCAAGGATCGCGTCCTGGAATACCTGGCGGTCAGGCAACTCAAGCAGACGTTGGCACAGGAAGCGGAGGAAGCAGGGGACGGCGCCGACCCCGTGATCAATCGGGAACCGATCCTTTGCTTCGTTGGGCCTCCAGGAGTCGGCAAGACGAGCCTCGCGCAATCGATCGCTCGCTCGCTGGGTCGAGAAATGACCCGAATGTCACTTGGTGGTGTTCGTGACGAGTCCGAGATTCGAGGACATCGTCGCACCTACGTCGGCGCGATGCCGGGTCGCATCGTGCAGGCCATTCGCCGTGCGGGCGCCAACGATCCGGTGTTCGTACTTGATGAGGTCGACAAGCTCGGAAATGATTGGCGCGGCGATCCATCGTCCGCATTGCTCGAAGTGTTGGATCCTGAACAAAACAACACATTCCGAGATCATTATCTCGACGTGGCCTTCGATCTGTCCAAGGTGATGTTTATCGCGACCGCCAATTTGCTCGACACTGTGCCGATTGCGCTTCGCGATCGCATGGAAGTCGTGGAGCTTAGTGGTTACACGGATCAGGACAAGCTCCAGATCGCCAAGCGATACCTGGTTCCGAAACAGTTGAAAGCAAATGGACTATCGACCGAGTCCGTGGAATGGACCGATGACGCCCTTATGGCCATCATACAGCACTACACCCGCGAGGCCGGAGTAAGGAATTTGGAACGGGAAATCGGCACTGCCTGCCGCAAGATTGCCACTGCGGTTGTGGAGGGCCGGGATACGCCGAGTTCGTTGGGAACAGAGGAGATTCGAGACTATCTCGGACGTCCCAGATATTACTACGAGGAACGAGCGGCGCGTACGTCGCAGGCCGGAGTCTCGATTGGCGTTGGCGTCAACGCGGTCGGCGGCGACATCATGTTCATCGAAGCAAGCCGGATGCCCGGCAAGGGCTCGCTCACGGTAACAGGACAACTAGGCGACGTAATGAAGGAGTCGGCGTCGGCCGCACTTTCGTTTGTGCGCTCACGAGCAAACGATCTGGCCCTGGAGCCAGACTTCTACGCCTCCTCCGACATTCATCTGCACGTTCCCGCGGGAGCGATTCCGAAGGATGGACCATCGGCTGGCACCGCGATGACCACCGCCCTTACATCGCTTCTGACCGGTGTTCCGGTGCGCGAAGATGTGGCGATGACCGGCGAAATCACGCTTCGCGGTCAGGTGCTGCCCGTTGGCGGAATCAAGGACAAGGCGCTGGCCGCCAGGCGTTCCGGCGTGACCACCTTCGTGCTGCCGCGACGCAACGACGTGGACCTTGACGACCTGCCGCCTGAGCTCAAGGAAGACATGACGTTTGTGCTTGTGGACACCATGGACGATGTTCTCGAGGCGGCAATGCCGGTGGAGTTCGCGGATCGTCGCCGGCTGCACAAGAGCGACCAGCGCGCCAACGAGGAAATGGCCGCCTCCGAGATGACTGAACAAACCGTGCTCGTCGGGTAAGGCGAAAACCGAATCTCTCGTCAACTCATTGAGGAACGGGACGATTGCGATGTCGCACGTTGACATCGCGTTTGTCGTCTGTTTGAGCCTCTCCCGGTTCTGGAACGTGTTATGGACTTTGGGCGGCAACTGGGAAGGCGACGCTTGCTCATGTGGCGGCCGTTGTCATATGCGCATCGTGTTGACGATTCGTCCGACCTGTTTGACGTGCTGTCGTTCGTGGCGAGCCAACCACTGCGCATAGAACAGTACGGTCCGCTCGAGCACCTTCCCCGCCCCCGTGACGGTCGCCCCACGCGACCAGCCGTCGTGTGGCAACGGTTCTACGATTGCCAGGAGATTGGCGCGCTGCGTGGCAAAAGAGCGCAATGAGGGCTCGAAATCCAGTTCGCGATAGTCCGTCGACTTGATCCAGGTATTAGGATTGACAGCTCGCAGCGTCGGCATATCCTCGACGACTATCGCCACCATGCAGTTGCCCCAAATGTCAGCGCACGCGCGGAGATGGGCAAGCACGTCGTTGACGGACCACTCATCGTGGTCGGGGGCGGTGTGCAAGAGAGTTGGCGCCAGACCGGCTGTAAGCGCGGCGATTCGCGGCGGCGTTTCCGCAAGCAGGGACAGAACCTGCTCTATCGTGAGTGGTCTGCTGGGCACGCGATGTCATCCTTTAACACTGACTGGGAGACGTCGTTGATCTCCACCGTGTCTATCTTTGCCGTGACGCTCCACCGCCGCTCAACGACCTGGATTACCAAAGGTCAAGAATTGAAAGCACCTTCATTCGATCATCACCAGGTAACGGCCTTTCCCAGGTCCACGCTGCCAGATTGGGAACTTGACGAGCCCAGGGCCCTGAAGACTCCGAACTCTGGGTCTACCACAGATGCGTCTCTGCACCGTGCTACACTCCCGCCACGTGACAGTTTGCCAGAGGCCAGTGATTGAGGAGGGGAACGACCGATGCGCGTCATGGCGCTGATCAAGGCCACCCGGGACAGCGAAGCGGGGGTGATGCCAAGCGAGAAGTTGCTGACAGAAATGGGGGCATTCAACGAGGAGCTCTCGCGGGCCGGCGTGCTCCACTCGGGCGAGGGATTACACCCGAGCGCAAATGGCGCGCGGGTCCTGTTCTCCGGCGAGGAGCGGACCGTCATTGCTGGGCCCTTCGCCGAGCCGGCGGAGTTGATCGCCGGCTTCTGGATCTGGCGGGTGGCGTCACTGGAGGAAGCGATCGACTGGGCCAAGCGGTGCCCGAACCCGACGGGGGAAGAGGCCGAGATTGAGCTTCGCCCAGTCTTCGAGGCGGAAGACTTCGGCGAGGCATTCACCCCGGAATTGCGGGAGCAAGAGGAACGGCTGCGTGCCCAGACGCCGCCGGCGGAATCCTAGACGAGCGCGACTGCTGGTAAACCGCTGGCCAGGTCGGCAGGTCATGGCGCCGATTCGGCGAGTCCTCGCGCATCAGCGTCAGATAGGGGGTGAGAAACGCTCACTTCTCATTGGAAATGTCGGAGGGATAGAGGATGCGAAGAGGGATATCCATGCGGCAGATGGTACGCCACCTTCCACGCAGTGTGCATCACAGGCTCTAGCGACCAACAGGAACTCTGGCCGCCTCGGTCACAAATGCGCTGAAGATCCTGGCGTGTTTCGGGAACCGATCAGAGAGCATCTCCGGATGCCACTGTACTCCAATTGCAAATCTCATCTCGGGATGCCAGAGAGCCTCGATGATCCCATCATCAGCGGTAGCAATTACGACAAGGTCCTGGCCGGGATCATTGACTGACTGATGGTGGAACGAATTGACGTCGAAGGATGAGTCGCCAACCAGCTCCCGCAACGGGTTGTTTTCCTCTATCGAGACTTCGTGACTGGCCTCATCGCGCATTTTGCCAATGGTGTGTTGCCGATGTTCAACAGAGCTCGCGAGTTCGCTGGCGATGTCCTGGATCAGCGTCCCTCCTTGAGCAACCGCCATCACCTGAATGCCACGGCAAATGCACAGAGTAGGGAGGTCGACGGCCGTAGCGTGTCGGTACGCCTTGATCTCGAAGTCGTCGCGTTGGCCGTCGATGCCGTAGGTCTTCTCGTGAACAGAGTCGTCTCCGTAGAGCTCGGGATCAATATCGCCGCCGCCGCTGATCAGGAGTCCGTCGAGGCGCGCGAGCGTCTCCTCAAGGTCATCGCTGTCAGTTGGCAGGATCACGGGTGTGCCGCCGGCGGCCCTGACCGAATCGACGTAGGTCCGCGACAGACAATAGCGATAGAATGTGCCGTGACCCATTTCGTCGGTGCTTGGCGATGGAGTGATTCCAATCAGTGGTTTCATCGTTCGTCCTGGGTGGGTGGAAGGCGATCGGCTCTGGTGTCGAGTAGGTTGAGTATAGAGGTCCCGGTTCATGAGGTAAATGGCATTCGAACGTCGGGCGAGGGCAGTCTCTTACGGCCCAGCGCCAAGATTCTGGAACTTGACGTTGATACTTCCTTGACACGCTTGTGCTGGGGAACTACCATTCCTGAGCCCTCGGGAACGGGGGCAATTTTGTGAGCCGGGGCAATGCCCCACAACAGGCTGCACACGCACCTTAACAAGTGAGCACACAGGGACCAACGCCGGGCGCGGCCGACTGGGGGGAGACCTTTGGGCGGGGGTGGCGTGGTGGTGGTTGTGTGCCGAAGACGAAGCAGTGAGGACGTTTTGAG
>Ga0183260_10000182_pt1 | contig 48370 bp, 41 predicted proteins | sample AntDrymUQ4972206_2_FD_129768 | JGI IMG/M metagenome (GOLD analysis project Ga0183260, IMG submission 129768) | Polar desert sand microbial communities from Dry Valleys, Antarctica - metaG UQ497 (22.06) (version 2) (version 2) | ecosystem: Environmental > Terrestrial > Soil > Desert | place... | reverse complement strand
TCACGGGAGGCGTGCGCGCGCCCGGCTAGAATCGGCTGCAGGCGAGCGCATCGAGGTGGACGTGGGCGACATTCTGGTCGGCAAGGGCGATGCGAAGGTCCATCTGCTCTCGAAATACGGCAATCGGCATGGTCTTGTCGCCGGTGCGACCGGCACCGGCAAGACGGTTTCGCTGATGGTGCTGGCGGAAGGCTTTTCGCGCCTCGGGGTTCCGGTATTCATGGCGGACGTAAAAGGCGATGTCGCGGGCCTGGCCATGCCCGCGGTCGTCAATCCCAAAATCACCGAGCGCCTCGCCGCGATCGGAATCGAGGACTACTCGCCCGAGGCGAGCCCGGTGGTGTTCTGGGATCTGTACGGCGTGAATGGACACCCGGTTCGGGCCACGGTGAGCGAGATAGGCCCCACCTTGCTCGCGCGCATGCTGGAACTCAACGACACGCAGGCTGGCGTACTCGACATCGCATTCAAGCTGGCCGACGACCAGGGCCTGCTGCTGCTCGATCTCGCCGATCTGCGCGCGGTGCTTGGATTCGTTGCGGCGTCGCGCAAGGAAATCTCGATCACGTACGGCCTGGTCAGCACCCCTTCGATCGGCGCAATCCAGCGTGCACTGCTCAGGCTCGAAACCGATGGGGGCGAGCAGTTCTTTGGTGAGCCCGCGCTTGCGCTCGAGGACCTGATGCGCACCGACGCGGGCGGACGCGGGATCATCAACGTGCTCGCCGCCGAGCGGCTGATCCTCAAGCCTCGCCTCTATTCGACGTTCCTGCTGTGGTTGCTGTCCGAGTTGTTCGAGTCGCTTCCCGAAGTCGGCGATCTGGACCAGCCCAAGCTTGTCTTCATCTTCGACGAAGCGCATCTGCTCTTCGGTGACGCTCCGCCCGCTCTGCTGCAGCGGGTCGAACAAGTGGTTCGCATCATCCGGTCGAAAGGTGTCGGCGTGTACTTCTGCTCGCAGTATCCCGACGATGTGCCCGATGCGATCCTCGGCCAGCTCGGCAACCGCATCCAGCATGCGCTGCGCGCATACACACCACGCGACCAGAAAGCCGTGCGCGTGGCTGCCGAGACCTTTCGCGCGAATCCGAAACTCAACGTCGCGGAAACGATCTCGCAACTCGGGGTCGGCGAAGCGCTGGTCTCGACGCTGATGGAAAAAGGCATCCCGATGCCGGTCGAGCGCACCCTGATCGCGCCGCCACGTGCGCGTATCGGGTCCATCACCGCCGCGGAACGACTCGCGGTGCGCGCGCGGTCTCCCGTCGGAGCGAAATACGACGCCCTGATCGAGCGCGAATCCGCGCACGAGCGGTTGAAGGAGCGCGCGCAGGCGACGTCGCTTCCTGCTCCGGCGCCGAAATCGAAATCGACAGCCGCGCGCACACGCACCAGCCCCGCTCCTCCGCCTGCCCCGCCAGCGAACGCCGGCGCGGGCGGAAAACTCAAGGAATGGTTGTTCGGTACCACACGTCGGCAGGGCGCGATCGAGACCATGGCCAAGCAGACCGCACGCACGGTGGGCAGCCAGCTGGGGCGGCAAATCCTGCGCGGGGTGCTCGGCACGAGGCGACGCTAGGATTCGCGCATGCGCGCTGCCGCGTTGCCGCCGTCCACCGGACTGATCACACGCGCGGGTTTTGAGCGATTGCGCGCAGAACTCGACGACTTGTGGCGCGTGCAAAGACCGGAAGTCGTGCGTGCGCTGTCCGCGGCGGCAGCCGAGGGCGATCGCTCCGAGAACGCGGAATACATCTATCGCAAGAAACAGCTCGGCGGGATCGATCGCCGGGTGAGGTTCCTCAGCAAGCGCATTCCTGCATTGCGCGTGATCGAAATCGCCCCTACCGATCGATCGGCCATCTTCTTTGGCGCCCGGGTAACGGTGGAGCGCGCGGACACGCGCGAACGATCGGACTATCGCGTGGTGGGGCCGGACGAAACCGATGCCGCGCTTGGCTACATCAGCATCGACTCGCCGCTGGCGCGCGCGCTTCTCGGGAAACACGAAGGGGACGAGGTGGTGGCGCAGTTGCCAGGCGGACCTGCGGGATTCGAAGTGCTGAGAGTTTCGTACGAATCCTGATCAACCGTGCAGTGTTAGCCGGTCAACCTTTCGAACAGCCATCAGCCGCCCAGCGAGGCGATCAGCAGCGATAGCGGATTCATGAGCCAACGCACGTAGTGGCGCCAGCCGCTCAGCGCATGGATGATCGGCAGCGCAGCAGCGACCACTGCCAGCTGGCCGGCGAGTGCCGCGTCGAGGGTCAGATTGGCAACATTGGAACCCGGATCCTGTTCGACATGCAGGTACGCGACGCTGAGCGAATGCGCGGCGGCACAGGGCGCCCACGCGCAAAGCAGGAGAAAGCACATCCGCATCACGCGCGAGTCAGCCACCGCCCGCACGCCGCACGCCTTCATCGCGCTCCCAGGCTCTCAATACTTCGAGCGCATTTGGCCGTCGCGCAGCAGCGGATGCACGCTCCAGCAAGTCGACGTCTTCCATGTCGCGCTGCGTCGCGAAGTTGGCCTGTGCAAGTTTGAGTGCGCTGGCGGTGCGGCCCGCGAGCAACGCGAGTTCCGACTCGTCGCGTGTCTCTGCGCTCGCACCGGCCTCCCGCGCGGCCGCGTGGCGCGCAACGAGCCGGGCACGCTGCCGATCCGCGTCCGGTGCCTTCATCGCGGATGCTGCCAGCACCCTCTCCAAGGCGAGGCCATCGTGCGGAGAATCTCTTGTCTGCGATCTGCTCAGCGATGCGCGCCCAACATTCGGGGCCTGTCGTCGTCCGTGGACGTGTATTCGAGTTGCAACGGCGCCGGATAGGTGCGCCCGTCTGCACGCGGCCGAAAACATTCGGCCTCGCTCAGGAACTGGTCGCGCGATTGCTCACCGCGCGCGGTGTCATCCCAGCCCGGCAATCCACTGACAGGGAGCGGTCTCAGTTCCTGCGGATCGCACAGCACCGTGCCGCCCGAGATGGCGGCGGCGAGTCGCGCAACCGCACGATCGTGGACACCTGGCGCGCGAGGATCCCCGGGCGTCGTCAGGACCAGGGCCTTGGCGACCAGCAGACGCGGAGGTTCCAGTGCGTGCTCCAGCAAAGCGTGACCGAAAACCATCACCCTCGCCCCGTTTTGCCATGACGCCGCCAGCGTTCCGAACAATCGCGACCAGTCGTGCCGATCCCAGGCTTCCATCAGGCGGTCATCGTTCGTGACCACGATGACCCCGCCCTCATCGAACAAGGTCAGGGCGCATTGGGCACGCGTGCGTTCACGCGGTCCGACGGTCGCGATGTCCGCAACCTGGCGCGCGTTCAGCGCCTGCTTCAGTGCGGGATAGCGCAGCCACACCAGCGCATTCAACAGGTCGTGCCAGTTGTCCCGGCGGGTGGCGATCTGTCCTCGCAGGTTGATGCGCGCCTCGTAGTGCAGGCCATCGCCGAGCAACGCCGGTGTCTGTGCCTCGAATCGCGGTGAACCGACGTGGGCAAGCGAATTGAGATCGTCGAGCCCTGGCCACTCCACGCTCCTGAGCAGACTCTGATACTCCTCGAAATCGCCGAACACCGGATGCGCGAAAGCGCTCGGCAGGACGTCGCCGCGCGCCGGCGATACCAGTCGCTGCGGCCGAAGCCGCTTGCCCCTGTTCGGTGCCGGATTCAAATCCCGTCGAACCAATAGCTGCGGAGAGGGAACCTGCTGCCAAGCCTTCCACGCGCCGGGAACATGCCGTCAGATTCCACCAAACCATTGATACCCACGATCCTCCCAGTACCCGCCCTTGCCACCTTCGATGCCCGCGAGGCTGTCGACCACTTCAATGCCCGACAGGTACTTGGCCATCTTGTAGCCGAGCATGCGCTCGGGCCGCACTCGCAGCGGCGCGCCGTTGGCGACCGGCAGGGCCTTGTCGTTCAAGTTGTAGGCCAGGATGGTCTGCGGGTGGTACGCATCCTCCAGGGCGATGCTCTCGTAGTACATGCCGACGCCGCCGAGGTTGTCCATGCAGCGGAACACCACGAAGCGCGCCGCGGACTCGACGCCTGCGCGCTCGAGGATCGAGCCGAGCAATGGGCCGGTCCACTTGCCGATGGCGCTCCACCCTTCCACGCAATCATGGCGCGTGATCTGGGTGCGTGCGGGTAGTGCACGCAGTTCGTCCAGCGACAAGGAGAAGGGCGCGCGCACCATGCCGCCAATCGCCAATCGCCAATCGCGGAAATCGTTGGCGCGCAGCGTCAGGTACTCGGGCGCCTGGGGATTGATCGAACCGTTGGCGCGGAACGACGACGCGATGGCCGATTCGTCGTACTCATGCGCCAGTGCGTCCCGCGCGGTCAACGACCGCTGCACGCGCTCCGTCAAGCCGTCGCTCGACCCCAGCCAGCCCGCGAATCCCGATTTCGTCGCCAACCTGTCGCATCCCGCCAGCCACGCCGCGCCGCCGACTGCGCCTGCGCGCGCGAGAAACGAGCGACGATCACGGCTGCGCATGCCCGACCTCCTCGACCGGCACAACATAGCGGCCCGTGATCATGGAACGCAGGTTGTTCCAGAAACCGGTAACGAGTACCTCGAACACGTGCACGAGCGCGAACAGCACCAGGCCCAACGCCGCGAGGAAATGCCAGGTGCGCGCGGACTGCCGGCCGCCGACTGCCTGGACCATCCAGTCGAGTGAAGGCCCGAGGTACGGCGACATCGCGAGACCCATCAACACGATGCCCGGACCGAGCACGAGGATCGCGACGAGGTAGGCAAGTTTCTGCAGCACGTTGTAGCGCGTCGCTTCCTCGCCCTTCGGATGACGGAAACGCAGATGTTGCACGAACGACCGACCGATGCTGCGAAGCTCTGCGCGATCCGGCAACAGATCGCGCGAGAAATGCCGGCTCGCGAACGACCACAGAAGATACAGCGTGCCATTGACCAGAAATATCCAGGCGAAGGTGAAATGCCAGTCGCGTCCGATGGCGAGATTCTTGAGCGCGGGAATCGTCGCCCACGACGGAAAGCCCCGCGCGTGCAGCTTGCCATCCGCTTCCCGCGACGTTCCGAGCACGCCCGTGGTGTCGAAGCGCGCTCCGCCGATGCGAGTTTCTCCGCGAAGGCTTTGCGCGGAAGGGCGTGCGCCCAACTTCACCCATGGATCATTGAAGTTCGATTGATCACCCCAGTACAGGGCCGGATGAGCGTTGAAAATCTGCAGTCCACTGCCGAGCAGAACCACCAGGCACAGCACGTTGATCCAGTGCATGAGCCGAACCGGCAGCCGACGCCGATAAATCACCCACCGACGCGCCGCGGCGACGGGTGTCTCGACCACAGGCACAGCGGCGCTTTCAGGCGGAGCAGGGGTTTCGGGAACGTCGCTCATCGCAGGGCGCCCGCGTGTCGGCTGGTACGGATTGTAGACTCGCATCAAGAGACATCGCGGCCGTACCCGATGATTCAGGCACCGACGCTGTGAATTCCTTCGTGCTCGATCCGACTCTGCAACGCGACACGCATTTCATATGTGAAATGTCCTTGTCCACCGTGCTGCTCATGGACGATGCACGCTTTCCGTGGCTCATCGTGGTGCCGCGCGTGGTCGGGGCGCGCGACCTCATCGATCTCGACGAGGCGCATCGCATCGTGCTCTGGCGGGAAGTCGCACGGGCCAGCGAGGCACTACGCACGCTGTGCACGCCGCACAAGCTCAATGTCGCCGCGCTCGGCAACGTCGTCGAGCAGTTGCACGTGCACGTCATCGCCCGCTTCCGCGACGACGCCGCATGGCCGCGCCCCGTCTGGGGCACAGGCACCGCGCAGCCCTACGCCGAGGCAATCCTGGCCGGCGTGCTCGGCTTGCATCGCGCGGAATTCGCGAGAGCGAACGCGCCGACCCCGACCTGGCCGCATGGAGGATCCGATTCAGGTGCGGGGTAGCGTCACGCCGCGCTGGCCCTGGTATTTTCCCCCCCGGTCTGCATAGCTGGTCTCGCACACTTCATCGGATTCGAAGAACAACATCTGTGCCACCCCCTCGTTGGCGTAGATGCGCGCCGGCAAGGGCGTGGTGTTGGAGAACTCCAGGGTCACGTGCCCTTCCCACTCCGGCTCGAGCGGAGTTACGTTGACGATGATGCCGCAGCGCGCGTAGGTGCTCTTGCCCAGGCACACCACCAGCGTCGAGCGCGGGATGCGGAAATATTCCACGGTTCTGGCCAGCGCGAACGAGTTCGGCGGAATGATGCACATGTCCGCTTCCAAGTCGACGAAGCTCGACGGATCGAAGGCCTTGGGATCCACGATGGTCGAGTTGATGTTGGTGAAAATCTTGAACTCGCGCGCGCAGCGCACGTCGTAGCCGTAGCTCGATGTGCCGTAGCTGACGATGCGATGGCCGTCCGCGCCCTGCTTGACCTGCCCGGCCTCGAACGGTTCAATCATGCCCTGCGTCTGGGCCATGCGTCGGATCCAGCGGTCGCTCTTGATACTCATGCAATCTCCGTAGGTCGGGTCGCGCCAGCGACCCGACGCCAGCTCCCTCGCAACATTCTGTCAGGTCGGCAGCGCCGACCTGACCTACGCAAGCGCTTCCCGTAGGTCAGGTCGCGCCAGCGACCTGACAATCGCCTGCCCTCAGGTGTTCTGCATCACGATTTTCGGCAACGCGATCGATTTGTCGCGTGCGCGCTGCGACAACAGTGCACCCGTGCGACGAGCGATCTCGCGATACCGCTCCGAAACCTCCGAGTCGGGCGCGGCCTCGACCGTCGGCACGCCCTGGTCGCCATCCTCGCGGATGCGGATGTCGAGCGGCAGGGACCCCAGCAGCGGCACGCCGTATTGGGCGGCCATCCGTTCACCGCCGCCTTCGCCGAACACGTGTTCGGCGTGGCCGCACTTCGAACAGACGTGCACGGCCATGTTCTCGATGATGCCCAGCACCGGCACCGAGACCTTCTCGAACATCTTGAGCGCCTTGCGCGCATCGAGCAGCGCGATGTCCTGCGGCGTGGTGACGATCACCGCACCCGACACGGGAATCTTCTGGCACAGCGTCAACTGGATGTCGCCCGTTCCCGGCGGCAGGTCGATGACGAGGTAATCGAGGTCGTCCCAGCGCGTCTCGGAGAGCATTTGCTGCAGCGCCTGGGTCACCATCGGCCCGCGCCAGATCATCGGCGTGTCCTCGTCGATCATGAGGCCGATCGACATGGCCTGGATGCCGTGCGAGAGCTTCGGTTCCAGATGCTGCCCGTCGGCACTCTCGGGCTTGCCCGACAACGCCAGCATGCGCGGGATGCTCGGTCCGTAGATGTCGGCATCGAGCACGCCGACGCTAGCGCCCTCGTCGCGCAACGCCAACGCCAGATTGACTGCCGTGGTGGACTTCCCCACCCCGCCCTTGCCCGACGCGACTGCGATGACATTGCGGATACCCGGCAGCGGGGTCAAACCCTGCTGCACTTTCTGCGCGTGTACCTTGAAACCCGTATTGACATCGACGTGCGAGATCGCGGGCTCGCCGGCGAGCGCGACACGAGCCAGCTTGGCCAGGTGCGGCAGATAGCGCACCGCCGGATAGGCGAGGCGCAGGTCGAGGGTCACCCGGTCGGCTTCGATCTGCACGCTGCGCAAGCTGCCCTGGCTCACGATGTCGCGCTGCGTGTACTTGTCGACGACATGGCTGAGCAGCTCGCGAACGCGGGCTTCGGTGGTCGACACGTCTGGATATTCCTCGTTCAGGCTGACATGCGATTCTAGTGGTCAGCAGCAACGAACCGCTCCAGCGGCCAGCGCGCCGCCGGGCAGGACTCCAGGGGATCCCATGAAAACGTTACGTGTCGGCGGCAGTGCCGCCCTGCTTGCAGCTCTGGTACTTGCGGGTTGCGCGCAACCTGTGCGGCGCGATGCGCCGCGCTCCCTTCCCTCGGAGTCACCCGGGCTTGAGGAGTCGATTCGCAGCGAAACCGAGGCGAGGCGGCCGGAAAAAACAACGCGCAAGCGCCCGACGGCGCCTCGGGTGCAGCCCCCCGCCGGCAGCGAAGAGCTGCCCATGACGCCGCTCGAGCCCGAGCGCGAAGCGGTGCCGGCCGAGCGACCGACCGGATCCCTGACCGGCGTTCCCGTTTGCGATCAATACCTCGCGTCATACCGTCGATGCCACACGACCATCGGGCAATCGACGCCGGCCGCTATGGACGAAAAGTTCGAGCGCCTGCGCGCCAGCATGGTGCGCCAGTCCGGAACGCCCGAGGGCCGTGCCCAGATCTCCGGTCAATGCAAGGGCCTTGCCGCTCTCGTGCAGGAGGCACTGGCCGGCCGCAAGTGCGGCGATCCGCCGCGCTGACGACTCGCGATGCATGAAATAATCGCTTCACTTCCGGGTGGAGCGGTGAATGTCGCAGACTCCTGCGCTGGTTTCGTGCGCGCTACCGTATGCCAACGGCCCGCTGCATATCGGGCATCTGGTCGGCTATGTGCAGGGCGACATCTGGGTGCGCGCGCAGCGGATGCAGGGCCGCGTTGTGCATTTCGTGTGCGCGGACGACACCCACGGCACGCCGATCATGCTGGCCGCCGAGGAGGCAGGGGTCACGCCGGAGGCCTGGATTGCTTCCATCCAGGCTGGCCATGAAAGGGACTTCTCCGACTTTGCCGTCGCATTCGACCATTTCGATTCGACCCACTCGGATCGCAACCGCCAGCTGACCGAAGCCATCTTCGCCGCACTCGATGCGGGTGGCCACATCGCGCGGCGTTCGGTCGAGCAATTCTACGATCCGATCAAGAGCATGTTCCTGCCGGACCGCTACGTGCGCGGCGAATGTCCGAACTGCGGCACCGCGGATCAATATGGGGACAACTGCGAGCATTGCGGCGCGACCTACGCACCGACCGAGCTCAAGCATCCGCGCTCCGTCGTGTCGGGTGCCGCTCCCGAATTGCGCAGTTCCGAACACCTGTTCTTCCAGGTTGGCCACTTCGACCGGATGCTGCGCGACTGGCTGGCGGGAGACGTCGCGGTCAGCGGTGTCAAAGCAAAACTGCGCGAATGGCTGGACTCCGAAGGCGGCCTGCGCGACTGGGACATCTCGCGCGATGCGCCCTATTTCGGGTTCGCGGTGCCGGGGGCGCCCGGGAAGTTCTTCTACGTCTGGCTCGATGCGCCCATCGGTTATCTGTCGAGTTTCGCGGCGTACTGCGCTTCCGGCGTGGATGCGGACCTGTCGCCCGAGTATTTCCAGAGGCTCCTGGCGCCGGGCGACCACGCCGAGTTGGTGCACTTCATCGGCAAGGACATCGTCAATTTCCACGGTTTGTTCTGGCCCGCGGTGCTGCACGGCGCCGGCTATCGCATGCCGACGCGGTTGCACGTCAACGGCTACCTCACCGTCAACGGCGCCAAGATGTCGAAGTCGCGCGGCACGTTCATCCAGGCGCGCACCTATCTCGACGCGGGCCTCAATCCCGAATACCTGCGCTATTACTTTGCTGCCAAGTCTTCCGGCGGCGTAGACGACCTCGACCTCAATCTCGAGGACTTCGCGCAACGCGTGAACTCCGATCTGGTCGGCAAGTTCGTCAACATCGCGAGCCGCTGCGCGGGATTCATTGCGTCGCGATTCGACGGCCGCCTGAGTGCGCAGCCGAGTGCCGAATCGATCGAGACCTATGCATCCGCGTATCGTCGCCTCGGCGATGCCTGCCTGGGCGTCGGCGGCGGCTATGCACGGGTCAACTACAACACAGTCCTGCAGGCCGTCATGAAGGAGGCCGACTTGGCCAACGAACGCATCGCCGCGGCGGCGCCCTGGCTGATGGCGAAGGATCCGCAACGCGATGCAGAGCTGCAGGACGTCTGTTCGCTCGCGCTCAACCAGTTCAGGTTGCTCGCCGGATTTCTCGCGCCCATCCTGCCGACGACGGCGGAGCGCACCGGATCGTTCCTGGGTGCGCCCATCACCAGTTTCGAGGAACTGGCGCAACCGCTTCGCGATCACGCGATCCAGCCCTACCGCCCACTGCTCACCCGCATCGACCCCAGGCATATTGCACACATGACCGAAGCCAGCACCGAGTCGATGCAGCCCGCCACACCCGCAGCCAGCGCTGCGAGCGCGACAGCGTCCAGTCCCCCGACGAATGCCAACCCTGCAGCCACGAACCAACTCGACGCTCCGGGGACCGCGAAGTTCGTCGAAATCGGCGATTTCGCAAAGCTCGATCTGCGCATCGCGCGAGTCATCGAATGCGATTTCGTCGATGGCTCGGACAAGTTGCTGCGGTTCCGCCTGGACGCGGGCGCGCTGGGCGAACGGCAGATTTTCTCCGGCATCCGCGCGAGCTATGGCGAGCCGCAGCGACTGGTCGGACGCCACGTCGTCTTCATCGCCAACCTCGCTCCTCGCAAGATGCGGTTCGGCGTGAGCGAAGGCATGATCCTGTCGGCCGGGAACGACGGCGGCGAGTTGCACTTGCTCGCTGTCGACGAAGGTGCGGTGCCCGGCATGCCGGTCCGGTGATCCGCGAAATGGGGATACCTCGACCTGCCTCGAATCGTGTGTAGGAGCGGCGCAAGCCGCGATCACGAACATCCACGAAGCGGGAGCATCGCGGCTTGCGCCGCTCCTACAACCGCAAGAGGAGGTCACGATGTCGTGAGTTCACAACGCTCCTTGGTCCTGATCGAAGCGCTCGAAGCGGTGCTGCCGCAAACCCAGTGCGGCCAGTGCGGATACGAAGGCTGCACTCCCTACGCGCAAGCGCTCGCGGCGGGTGCCGCGGATTGCGACCGTTGCCCGCCTGGCGGTGACTTCGTCGCCGCGGCGCTGGCCAAACTGCTCGGCATTCCTGCGCGCACTTACGACCGCACGCGGGGTGAGCATTTGCCACCGCAGCTGGCGGTCATACGCGAAGCAGAATGCATAGGTTGCACCAAGTGCATCCAGGCTTGCCCGATCGACGCGATCGTGGGCGCGGCCGAGCGGATGCACACGGTCATGCTGGACGCGTGCAGCGGTTGCGCCTTGTGCCTGCCGGTCTGTCCTGTCGACTGCATCGACCTGGTGACGACCGCCGGCCTTGCGCCCTGCGTGGGTCAGGACGCCGAGGCAGCGGCGCGGGCGCAACGACATCCTCAGGCCGACGCCTGGCGCAGTCGGCACGACGCGCGCGTGCGTCGGATGGAAGCCAGTCGACTCGAACGTGCGACCCGCCTCGCGGCGCAGTCCGTCAAGGCCACGGCCGGAGGTGCAACGCTGCCGCCGGCTGTCGCCGCCGCTCTCGCACGCGCCGAGCTGGCGCAGAACAAACCGGATCGCGAGACATGAACGATGCCCAGCGCCGCGAGATGTTTCGCCGCTTTGAGGCGACTGCGCCCGCACCGACGACGGAGCTCGAGTACGAGACTCCGTTCCAGTTGCTGATCGCCGTCATCCTGTCCGCGCAGGCCACCGATGTCAGCGTCAATCGCGCCACGCGACGCCTGTTCGCAGTGGCTCCAACGCCCGCGACCCTGCGCGAACTCGGGGTGGAGGGCCTCAAGCCCTTCATCGCGAGCATCGGGTTGTTCAACACCAAGGCCGTCAACGTCGTGGCGACGAGCGCCGCGCTGCTCGAGCAACACGCCGGCGAGGTGCCGCGCACGCGCGAGGCACTCGAAGCGCTCCCGGGCGTCGGGCGCAAGACGGCCAATGTCGTGCTCAACACCGTGTTCGGTGAACCAACCATCGCGGTCGACACTCATATATTCCGGGTGTCCAACCGGACGGGCCTTGCGCGCGGCAAGACGCCGCGCGCGGTCGAGGACCGGCTGCTCAAGGCGGTTCCGAAGGATTATCGCCAGCACGCCCATCACTGGCTGATATTGCACGGGCGCTACACCTGCCTTGCTCGCAGGCCTGCCTGCGAGCGGTGTCTCATCGCCAATTTGTGCGACTGGCGCAGGCAGCAGGGCCTGCGTCTGGCCCCACTTCTTCTCACAACGTAAACATTCGCTGAACGACAATGCGGCCCAGAGCAATTACCGGCGGTTATCAGGCTCTATTGCATCGAACTGCAAGGGGGATGCAGCACCCGCCAGGGCCGCGATCGCCGGCGCCTGCAACCGACACATCAAGGGCGCGACCGCGCCTTCACTGAGCACGCGTGCTGGCCCGCGAACCCGCGATGAAGATCGCGAGCGCGCAGCACATGGCAATACCCCGCGGAGTTTTCCGCAACCAACCAGGAGCACTTCAATGTCGCAGAACAACATCAAGCCGATTTCATTCGCCATCGGCGCCGCTTTCATCGGCTCGCTCGCGATCGCCTCCACGGGCTTCGCGATGGCCGACCTCGGTGCCGGCTACCAGCTCGCCAATGCATCCATCGCCTCGGTCGGCGAAGGCAAGTGCGGTGAAGGCAAGTGCGGCGAGGGCAAGTGCGGAATGAACAAGATGGACGCGAACAAGGATGGCAAGGTCAGCATGGCCGAGCACGACACGCATTGGCGCAACCAGTTCATGGCCACCGACGCCAACAAGGACGGCATGGTGACCAAGGCCGAGATGGACGCTGCCCACAAGAAGCATGCGGAAGGCAAGTGTGGCGAAGGCAAGTGTGGCCACAACAAGAAGGCTGGGGAAGGGAAGTGTGGCGAAGGCAAGTGTGGCCACAACAAGAAGGCCGCGGAAGGCAAGTGCGGCGAGGGCAAGTGCGGCGGCGACAAGAAGTAAACCGGAAAATCGCATGACTTCGACCCGTCAGCTCGACGCTGATGCCACCGGTCTGGGACTGCGGCGGGGCCTGCTGGGCTCGCTGCAGTCGGTCGAAGCCGGCGCCGTCGATTTCCTCGAGTGCGCCCCCGAGAACTGGATCGGGATCGGCGGCCGCCTCGGCGACTCCTTCCATGAACTGTTGCAACGCTTTCCCCTCGTTTGCCACGGCCTGTCCCTTTCCCTGGGTGGCGTGGCCCCGTTCGACCAGACCTATCTCGCGCGGTTGCGCCGGTTCCTCGACGCGCACGAGGTGCGCATCTACAGCGAGCACCTGAGTTATTGCGCCGATGACGGTCAGATGTACGACCTCATGCCGCTGCCGTTCACTGCTGCCTGCGTGCGCCACGTTGTCGCGCGGATCGACGAGGTGCAGCAGGCGCTGGGTCGCCGCTTGGCGATCGAGAACGTTTCCTACTACGCCGCGCCATACCAGGTGCTGGCGGAAACCGATTTCATCAACGAAGTGTTGTCGCGCAGCGACTGCGAGTTGTTGCTCGACGTCAACAATATCGTGGTCAACAGCATCAATCACGGCTACGACGCGCTCGAGTTCCTGCACGCTCTGCCCGCATCGCGCGTCGCATACATCCACGTCGCCGGCCATTTCGACGAGGCCGACGACCTCAAGGTCGACACCCACGGCGCGCCGGTCAAGCAACAGGTCTGGGATCTGCTGGAGGCCGCGTATCAGCACTGCGGACCACGCCCCACACTGCTCGAGCGCGACTTCAACTTTCCGCCCATGGTCGAGTTGCTGGCCGAGCTCGCGGAAATCCGCACGCGCCTGGCCGCGGCAACTGAAAATCCATCCCGCCTCGCATCGGCGCACGAATTTCGCGCCCCGGCGACGGAAGCGATGTGCATCCCGACATCCATCGACACCCGGCGCGCTATCGGTTCATGACTGCTGCGCCCGGGCATGCGGAAATCGAAACGCTGCGTGAGCAGCAATTCGCGTTCGCCGCGCACTTGCGCGACCCGCAAGGGGCACCTGCGCCGGATGGGCTGGAAGATCGGCGCCTTGCGATCTATCGCGACCTTTTCTACAACAGCCTCGAGGGCTTGCTCGCGGGCAACTTTCCCGTGCTGCGACGATTGCTGGGCGATGGCGTCTGGCACGCGACCGTGCGGGCGTTCTATCGCGACTTTCGATGCCGGACGCCCTTGTTCACGGAGATTGGCCGCGAGTTCATTCAGTACCTCGAGGCGCGACTGTCCGACGAAGGCGCCACGACGCTGCCGCCGTGGTCGCTCGAACTGGCGCATTACGAATGGGTGGAACTCGCGCTCGAGATCGCGGAGCGCCCCGATCTGCCGGACGTGGATGCCGGGGGCGACCTGCTCGCGCACGCGCCGGTACGCAATCCGCTCGCGTGGCCATTGGCCTATCAATGGCCGGTGCACGCACTCGGAGGCGACGCCGCACTCGAAACGGAACCGTCGCAACCGACCCTCCTGCTGGTGCTTCGCGACGACGATGGCAAGGTGCGGTTCAAGGCACTGAGCGCGGTCACGTTCCGGTTGCTGCAACGCATCGATGCGGATCCACTCGCGAGCGGCCGCGAGCACCTGCTGGCGCTGGCCAGCGAGGCGGGCGCGAGCGACATCGAGGGGTTCCTTCGCGACGGCGGCGACATGCTCGTGGCGCTGCGCGGCGCAGGCGCGTTGCTCGGCACCAGAATCGTCTGACCGCAACGGGAACTCGAACGCGATGGCCAGGGTGAATTTCATCGAACGGTGGACCACGCTCACCGAGCGCCTGGCGGGCGTCGGACAGTGGCTTGCGCCGCTTGGGTTGCGCGTGATTCTCGCGTGGGAATTCTTCGAAGCGGGCCGCGAAAAACTTCACGGCGACAACTGGTTCGCCTCGATCCAGACCGAGTTTCCCTTTCCTTTCAACATCGTGCCCGCGTCACTGAGCTGGACCATGGCCACATGGTCGGAATTGTTGCTCGGCATCGCCCTGCTCATCGGTCTTGGCACCCGCTTCGCGGCGTTCGGCTTGTTCGTGCTCACCGTCGTCGCGACCGCCGCGGTGCACTGGCCCGACAACTGGATGGGTGTTTCGCAGCTTTTGCAAGGTTACGCCATCAGCGACATGGGACGCGGCAACTACAAGTTGCCGGTGATATTCCTCGCCATGCTGCTGCCACTCATCCTGCTGGGTGCGGGCAAGCTCAGCCTCGATGCCCTGCTCGCACGCGCGCTTCGAGTGGGCGAGACTCGCCCCTTCGTCGACATGATCGGATGGGGCATCGTGCTGGTCGCGCTCGGCTTGCCGCTGGCGATGCTGCTGCCCTTGCCTGGCCTCGCGCTCGCAGGTCTCGGCGTCGCACTGCTGGTGCTGCGAGGCATCGTGCTGCGCTGATCGGGAAAGCGACTCCGCTATTCTCCGGCCATGGAAGAGCCGCTGAAGCAGCACACGATTGCCGCGAGGTTTCGCGGGTACTTGCCAGTGGTCGTGGACGTCGAAACCGGCGGATTCGACCCAGTCAAGCACGCGTTGCTGGAAATTGCAGCGGTGGTCATCGAGATGGACGCCGATGGTTTCGTGCGGCGCGGCGCCACGCACACCACGCACGTAGTCCCGTTTGCCGGGGCGCTGCTGGATCCCAAGTCGCTCGAGATCACCGGAATCATCGTGGACCATCCCCTGCGGTTCGCGGTCGAGGAGCGCGCCGCCCTTGACCACGTCTTCGCCCCCGTGCGCGCAGCGGCGAAGGCCGCAGGTTGCCAGCGCGCCATCCTCGTTGGACACAACGCAGCCTTCGACATCGCCGTGCTCAATGCCGCGATCGCGCGCACCGTCCACAAGCGCAGTCCATTCCATCCATTCTCGACGTTCGATACGGTGTCGCTCGCAGGGCTCGCGTTCGGGCAGACGGTGCTCAGCCGCGCGCTCGCCGCGGCAGGGCTCGAGTGGGATTCCTCGCAGGCACATGGCGCCGTGTATGACGCCGAACGCACGGCTGACCTGTTTTGCCAGATCGTCAACCGCTGGCATACGCTGACTCGCAGCGACGCCCCGCCGCCCCTTGACGCGCAGGCGTTGTAGGTCAGGTCGCGCAGCGACCTGACGGCCTTTCGAGATCCCCGAGTCAGGTCGGCAAAGTCGACCTGACCTGCCGTGCCCCTGTACAGATCACTTGCGGCATCATCTGGCGATCATCAATTCGTGGAATCAATTCGTGAAGTACTGGAGCTTCGGTTGCCCATTGCCGCTGATCGCGGTGTCACTGGTTGCAGCGCTCGCAAGCTGCGTGAGCACAGCTCCGCCAGAAGCGAGTGACGGCCATGAATCGGCACCCGCCGCGGGCGCGATCACCTACCCGGCTGCGGCGCGTGGCACGGTCGTGGACTTGCACCACGGCGAACAGGTGCCCGATCCCTACCGATGGCTGGAAGCACTGGACGCGCCGCAGACGCGCGCCTGGATCGCGGCGCAGAATGCGCTGACCGAGCGGTTTCTCGCGGACGCGCCCAGGCGCGAATCGATTAAGCAACGGCTGACCGAACTCTGGAACTTCGAGCGCTATGCCGACGACCGCGGCGGCATCGTGCCGGTGACGGCCGGTGGCCGGATCTTCTATTCGAAGAACGACGGTCTGGAAAACCAGTACGTCGTGTACGTGCAGGAAGGCATCGACGGCGCGCCGCGCGTGCTGCTCGATCCAAATACGCTTTCGTCGGATGGCACGGTCGCGCTGTCCGCCGTCGAGCCAAGCCGCGACGGAAAACACATCGCGTACTCCGTCGCCGACGCGGGTTCGGACTGGGTGGAATGGCGAGTGCGCGATGTGGCGACCAACCAGGACCTGCCCGACCGCGTCAAGTGGTCGAAATTCTCGGGCGCGGCGTGGGCAGCCGATGGCTCGGGCTTCTATTACTCCGGGTACGACGCGCCCGACCCCGCGTCGCAGCTCAAGGACATCAACAAGTTCCAGAAACTGCATTTCCACCGGCTCGGATCGAGCGCGCCGGACCCCGTGGTGTACGAACGCCGCGATCAGGCCGACTGGGGCTTCTCCGGAAATGTCAGCGATGACGGACGTTATCTCGTCATCAGCGTCAGCCTCGGCACCGACGAGTGCAACCTGGTGTTCGTGCGGGATCTGCGCAATCCGACTGCACCACTGCTCGAACTTGTCGCCGAATTTCACGCGGCATACCAGTTCATCGGCAACGCGGGTCCCGAGTTTTACTTCGTTACCGACGACGCGGCAGAACGCTACCGGGTCATCGCGGTCGAGCTGCGTCGCCCCGGCCGCAGCAACTGGCGGACGGTCGTCGCGGAAGATCCGAAGGCAGCCTTGCGCGGCGCGGATTTCCTTGCCGGGAGGTTCGTGGCACACAGCCTGCGCGACGCGCGCAGCGAGCTCAGGGTGTTCGACAGCAAGGGTGCCGAACTCGGTGAAGTGAGGCTGCCGGGTACGGGCACCGTCGTCGCCGCCAGCGCAGGCGCCGACGACGAGGCCCTGTTTTTCTCGTTCCTCGGCTTCACGACGCCTCCCACCCTGTATCGCCTGGACCCCATCACACGCACCGCGCAGGTGTTCAAACAGCCGACGCTGTCGTTCGATCCCGCACGTTACGAGACGCGGCAGGTGTTCTACCCGAGCAGCGACGGCACGCGCGTGCCCATGTTCATCACCGCGCGCAAAGGAACCGCGCAGGACGGCAACAATCCGACGCTCCTGTACGGCTACGGCGGCTTCAATATTCCGGTGACCCCTGCCTTTTCGGCCAACACGTTGGCGTGGCTCGAGATGGGTGGCGTGTTCGCGTCGGCGAACCTGCGGGGCGGCGCCGAGTACGGTCGCGCGTGGCACGAAGCGGGGATGAAGACGCACAAACAGAACGTCTTCGACGACTTTGCGGCGGCAGCGTCCTATCTCGCGCGCGAGAAGTGGACGCGACCGGAACGGCTCGCGATCAGCGGGCGCTCCAACGGGGGATTGCTGGTGGCGGCGACGATGCTGCAGCACCCGGAGTTGTTCGGAGCCGCACTGCCGCAGGTCGGGGTGCTCGACATGCTGCGCTTCCGCGAATTCACCATCGGCTGGGCGTGGGAGTCTGATTACGGCAGCGTCAGGAACGCCGAGGAGTACCGGGCGTTGCGCGCGTACTCGCCGCTGCACAACATCAAGCCCGGCGTCGAGTACCCGCCCACGCTCGTGCTCACGGGCGATCACGACGACCGCGTATACCCAGCCCACAGTTTCAAGTTCGTCGCGGAACTGCAGCACGCCTACCACGGTGAGAACCCGATGCTCACGCGCATCGAAACGCGCGCCGGGCACGGTGCCGGCAAGCCCACGACCAAGGTGATCGAGGAATGGGCAGACGTCTATGCCTTCCTTGCCAAGGTTCTGGCTTTCGAGCCGGATCTGTAGGTTCGCCGACCGTGTGATCTGCTGATGTAGGAGCGACGTGAGTCGCGAATCAACCGCGATTTGGTCGCGACTGACGTCGCTCCTACAATCGGCGCCATGCACCACCGCAGGGGGCAACCATGATCCACGACAGCATCCTCGACACCATCGGCCGCACGCCCATCGTGCGCATCAACCGTCTCGCGCCGATACATGTCGAGATGTACGCGAAGCTCGAGGCCTTCAATCCCATGTCTTCGGTGAAGGATCGGCTTGCGCTGGCGATCATCCTCGACGCCGAGCAGCGCGGCACGCTCCAGCCCGGACAAACGGTGGTCGAGGCGACGTCCGGCAACACGGGCATTGCCCTGGCGATGGTGTGCGCGGCGCGCGGCTATCCGTTCGTGGCCTTCATGTCCGAGACGTTTTCCGTCGAGCGCCGCAAGCTCATGCGCGCGATGGGAGCGAAAGTGATCCTCACGCCGGCCGCGGAGCGAGGTTCGGGCATGGTGCGACACGCGGCGGCATTCGCCGCGAAGCACGGCGCCTTCCTTGCGCAACAATTCGATAATCCCGCGAACCCCGCGTTCCACCGCAGCACGACGGGTCCCGAGATCCTGCAGGATTTCGCGGGCCAGCGTCTCGACTGGTTCGTGACGGGCTGGGGCACCGGGGGCACGCTGACAGGAGCCGGCGAAATGCTGAAGCTCGCACGCCCCGACCTGCGCATAGCGGTCACCGAGCCGGCGGGCGCACCGCTACTCGCGGGGGGCGAATGGAAGCCGCACAAAATCCAGGGCTGGACGCCGGATTTCATTCCCTCCGTGCTCAATCGCGAAATCGCGGACCGCAACGTCCCGGTCGATGAAGTGCTCGCGCGCGACACCGCGCGCGCGCTTGCGCAGAGCGAAGGAATTTTCTGCGGCATTTCCGCGGGCGGCACTTTCGCTGCGGCGCTCGAGGTCGCTCGCGACGCGCCGCAGGGCGCCGTGATCCTCGCGATGCTGCCCGATACCGGCGAGCGCTATCTCTCGACCTTCCTCTTCGAAGGCATCAACGAGGGTTCGGACGACGACTGGCTGGCAAACCTCGCCCCTCCGACGTAGCACCGGGTGCAACGGATAGGGGCGAAACGATAGTAGGGCGTTTGGGTCGCTCTGCGCATGATTTGGCCGGCCTTTCGACGTAGACTTCGTGGACTTCCACTCGGCGGCGACTTCGTGAGCCGCGCAAGAGAGGGTTGTTCCGCAACCCACGACCTTGCGCCCGTCGCGGTCGCGGCCGCTGCTGTTATTCTCAACTCATGAATGGTCTGTTGCCGGAATCTATTCGCGCGTTTGCCGCCCGGCCGTGGCGCGAAGTGGCTGACGCCGTGCACGCTGCGGAAGATGCTTTTCGCGTCCAAGCCACGCCCGCGCAGTTGCTTGCGCGCCTGGAGACCCTCGCGCACTTTGCGCGCGAGCGCGGTGCGTGCGACGCCGCTAATCGCGAGGCTGACCTCGCCCACCATTGTCACCTGTCGAACCTGTTCGATGCCATCGACCGTCGGACTCGCGAACCTCTTCGCTGATCTTGCGCGCGGACTCGAAGGCAACCGCTGGTGCGTGATGGGCGCACAGGCCGCCATCCTGTACGGCTCGACGCGCATGACTCTCGACGTCGATATTTCCGCATCCATCGCTGACGCAGAACGTGGCTTGCTGTTGCGACGCCTTGGCGCATCGGGATTTTCTCCGCGAATCGGGGACGCGCTTGAATTCGCCCAACGAACGCGCGTCGTTCTGCTGATCCACTCGATCACGGGTGTGCCGGTCGACCTCGTGCTTGCAGGTCCCGGAATCGAAGAGGAGTTCCTGGATCGTGCTCATGTGCTCGACATCGGCGGCACGCGCGTGCCGGTGTTGAGTCCCGAGGATCTCATCGCGTCGAAACTGTTGGCCGGACGCCCCAACGACTTGAGCGACGTCGCATCGCTGCTGCGGCGATCCGAGCTCGATCTCGACCGCATTCGGGAGCTGCTGCGAATGTTCGAACGTGCGCTCGACCGATCCGATCTGCTGGTCGAATTCGAACGGTTGGCGCACGCCGCGCACCGGACCTGAAGGCAGATGTCGGGCAGGTTGAGCGACTGGTAGCTCGGCGCGCCGCCGCGCACGAGTGCCTGTAGCAGCGCAGATAGGCAAGCAGCAACATCCCGACTCCAGCCAGCCCGACGACGTCGTACCAGGCGACATCGATGTTCTGCATTTCATTCCTCGTGTTCGAATTCGTGCGCCTTGCATGCATGCAACGATCTACCGGCGAGACCCGAGCGCAGGTTCGCGCGCTTCTCAGCGGATCGCTTGTCGCTTCGATCTCGCCCGCGCAGCAAGGCCGCGAGCGATGCCGTAAAGGCTGACCAGCACCCACGCGGTTTCCATCAGCACCGCGGACAGGTTGAACTCGTAGACCAGCGAAACCAGGACTGCGAGTGCCCCGAACAGATTGAGCAACTGGTAACTCAGCGCATCGCCGCTCACCTTGCCCGCTTGCAGGAGGGCGTACGCGAGCAGTATCAACGCCACCCCGACCATCCCGACTGCGTCGTACCAGGCCACACCGATTCCCATCGCGCCCTCCCGAGCCAGATCTCCGGACCAGTGTAGGCCGGCAATGCGGTCCTCACCGTGGCAAGCGCAGCGCGCCCCTGTTTCGCGGCTCACGGAACGGCATGTAACAAAACCGAAACGTTGCCGTCTTAGGCTGCGAGCCTTCGAATCCCCAGGCGTGACCCCATGCATCTTTACCGCCGCTCCGCGACGCTCACGCTGCTGACCGCCCTGGCAGTGCCTACGGCGCGCGCCGAGATCGCGATCGACTTCATCGCCGATTCGGAAGTCGCCATCGAAGGCCTGTTCCAGGCCGACGGCAACTGGTACGACAACGATTTTTCGGACCTTGGTGCCATCGGGGCGAACGGGAAGGACAGCGACTTCGCCGTGCGCCGCGCCGAGATGATCCTCAAGGGCAAGGGTCCGGGCAACTTTGAATGGGTGCTGGGCTACGACGCCAGCACGCAGAAGAGCGTGGTGGTCAGCAACAGCCCGGGCGCCGGCACCACGACGGTCAACAGCCAGGGCAAGTGGCTCGACGCGAACGTCAAGTACAAAATCGGCGGCAACCCGAACCACTTCGTGCAGGTCGGCCAGTACAAGCAGCCCAACAGCCTGGAGGAGCTGGCTTCCGCGCGCCACAACGATTTCATTTCCAAGGCCCTGGTCACCAACACGTTCGGCGTCGCGCGCCGCGTCGGCGTGTCCCACCGCATCGGCGACATCAACTGGGGTGTCACGTCGAGCTACTTCAGCCGCGAACTCACGCGCAACCTGGCGCATGGCCAGGGCTTCGGCGTACGGGGCAACTGGGCGCCGATCAACGAAGCGGGCAAGATCCTGCACTTCGGCCTGTCGTACGTCGATTTCGACACCGACATGGACACCTTGCGATTGCGCGCTCGTCCCAATGCGGACCTCAGCGTCGTACGCCTGGTCGATACCAGCAACCTCACGAACACCGACCGCCAGTCCACGCTCGGCGGCGAGGCCATGTGGATCACCGGTCCGTTCAAGTTCCAGGCCGAATACATGCGGTCGGAAGTCGACCGCTACGACAACGGCAATCCGCGCCAGTCGAAGGACTTCACCGGCTCCAGCGGATACGTCAGCGCCCTCTGGAACGTCACCGGCGAAACCTGGACCTACAAGGACGGCGTGCACGTGACGCCGCTTCCAAACGAGCCCGCCAGCGGCATGTGGCAGCTCGGCCTGCGCTACGACACGATCGACCTCGATGACGGCACGGCCATTCCCGGCTCCTCCCCGTCCAGCGCATTCGTGGTCGATGGCGTACTCGGCGGGCAGATGGACACGTTTACGGTCGGCGTCAACTGGTACTGGCGCTCGAACTTCAAGTTCATGGCGAACTACGTCAAGGTCGACAGCTCGCGCTTCTTCGGCAGGACGCCCGCGTTTCCCTACGCCGACAATCCTGCCGACAACAACGTGCTGGTCAATCGCGAGATTGACGACAGCCCCAGCATCTTCGAGCTGCGCATGCAGTTCTATTTCTGACCAGGTGCTCGCACGAAAGCGAGCAACTCCGGGCTCACCGACCGATGTAACCGCACTGTCACGCGTTTGCCATCCAATGCGAGCGTGCGCGCCGCGCGCGACCCGAATTCCAGATCCAGGAGCAGTCCCATGTTGAACACATTCAAGTTGCGGATCGCAGCGATCGCGCTGGCGGCAAGCCTCACAGGCGGCGTATTGGCGGCCGACGTCACGGGCGCGGGCGCCTCGTTCGTCTACCCGGTCATGTCCAAGTGGTCCGCGGACTATGCCAGGACCACGAAGAAGCAAGTGAACTACCAGTCGATCGGATCCGGCGGCGGTATCGCGCAGATCAAGGCCGCGACGGTCGACTTCGGCTCCAGCGACGCCCCGCTCAAGCCGGAAGAGCTCGCCCAATTCGGGCTCGGCCAGTTCCCCTCGGTGATCGGCGGAGTCGTGCCTGTCATCAACGTGCCCGGCATCAAGGCCGGAGCGATGAAACTCGATGGCGCCGTGCTGGCCGATATCTTCCTCGGCAAGATTACGCAATGGAACGACCCGCGCATCGCGGCGGCCAATGGCGGCATCAAGTTGCCGACCAAGAAAATCACCGTTGTGCATCGCTCCGACGGTTCGGGTACGACATTCAACTTCGTGAATTACCTTTCGAAGGTCAGCCCTGCCTGGAAATCCGCAGTCGGCGAGGGCACGGCCGTGAAATGGCCGGTCGGCATCGGCGGCAAGGGCAACGAAGGCGTCGCTGCCTACGTCAAGCAGATCAACGGCGGCATCGGCTACGTCGAGTTGTCGTATGCGCTGCAGAACAAGATGTCCTTCACGCGTCTGAAGAACGCCACGGGCAAGTACGTCGCGCCGAGCGCCGAGAGCTTTTCCGCGGCAGCCGCCAGCGCCGACTGGGCGAATTCGAAGGACTTCTATCTCGTGATGACCAATGCCCCGGGCGAAAGCTCGTGGCCGATCACCGCGACCAACTTCATCCTCATGTACAAGCAGCCGAAGAAGGCAGCCAGTGCAAAGGACGCGCGCGACTTCTTCCGCTGGGTCTATGCCAACGGCGATGCGCAGGCCAAGGCCCTGGATTACGTTCCGCTGCCGGACGCGCTGGTCGAACAGGTCGAGGCCTACTGGACCGCGAACATGAAGTTTTAGGAATGTCTGGACAAGTCCCTCCAGGACTTGTCAGACAGCGCCGAGTTCGGCGCGAGTCCGAACTCGGCTCACGCAATTCAATCGCTTGCGCGCTTGAATTGCGACGGCGCCTCCCTGCGCCGGTGACTGGCACCGTCGATGGGTACACAATCGCATGAACACGATCGCCTTGCCCGGACGCGAGCGCGCGCCCCTGCCCGCGCCCTACTCGCGCGACGCGCGCGACGTGCGCGCGGACCGGGCGTTCCGCTGGATCGTCGCGGGCGCGGGCATGTTCGTGCTCGTCTCGTTGACCGCCGCTGCGCTCTCGATGCTGTGGGGTGGGCGCGAGGCCTTCCAGACATTCGGCTGGAGCTTCTTCACGTCGAGCGACTGGGATCCCGTGCAGCGCCAATTCGGCGCGTTCGTCCCGATCGTCGGCACACTGGTATCGGCCTTGATCGCGATGCTCATCGCGGTGCCGGTCAGTTTCGGCATCGCACTTTTCCTGACCGAGGTGGCACCAGCGTGGCTGCGCACTCCCGTCGGCGCGGCAGTCGAGTTGCTCGCCGGCATTCCGTCGATCATCTACGGCATGTGGGGCCTGTTCGTGCTCGCGCCCTTCCTCGCCGAGAACGTCTACCCGTGGGTCGACGAGAACATGGGCCAGTGGCCATTGGTCGGGGCACTGTTCTCGGGACCTCCGCTCGGCCTCGGCATGCTGACTGCGGGCCTGGTGCTCGGCATCATGGTGATCCCGTTCATTTCGTCGGTCATGCGCGAGGTCTTCCTGACCGTGCCGACGCCGCTCAAGGAGTCGGCTTACGCGCTTGGCGCCACGACGTCCGAAGTCGCGTGGGACGTGGTTCTGCCCTACACGCGCTCGGCGGTGATCGGCGGCATCTTCCTGGGCCTGGGGCGCGCGCTCGGAGAAACGATGGCAGTGACGTTCGTGCTCGGCAACGCGCATGAACTCAGCACATCGTTGCTGATGCCAGGCAACTCCATTGCCGCGGCGATCGCCAACGAGTTCAGTGAGGCCGATTCGCCCATCTATCTCTCGTCGTTGATCGCGCTCGGCTTCACGCTCTTCATCGTGACGTTCGTCGTGTTGTCGATCGCGAAGCTCATGTTGATGCAGCTGCAACGCAGGGAAGGCAGGTAATGCCGACCATTGCCAATCGCCTGTATCGACGCCGCAAATTCAGGAATGCGGTGGTGATGGTGCTTTCGACGGCCGCGACGATCTTCGGGCTGTTCTGGCTCGCGTGGATCCTCTGGACGACGGTCAGCTTCGGCATCGACAATCTCAACTGGGCACTGTTCACCCAGATGACACCGCCGCCCGGCGACACCGGCGGAATGCTCAACGCATTCTTCGGCAGCTTCGTCATGTGCCTGCTGGCGATCGCGATGGGTACTCCGATCGGCATCGCGGCCGGCACTTACCTCGCCGAATACGCCAATTTCAGGAAGATCGGCACCGTCATCCGCTTCGTCAACGACATCCTGTTGTCGGCGCCGTCCATCGTGCTCGGCCTTTTCGTCTACACCGTCGTGGTCGCCCGGATGGGTCATTTCTCGGCGCTGGCAGGCTCGATCGCCCTGGCTTTCATCGTGTTGCCGGTCGTCGTGCGCACCACCGACGAGATGTTGCGGCTGGTGCCGACGCAGATGCGCGAGGCGGCCCTGTCGCTCGGCGTGCCGCAGTGGAAAGTCACCTTCCAGGTACTGTACCGAGCTGCCATGTCCGGCATCCTCACCGGAGTATTGCTGGCGCTGGCGCGTATTTCGGGCGAGACGGCGCCGCTCCTGTTCACTGCCCTCAACAACCAGTACTGGACCACGGACCTGCTGCAGCCGATGGCCAACGTACCGGTCGTCATCTTCCAGTACGCGCTCAGTCCCTACGAGTCCTGGCAGTCGCTTGGTTGGGCTGGCGCTTTCGTCATGACCATGTTCGTGCTGGTCCTCGCCGTCATCGCGCGACTCGTCTTGCTGCGCAACAAGCTCGGAACTCCCTAAGGCCATGAACGATTCCCGCGGCACCGTCGCTCCCACCGCGCGCAACCAGGGCACACCGCACGTCGACACGCTGCCCAGCAAGATGTCGGCGCGCGGGCTCGGCTTCCGGTACGGAAACTTCGAGGCGCTCAGGGACATCAATCTCGGCATTCCGGAAAAGCGGGTCACCGCGTTGATCGGGCCGTCAGGCTGCGGCAAGTCGACGTTGCTGCGAGTCTTCAACCGCATCTACTCGATCTATCCCAAGCAGGTCGCGCACGGCGAGGTGTTGCTCGACGGCCAGAACGTGCTGGATGCGAAGTATCCGCTGAACCGCCTGCGCAGCAAGGTCGGCATGGTGTTCCAGAAGCCCGTGCCGTTCCCGATGTCGATCTACGACAACGTCGCCTACGGCATTTCGCATCACGAGAATCTGGCCCGCAAGCAGATGGATGAGCGCGTGGAGGAAGCGCTCACCCAGGCTGCGCTCTGGGGCGAGGTCAAGGACAAGCTCAAGCAGAACGGCCTCGGACTTTCCGGCGGCCAGCAGCAGCGTCTCTGCATTGCGCGCGCCATAGGGCTGAAACCCGATGTGATCCTGCTCGACGAGCCCACATCGGCGCTCGATCCGATCGCGACGGGCAAGATCGAACAGCTGATCGCCGAGCTCAAGCACGACTTCACGATCATGATCGTGACGCACAACATGCAGCAGGCGGCGCGCGTGTCGGACTACACCGCCTTCATGTACCTGGGCGAGCTGGTGGAGCACGGCACCACCGAAACGATATTCTCCAATCCCGCGAAGCAGCAGACCGAGGATTACATCACCGGCCGCTTCGGCTGATGAGCGGTTTGCGCGACTCCCTCCCATCTCCTGGACCCTGATTCCCATGCACTCACCACCGCACGACCACATCGTCAAGAGTTACGACGACGAGCAGCGATTGCTGCTCGACGAGATACTGCGCATGGGGGCGATGGCGGTCTCGCAGCTCGAGGCGGCGCTGGACGTCGTGGAACGCCGCGACGATTCCTTTGCCGAGCGCATCGTCGCGAACGATTCGGCCATCGATGCGCTCGAGCAGGAAGTCAGCCACGATGTCATGAAGCTCGCGTTGCGCGGACCAATGGCGCGCGACCTGAGGCAGATTCTCGCTTCGCTGCGTATCGCGGCGGACATCGAGCGCATCGGAGACTACGCGGCCAACCTGGCCAAGCGCTCCATGATTCTGAACCTCGCGCCGCCACTGCCGCACACGAACGGACTGCGGATGCTCGGCGCGCTCGCCGTGCAGCAGGTACGCGACGTGCTGACCGCGTACCGCGACAACGACGCCGAGGGCGCGCAGCGCGTGCGCGCGCGCGACGCGGAGCTCGACGTTGCCTATACGGGACTGTTCCGGGAACTGCTGACCTACATGATGGAGGACGCGCGGGCGATCACGCCTTGCGCGCACCTCCTGTTCATGGCCAAGAACATCGAGCGGATCGGCGACCACGCCACGAACATCGCGGAAAATGTCTGGTTTCTGGTGCGCGGCGCGGGTGATCTCCCGCCCCGCGACAAACGCGACGACACCAACAGCGCGGCCTGAGGCGGCCGTCGTCACCGCTTGCGGCGTTGGCGGACGGCTTCGAAGAGTGCGACGCCCGCCGCGACCGACACATTGAGGCTTTCCGCGCCGGCGTGCATGGGAATGTGCGCGAGATGATCGCAGCGCTCCGCGGTCAACCTGCGCATCCCCTCGCCTTCGCTGCCCATGACCAACGCAACGCGCCCGCGCAGGTCCACTTCGAACAAAGTCTGCGGCGCGTCCCCGGCCAGCCCGGTCAACCACACGCCTGCTTCCTTGATCGTGTCGAGCGCACGCGCGAGATTGGTCGCCCGCACCAGCGGCAATCGCTCTGCGGCGCCCGCCGCGGCGCGCCGCACCACCGGTGTCATCGCGGTCGAGCGATCCTTGGGGATGAGCACCGCGCACGCTCCCGCGGCATGCGCTGAACGCAGGCATGCGCCGAGGTTGTGTGGATCCGTCACGCCATCGAGCACCAGCAGCAACGCATTTTCACCGGCGCCCTCGATAAGGTCCCCGAGCGAACGTTCGTCGATCACCTGCTCGGAACGGCAGCGCGCGGCGATGCCCTGGTGACGCACGTCGTGGGCGATGCGCGCGAAGCCGTCCTTGCCGACGCTCTGCACCGCGATGCCGTGCGCACGAGCCGCCTCCGCGAGCTCGAGTACCCGCGGGTTGCGCGTGCCCTTCTCGATCCACAGCTCGATGACCTGCGCAGCGCCGACCTCCAGGGCGGAGTCGACCGCGTGGATGCCCAGCCGCCAGTCGTCGCTCACGAGACGAACTGTCTGTTCCCTTCTCCCTCCGGGAGAAGGTGGCGCGCAGCGGCGGATGAGGGTAAGGCGGGAATTGTCGCGCCACTGGCGCGACCCGCCGACCGCCCGCACAAGGAAGTGCGGGCCGGGAGGTGGCGCAGGCATGCCTGCTTGCGATGACCAAGTGATGGCAAGCTCGGCCCCTCACCCCAACCCTCTCCCGTTGGGAGAGGGGGAAGAATCTGCCGCCAGTCGTCGCTCATCGACGACGACCGGTGGCCTGCTTGCGCGCCGGTGCGGAGAAGTTCTGCGGGCTGGTAACAGGCGCGCCTTCGGCAGCGACGAGCCGGAAGTCGATCTTGCGGTCCTCGAGACTCGCGCGCAGCACCTGCACGCGCACGGGCTGGCCGATCCGGAAGGTCAAGCCACGTCGCTCCCCCGTCAGCAGGTGCCGCTTTGGATCGAAGTGGTAATAGTCGTTCGGCAGCTGCGTGATGTGCACGAGGCCGGAAACGCGAGTCGGCTTGAGTTCGACGAAAAGTCCGAACGAAGTGACGCCAGACACCACGCCGTCGAACTCGGACCCGACGTGCTTTTCCATCCACGCGCACTTGAAGCGCTCGTCCACGTCGCGCTCGGCTTCGTCCGCGCGCCGCTCGTTGCGTGAGCAGTGCGAAGTGAGGTGCGCCATGTCGCCGACCGAGTAGCGATAGGTTTCCGGCTTGCCGCGCGCCGCGGCATGGCGGATCGCACGGTGCAGCAGCAGATCCGGATAACGCCGGATCGGCGAGGTGAAGTGCGCATAGGCCTCGAGCGCGAGCCCGAAATGCCCGCCGTTCTCCGGCGCATACACCGCCATCGACTGGCTGCGCAAAACTACCGATTCGATCAGCGATGCATCCGGACGCTCGCGCACCTGGCGCAGGAGCTGCGCGAAGTCGAGCGGCTTCACCACGCCGAAGCCCGGCAGCTTCAAACCGAACTCGCGCAGGTACTCGAGCAGGTCGGCGAATTTCGCTTCAGGCGGCGGCGCGTGCACGCGAAACGGCGCAGGCACGTGCGTGCGTTCGATGAAACGGGCCGCCTCGACGTTGGCCGCGATCATGCACTCTTCAATCAGGCGATGCGCGTCGTTGCGCTCGTAGGCACCGACCGCCAGCACTTCGCCGCCCGCGCCCAGGCGGAACTTGAATTCGGTCGATTCGAACTCGATGGCGCCTCGCGTCTTGCGCGCCTTCGCCAGCACCTGGTACAGCTCGTGCAGCCGGTCGAGCTGCGGCAACACATGCGCGAGGCGCTTGCGCGTGTCCGCGTCGCGATCGCCGATCGCCGCCCACACTTCGGTGTAGGTCAGCCGCGCGTGCGAGCGCATCACCGCTGGATAGAACTTCGCGTGCGAGGTGCCGCCGTTGGCGTCGACGTGCACGTCGCAGACCATGCAAAGACGCTCGACGTCGGGGTTGAGCGAGCAGATGCCGTTCGACAGAACCTCGGGCAACATCGGCACCACGAACTCGGGGAAGTACACGGAAGTGGCGCGATCCTGCGCCTCGCGGTCCAGCGCGCCACCGGGTTGCACGTAGTGGGACACATCCGCGATCGCGACCAGCAGTCGGAACCCGCCCGCGACCTTCTCGCACCAGACCGCATCGTCGAAGTCGCGCGCGTCTTCTCCGTCGATGGTGACGAGTGGCGTTTCGCGCAGATCGACGCGGCCGGCGCGTTCTCCCTCGGTCACCGTCGGCGACACCGCGTTCGCCTCGTCGAGCACGTCGGGCGGCCACTCGTGCGGCAGCCCGTGGCTTTCGATCGCCATCCGCACCGTCAACGTTGCGGAAAGCCGCTCGCCCAGCACGCTCGCGATGCGGCCCAGCGGCGGACGGTCGCCCGACGGCGGCGACGTGAGTTCGACCACGACGATCTGGCCCTGCCGCGCACTGCCGCGCATGGCCGGCGGAATGAGAACACTGCGATGGATCCGGCGATCGTCGGGAACCACCAGCGTCACACCGTCGCTGTCCTCGAAACGGCCGACCAGTCGCGTGGTGCGGCGTTCCAGCACCTCGACAATCGCGCCTTCGCTGCGACCGCGTCGATCGACGCCGGTGACGCTGGCGAGCACGCGATCCCCATGCAACACGCGGCGCATCTGCCCGGGTGAGAGAAACAGATCGTCGCCACCGGCGTCGGTGCGCAGGAATCCGAATCCGTCGGGGTGCGCGATCACTTCGCCGGCGATGAGGTCGAGCTTTTCCGCGACGCCGTAGCCGCCGCGACGATTCATCAGCAACTGACCATCTCGCAACATGGCCGAGAGGCGACGCGACAACGCCTCGAAGCGGTCCGGCGCTTCTAGATCGAGCGCTTCGGCTAGGCGTTGCGCGGTCATGAGCTCGCCGCTCGCGCCGAGGAAATCGCTCAATGCCTCGCGACTTGGAATCGGCTCCGCGTAGTTCTCCGCTTCGCGCGCCGCATGCGGATCGTGCAGGCTGCTCGCTAATTTATTGCGTGTGGGGGCGCGGGTCGAAGCGATCCGCGGAGCCGTCGGCAACTCGGCATGCGGCGCGACGGCAGGACGCTTCGATCCCGACTCGCCACCCACATACGTATGTTTTTCGGCGCGGCCCCGAGCCGGTCTGGCGCTAGGCGGCTTCGCGGACGAAGGCTTGGCGCCCCGTGCGCGCGGCGACGCCGCCCCACCCGCTTTTGCAGGAGCGGCCCATGGCCGCGACCCGAGCGCACCACCGTCGCGTCCATGGGCCGATCCAGAAGAAGTGCGTTTTGCTCTCGCTTGCACAGAGGTCGGGTTGTCGCGGGCATGGCCCGCTCCTACAGGAGCGCGCCTGGCCTCCGGTGTTGCGGCATCCTTGCGGCCGCTGGGCGCGCGACCCAACGCCTTCGCCAACATCGCGTTGTCGCGCGAAAAGTCATCGGGAAGCCAAGGCGCCGCCTTCGCAGGTGTGGATTTGCGCGCAGACCCGGCGCCACGCGACTGCTTGGCTGGGCCACGCCCTCCGGGCGACGCAGGTCCGCGCGAGGTAGCGCCCGGGGAACGTTTCGGTTCGACTGTGGATTTCGCGCTGCGCGGCCCCTTGGCAGGACTTTTCGGCGTCACGCGATTGCGGGGGGCTGCGGCGGCAGCGCGCTTGGGTTTGCCTGGCGGCGGTGGTCTTGGGCTCATGGCGCGATGTTAACGCGCCCGACCGCGACGCCGTGCCGATCCGGGACTAGGGCGTTCGGCAAAGGTCAGGTCGCACAACATTTGCAGCGACACGGCGTCCGACATGACGCGACCCGCCGAGATCGAGACCCCGCTCAGGGGACGACGATTTCGCCGGCTGCAACCAGCTCACGATATCGAGCAGCTTGTTGCGCGAAGTCCGCCTGCAGTGCTGCGACCCTGGCGACGACCCGGGGATTCTGCACGACCTGCGCGAGTGAGGGGCTGCGCAGCATCAGGCGCCAATCCTCCGGTAATTCTCCGGGGTCGCCCAACACTTGTTCGAGCAATTCCGCCGTGCGCGCATGATTACCGCGCAGTGCGTTGAGAAAGACGCCGTCGATCCCCTTGTCGTGATCGAACCCGGGATCCTGCGCTTTCGACGCCGCGATGATATGCGCCAGCCGCGCTTGCCGTTCGTCTTCGCGCAAGGTCGCCGCGAGTCGCTCGGTCCCGAACCACAAGGCGATGAAATCGAATACCGTCTTGGGTGGAGTGGGTGGCCAGTCCAGGATCCCGGGCGCTTCGCGTCGCAGCAGCGCCAGTGCCTCGTCGATCTTGCCTGCTTCGTCCATCAGCGTGGTGTAAACGCTGACGGCTGTGCCCTGAATCCAGCGGCGGTTGTCGCGGCGTTCGCGTATCACGGTCTCGGCGATGCGGATGGCTTGCTGGTGGTCGCCGGTCTGCGCCGCATGGAGCATGCGCACCCTGCGCGAATCGGATCCCGACGCATTCAACTGTTCGGCCCTCCGGATCCATGGCAACGCCTCGTCGGGCAGCCCCATCGCCAGGAGATACTGCGCGGCCGCGGCCGGCAACTCGTGATCATCGCGGTCGATCTGCGCAGATCGCGCGTACCAGCGGACTGCCTCCACGTACGGTCCGCGCTCCCCGTACACGAGCGCGGCTCCGTTGAAACCCGTGGGGCTCTCCGGCGCCAATTCCCGCACCCGGGCGTAGGCGACAAGGGCTTCGTCGAAACGATCCATGTCGCGGAGTTGCCGGGCCTTCGCGGTGAGCAACACCTGGGACAAGGGATCAATGCTCAGGCCACGATCGATAATCTCGAGCGCCTGTGCTTCACGCTTGTCGTCGCCGCGCAGGGTCAGGGCCGCCAGTTCGTACAATTCGATCGCGTTCGGTTCGCGCGCGATGGCGCCCAGCGTCGTGTCTTGCGCGTGGCGGCGGGCACGCTGCTCGTCGACCGGGTCGGCTGCCCGCAACTGCAACATCGCGTCGTAGGACAGCGCAATGGGATCGGGGCTTTTTTGTTCCAGCAAGGGTGCGAGCACCGCGCGTCCGCGGATACCGGCATCCTGGAAGTTGAGCAGGCCCGTATCGGCCATCAGGAAATACGTGCGCGCAAGCGCGGTGCGCGCTTCCGCAAAGCCCCCGTCGATCGCCAGGGCCTGCTGGAACAGGCTCTCGGCCCTGGGCAGCGAGCCATAGCTGTTGATGTTGCGTTGCTCGAGCCCGCGCAGGTAGAGGTCGTACGCTTTCGCGTCGTGCGTAGCAGGTGAGGCTACCGTGGGGGCCGTCGACGACGCCGCGGGTCCCATGAGCGAGCGGGTTAGCTCCTTCGCGACCGCCGTGGCGATCTCGTCCTGGATCGCGAAGATGTCGTCGAGCGTGCGGTCGTAACTCTGCGACCAGAGATGACTGCCGTCGCTGACGTCGATCAGCTGCGCAGTGATCCGTACCTTGGTCCCTGCGCGCTGTACGGAACCCTCGAGAACCGTGTGAACGTTCAACACCCTGCCGATTTCGCGGATATCGGTCTTGGTGTCCTTGAATGCGAATGCCGACGTGCGCGCTGCGACTTTCAGTCCCGACACCTGCGCAAGCATGTTGAGCAGCGTCTCGCTCAGGCCGTCGGCGAAGTATTCGTTTTCCTTCAGCGCGGACATGTTCACGAACGGCAGCACGGCGACCGATGGGCGCCCGTCGCGCGCTGCGGACCCCGCAAGCGCCGAGCGCGCTCCAACCGGGCCCCCGCCGCGCGTCGCCACGGCCACCCCGATCGCGGCGACCAGGAGCACGATTACGGCGATGTCGAGCTTGCGAGCGGTGCGATGGGTGATCGATTCGCTGCGATCGATCTCGCTCTCGCGTTTGAGTCCTTCCGGGGTCAGTTCGAAGACCCAGCTGAAAACAAGCGTCACCACGAATCCAGCAGCCAGCAGCAGTACAACGACTCGCATGACCCACGTCGGCGCCTCGAACGTCGGCAACAGCACCGAACCGACCTGTACCAGCAGCCAGGACAGCACGAGGTACGCCAACGCGACCCGCAGCACATTGCGACGCTTGAGTTCGACCAGAAAACTCTGCAATCAAGATCTCCGCGCTGTCGCGCATCCTCGCGCGACGACATACTACGACGGGATTCACCGGAAATGCGGCGCGCGAACCAGACGCCGTCGCAGGGCCGGCCGGCTGGCCTCTCCGATCGCGCCGGGTCAGAGATCCTGCATATCGCAGATGCGGTCGAGATTGGCATCCAGCAGATCCAGACGCGCCTTGCCGTTTTCGCACAGGTACACAAAAATCAAATCAAGCAGGTGCTGAAGGGCGGAGTGAAAGAGCAAGGGCTCGATGTGTGTGCGGTCGTCGTGCGCCGACACCAGCAGCGAGACATCGGCGTGCGCCCGCAGGGGATTTGCGGTGTGCCGCGTGAGGGATACCACCTTGCCGCCGGCCTCCCGCATCTGGCGTGCGAGATGGCACAGCGAGGTCTGGCGGCCATGCTCCGAAAAGACGAGCAGCGCGTCGGCGCTGCCGGCACCCGACACGCTCGTCGTCGCGAGCACCGGATCGAAATGGAACACGGGCAGCACGCCGATCAACGCGAGGCGCTGGGCGAATCCGCGTGCGGGAGCGCCGTCGCTGCCGAAGCCCACCACGAACAGGTGTCGCGCCTGCCCGATCGTGCGAGCGGCAGCTTCGATGGTTTCCGGCAGGTTGATGAGGCGCGTCTCCTCCTCGGCGCGCGCCTTGATGTTCCAGAGACTTTCGGACGCGTGTGAATGTTTCCCGGCCGGACGTGAGGCGACTCCGCTGTCGGCGGCGCCACCATTGGCCGCGTTGCCGTCGCCACGGGCAATCGCCTCGCCAATGGAGAACTTGAGGTCGGGATACCCGCGGTACCCGATCTTCTGGCTGAACTTGACGACACTGGACTGGCTGATGCCCAGCGCGTCGGCGAGTTGCTGCGACGAGTAGTCGCGTAGCAGGCGGGCGTTCTCGACGACGTAGTCCGCGATGCGGCGTTCGATCGCCGACATCTGGTCGCGCTCCGAGCGCAGCTTGAGCAGCGGTGAGGGTCCTGGATCCATGCGCGTGAAACCTCAGGCTCCGATCGGCTCGAGTCCGCGTACCTCGCGAATGCCGAGTCCGGGCGCGTCGGTCACGGAGATTTCCGATTCGTTGAACACGACGCCGCCGTCGACCGGGTTCCATGCGCAGAGCGACGGTCCATCCAGGTCGACCTTGGTGATGGCGCTCGACTTGGCCACGGCAAGATGCACCGCGGCGGCCACGCTGATGCTGCTTTCTATCATGCAGCCGATCATGCACTCGACACCATGGATCTCGGCGATGTCCGCGATCTGGATCGCGCGCGACAGCCCACCCGTTTTCATGAGCTTGATGTTGATGATGTCGGCAGCCCGCATGCGGATGAGATCGATCACCTCGGCAGGACCGAACACGCTTTCGTCGGCCATGATCGGCGTGTGCACGCGCTCGGTGACGTACTTGAGGCCGGCCAGATCGTGCGCCTTCACGGGTTGCTCGACCAGCTCCAGCCGGACGCCGGAATCCTCGAGCGACTGCAAGGCGAACACCGCTTCCTTCGCCGTCCATCCCTGGTTCGCGTCGAGCCTGAGCAAGGCGCGTCCCTCCACCGCGGAGTAAATCGCCTTGATGCGCTCGAGGTCGACGCCGATGTCCTTGCCCACCTTGACCTTCAGGGTCTCGAAGCCCCGCTCGACGGCGGCGACGGAGTCCGCGACCATCTTGTCGATGTAATCCACACTGATGGTGATGTCGGTGGTGATCACCGGGTCGCCGCCGCCCAGCATCTTGTAGAGCGGCGCGTTGTACAACTGTCCGAACAGATCGTAGATCGCGATCTCCACCGCCGCCTTGGCGCTGGTGTTCTTCTCGAGAGCACCCTGGATCAGCTGTGTGATGCGGTTGAGGTTGGCGATGTTCTGCCCGATGACGCGTGGCGCGATGAACTTGCGGATCGCCTCCACGATGGAGCCGTGCGTATCGCCGGTGATGACGGCGGTCGCAGGCGCTTCCCCGTATCCGACGTGGCCCGTGTCGGTGTGCACCGTGACGACGATGTCCTCCACCGTGTCGATGGTGCGCAACGCGGTCTTGAACGGTGTCTTGAGCGGCACGCGCAGCATCGCGAATCGCAGATCGGTGATCCTCATGGCTGCGTTTCCTGGTTGCCGGGTCCGGTCGAAGCAGGACGCATGCGTTGCACGCTGGTGATGCGGTCGATGGTGAATTGCTCATCCCCGGCCATGAGCGGTACTAGCGGTGTCACCGCGACACCGTTGAGCAGCACCCGCTTGTACTTGCCGGTGGAGTCGCGGTATCCGATTCCCGTGGTGTCGTGGATCACGTAGGGCAGCCCGTCTTCGAATCCGATCACCATCATCACGTGACCCGGGATGTAAACCAGATCGCCCACATCCAGCGTGCGCAACAGCGCGATGCGTTCGGCGTGTCCCATGCCTGCATCCAGAGCGATCCGATGCAGCGCCGGGCTCGTCGCCTGGTCCTTCGTGTTGCGTGGCAGCGTCACGCCGAAGCTCCGGTACACCTCCGACACGAAACCGCTGCAGTCGCGCGCGTTGTAGGAGTGGCCCCAGCCATATCGTTCGCCGAGGAACTTGAAGCTCTGGCGCAACAGGGTCTCGCGGCTCAACGGCAGATAATCCGTTGCGACGTCGGAACTGCGCGCGAGCAGCGCCGGCACGAATTCGAGCGAACCGTCTTTCCCCCGGATCGGCAGCTCGATCACGTACGCGGCGTAGTGATGCTGGCCATTGACCGGGCGGTCCGGGGGCCAGTCGGCGAGCAGTGGAACACGGATTCCCATATCGAGCTTGAGCTCCGAAACCTGCGGCTGTTCCGGCGTGAAATTGGTGCGCACGTCGTTGCCAGTGATCACGAGGTAGGGCGTCTTGCGTGCATATCCGAACGCCTGATCGGCGCTTCCGACTGCAATGTCGCGCTTCGCAACCCACGCCTCGTAGAGATCGCTCACCACGAACCACCACTCGCCGTCGTCACTCTCGTGGACGATCGCGACGGGCGTTCCGGGGAACAGCGCGTTCTCCTGGAAGCGGTCGATATCGGTATTGCCTGGCGCATTGAACACGCGCGTCTGCGTGGGAAATGTGCGCAGGTCGGCGCGCTGCGTGACCATTCCGTAGCGCGTGGCCTGCCGCGTCGCAATCGAATCGAGGGCGAGGCTCTTGCGCAGTCCCGAAAGAATCCCGGGCGACAGGCGAACGCCGTTGTCGTCGTACAGAGGCGATTCCGGAGCCCGCGACAGCGACTCGATCCAGTTGCGCACCCGCGTGCGCTCGAGTGTTGCCGGAAGCGCGGCGATGTGGTTGACGGAAGGGTCGGTGCTGCGCAGCCGCGTGTTCTGTTCCGCGATGGCGGATGCGTCGACCACCAACGCGTCGCTTCGCGGGTGCTTCGCGATCCAGTAATCGGGCGTCAGGTGCACCGGCTCGACACCGATGACACCGTGGTCCGGCCGCGAATCGCGTGCCCACACGTTCGCGGCAAGCACGCCGATGGAAAACAGAAGACAGGACCGGAAGAATGAAGTTGTGGTCATGCGGTTCACGACTGTGTGGGTGCCAGAGTGGAAGGAAGCTGTGCCATCGCGACGCCGATCGCCGTACCGAGCACCAGGCCCAGCACGGCGGAGAGAATCGCCACCGGCACCAGCCGAATCCCATCGACATAGCGGTACCTGCTTTTCGACATGCGTGGACATGCGCGGATAGCCGCGCGAGAATACATGCTTCCGTATTATTAGTTTCAGGAATAAATTATTGACCATGTTCCGGCGCCATGTTACATAGCGCGGACTCAGCTGCACCTCAGGGGTCAAAGCCGCTGTGCGACACTTGGCCATGCCGCTCCCTCCCTCCTCCGCGTTCCCGGAACCTCGGGCGCGGATCCGTGCGTTTCTGCTCGCGTTCCTGCTCGGAGCATCGGCGGTGCTGGGCGCGGACCCCTCGACGCAGGGCGCAGTTTCAGACATCAAGGCACTGGTGGATGAGGGTAGGTTCCGTGAGGCGAATGCGCGAATTGTCGCCGCGCTCGCAGAGCGCCGGTTGCCGCAGGCGCAACGCCAGGCGGCCCTGTTCGAACGCGAACGAATGCACCGGATCCGTCTCGACTTTCCCTACCGTCGCGAGCAGATCGCGGCACAGGTTCGAAGGCAGGTTCCGGACTTGCGCGAAGCCGAGTTCGACGCCTGGGATCGCGCCGGATTGTTCGAACATCAGGTGATCGATGGAGAGAAGCTGTATTTCGATCGTGCCGCGTCGAACCTGTTTCGTCTGAACCCGGAAGCATTCGCGCGGCGCGATCCGTCCCTCGGACCCCTCAGCGCCGGCCCGCTGGAGATCCAGCACCCGCATCATGCCGAGGTGCGTCGCGAAGCATTGGCGAGTGGGCGCCCGAACGTCGCGCCGCGGCGCGTGCGAATCGATTACTCCCTCACTGTCAAAGCAGATGCGGTGCCGGCGGGCAAGTTGCTGCGCGCATGGCTGCCATATCCACGGGCGCTGCCGCGGCAACAGGAAGACATTCGTTTGCTCGCGAGCGTGCCGGATTCGCGTCGCATCGCGCCGGAGTCCGCGCTGCAGCGCACGGTGTTCTTCGAGCAACTCGCGCGAGCTGGAAAGCCCACGACGTTTTCGATGAGCTACGAGCTGACCGTGTTCGCGCAGTACCACCAGATCGACGCCAGGAGAGTGCTGCCCACGCCTCCCTTGCCCGAGCTTTCTCCCCACCTCGGAGAGCGTTTGCCGCATATCGCGTTCACGCCTGCCTTGCGCGAATTCTCGCGCAAGGTCGTTGGCGACGAGCGCAATCCGTATCGCGTCGCGAAGCTGCTGTTCGACGCGGTCGACCGCGTCCCGTGGGCTGGTGCACGCGAGTACTCGACGATTTCGAACATCAGCGACTACGTGCTCCAGACAGGTCACGCGGACTGCGGCCAGCAGACCTTGCTCCTCATGACGCTACTCCGACTCAACGGTATCCCGGCGCGCTGGCAGTCGGGTTGGGTCTTTTCCGACGGCGACTACGACACGATGCACGACTGGGGCTGGCTGTATCTCGCGCCCTATGGCTGGGTGCCGATGGACGTGACCTTCGGTCGACTCGCCGCCGATGGCAGCCCCGGTGACTACTTCTACCTGGGAGGGCTCGACGCGTATCGCGTCACGTTCAACGACGACTACGGGCGCGAGTTCGTGCCGCCGAAACAGCATTTCCGTTCCGAGACCGTCGACCAGCAGCGCGGCGAAGTCGAATGGGATGGCGGCAATCTGTACTTCGACCAATGGGACTACCAGTTCAAGTGGCAGATGCTGCCTGTAGATCGCCGAGGCTCTCTCGCGATCGACGATCCACCGCGATCACTCACCACAATCGTGCCAGGGGGAAGAAAATGAATCGCCAGACTCTACGCAAGACCGCGCTCTGCGCAGCATTGGGAGCGTGCTTGTTCTCCCTTGGATCGGTGAGCCCGTTGCAGGCCGCCAACACCGATGGTTCGCTCCTCGGCAGGACGGCGCCTGGCGCCGAGGTCACCGTCGTCAATCCTGAAACCGGCTTCACCCGCAGTGTCACCGCGGATGGCGACGGCAACTACCGCTTCTCGTATCTGCCGGTCGGTACTTACACGCTAAGAGCGGAACAGGGCGGTGCGGCGGTGGGTGCGCCTGTCGAGGTTCGCGTGAGCCTCGGCAACGCCACCAAGGTCGACGTCGGCACGGGCGACGGGACGAGGGAACTCGACACGATCCAGGTCGTGGGCAACGCGCTGTCGAATCCGGTCGACGTGACTTCCACGGAGTCGGCAACCAACGTCACTCGCGAGGAATTCCAGCGCTTGCCGGTAGATCGGAGCCTGACCAACGTCGCCCTGCTCGCTCCGGGACTCAATCGCGGCGACCGGTCGCTGGGTGGCTTGTCCTTCGGCGGCTCGTCGGTCGCGGAGAACAGCGTCTACATCAACGGGCTCAACGTCACCGACTTCTACAATCGCATCGGATTCTCGGAGGTGCCATTCGCATTCTATGAAGAGGTGCAGGTCAAAACCGGGGGTTACTCGGTCGAGTTCGGCCGCACTACCGGCGGCGTCATCAACGCCATCACGCGGTCCGGCACCAACGAGTTCCACTACGGCGCCGAGCTGGTCTGGGAGCCCGATTTCCTGCAGGCGGAAGGCCGCGACTTCACCGATCCCTTCGGCAATCAGCTGGTGCAGCGGTACGACCTTTACGACAGCACGAATCTGACGGTGCACGCATCCGGTCCCATCATCAGGGACAAGTTGCATTTCTTCGCGATGTACGAAGCGCGCGACTTTCAGCCCAACAACACCAGCAACGACGGCAGCGTGCTCTTCGAAGGCGACTCCGACGACGGCTTTTACGGCGGCAAGCTCGACTGGTCCATCACCGATCGTCACCTGGTCGAACTGTTGGCATTCTCGGACCAGAACCGCAACGTGACGGACATCTACGGCTTCAATTCAACCTCAGGCGAACGCGGTGACCGCACCAACACCCGCTTCGAGGATTCGGGGGGCGACAACTGGTCGGCGACCTATACCGGATACTTGACCGACAGCTTCTCGGTCAAGGCGATGTACGGCGAAGTCGAGCGCAATCGCGCCACCAACAGCCTCAACGACACCAATTGCAATCGCGTGTTCGACCAGCGCTCCGGCGTTTCTCCGCGCGACCGGGGCTGCACGACCAGCGCGCGAATCGAGAAAGCAGTCGACAATCGCGAGGCGGCCAGGCTCGACTTCGATTGGGTACTCGGCGACCACTTGCTGCGCTTCGGTCTCGACCACGAAACCAACACTTCCGACTATCAACGGTTCTTCCCCGGGCCCGACGCGCTGCGTTTCGACATTTTCCGCACCACGCCGGGCGCCACGCTGGCCAACGGCGGCGTCGTTCCCGCGGGAGTGACGTCCTACGTGCGTACACGGAGGCTGGAAGTCGACGGCACGTTTGAAACCGAGAACTCGGCCTATTACCTCGAGGACACCTGGTCGGTGACGCCGAACCTCGTGCTCAATGCCGGCCTGCGTCTGGAGGCCTTCGACAACAAGAATTCGGAAGGCGACAGCTACATCAAGATCGACGACATGGTGGCTCCGCGACTGGGCCTGGCATGGGATGTCCACGGAGACGGTCGCTCCAAGGTGTTCGCCAATGTGGGTCGCTATTTCCTTCCAGTTGCCAACGTGATCAACATCAAGCAGGCGGGCGGATTTCTCGACGAGCGCACGTTCTACGTCTTCAACGGGTATCAGGACCTGACCAACAACGGCCGGCCTTACCAGCTCCCCATCCTCGGCCCGCAGATCGGACCCGTGGACAATTCGCAAGGTGACGGCACGGTGGGTGACCTGCGTGGCGAAGTCGACGCCGACATGGACCCGGTTTACCAGGACGAGGCAATCCTCGGCTTCCAGGGCATGCTCGACGACCGGTGGTCGTGGGGCGTGCGTGGCATCTATCGGCGCCTCAAGAATGCGATCGACGACATGAACATCACGTCCAATGGAATTCTCTGCAACGGCAGACCGGGGAGCGTGGGCTTCGTGATGGCCAATCCCGGCCGGGTCCTCACGGTCTATACCGACACGAACTGCGACGGGGTGCCCGACGGTTTCGTCGACATCGATACGTCGGTTGCCGGATTCGCACTCCTGGACGACAACCGCAACTATGTTCGCGACGTCGGCTTCGCAGAGCCGCGCCGGACGTACCAGGCGGTCGAGTTCGTGCTCGATCGCGCATGGGACGAACAATGGGCGTTGAATGCCTCCTACACCTGGTCGCGCAGTCGGGGCAATGCCGAAGGCCCGGTGAACTCCGACACCAACTTCGGCGATTCCGGACGAACGGAAGCGTTCGACGACCCCTGGGTGAACTTCAATGGGTACGGCGATCTGCCCAATGATCGTCGTCACCAGTTCAAGGCACGCGGCACGTATGCGCTCAGCGACAACTGGCTGTTTGGCGGCACCTTGAACCTGCAATCGGGCCGACCCATCAACGCATTCGGCGTCGGCAATCCCTTCGATCGAACCAACTATCACAGCTTTTATACGTGCGTGGCCAACTGCACGTCGACCATTCCGTCCCAGCGCGTCTACGAGTTTCACGGACGTGGCTCGGAAGGAACGACTCCATGGACATACGACGTCGGAGCGAGCGTCACCTATCTCAGGTCCTTTGGTGAAGCGGATCTGCGCATCAAGTTTGCTGTTTACAACTTGTTCAACTCGGAGCGGACGATAGAAGTCGATGAAGATCTCCAGACGACCATCAGCAACGAGCTCAACGAGACCTTCCGGCAACCCGTCGCGTTCCAGTCGCCGCGCTACGCGCAGCTGACGGTGTCGCTCGAGTTCTAGTGCGAATGCAATGACAGGCTTGACCGAAGCACGCTGCCTGCGACGGCGTGCTTCGGCATTGCTTGTTGTCGTGTTGGTCGCGTCGAGTGCGGCTGCGAATGAACCATCAGTACTCGACGCGGCGTTCGACGAGACGCTGCAACGTTACAAACCGCAGGGTCTTGCTGTAGGCATCGTCCAGGACGGCAAGGTCGTCTATTTGCGCACCGCCGGCGAGCTCGTGGCGGGCGAAGGCCGCCCGGTCGATGCGGATACGCTGTTCAAGATCGCGTCGAACACGAAGTCGATGACCACGGCGACGCTCGCGCGCCTGGTCGACGCGGGCAAATTGCGCTGGGACGATCCGGTCATCAAGCACCTTCCGCAATTCCGGATGCACGACCCGTGGGTGACGCGCGAAATGCAGGTGCGCGATCTCCTGATCCACAACAGCGGACTTCGCGCCGGCGCCGGCGACCTCATGCTGTGGCCCGAGCCCAATGCCTTCGATCGTGGCGACGTCATCCGGGGACTGCGGCATCTCAAACCGATCCACAGCTTCCGCTCGCACTACGACTACGACAACCTGCTCTACATCGTCGCCGGCGAAGTCGCGGCGGCGGCGGGCGGCGCGACCTACGAGACTCTCGTGCGCCGGGAAGTCTTCGAACCGCTCGGCATGACGCGGTGCCAGGTCGGTGCGTGGAATCGCGACCGCGTGGGAAACGTGGCGCAACCGCACACCCGCCAAGGCACCCGGAATGTTCCGTTCCGGCGCGACGGCGTGAACATACCGCGCACGACCATGGACGCGGCGGGCGGCATCCGCTGCAGCCTGAAGGACATGCTGACTTGGGTCCAGGCCTGGCTGGAACCGGACGAGCGCTGGATCTCGACTGAGCAACGCGCGGCGTTGTGGAGTGCGCACACGCCGATGCCCGTCACGGCGCGCCAGCGCGCATGGAACGACACGCAATTCAGCGCCTACGGGTACGGTTGGCGGCTCATCGATGTTGCGGGAGAGTTCAATGTTGCGCACACGGGTTCGCTTGCGGGCATGTACTCGTACGTCACCCTGGTGCCGGGGAAAAAGGTCGGCTTCGTCATCCTCACGAGCGGCGATGGCGACGAAGCCCGGGTGGTGTTGAATCAGGTGCTGTTGCGGCATTTCACGTCGCCGCGGCCGCATGCGACGACTGCCTACTACGCGGATTTCCTGGCCCGGGAAGCGTCCGACACGCCGGCTTCCGCCAAAGCGCCCAATACGTCGACACGACGACGCGTCCCGGCCTCCGACATCTCCGCAGCGCTGGGCGTCTATCGCGATGCATGGTTCGGCGAAGTCTCGGTCTGCCCCGATGGCGATGGCGTTCGCTTTGTTTCCAGCAAGTCACCGCGCCTCGACGGAATGATCATGGGTGTCGGGGAGCGACTCTTGATCGACTGGAGCGATGCGACGGTGGATGCAGAAGCGTGGGTGACGTTTGCGCCAGCCCGCGGATCCGGGCCGGCGAGGATGACGATGGCCAAGGTCGATCCAGGCGCGGACTTCAGTTTCGACTTCGAGGATCTCGCATTCGAGCGGCTCCGCGACTGCGATGAAGCGAGAGCCGCACAGGGCGAGTGAGCGCGGATGGAACACGGGACGAAGCAGACGCTTGCGCGGGGATTTGACACCTCGAGGACGCGTGGCTATCGTGCGCGGCCTTGCGGCGCAAAGCCTGCAAGCGCTTTGCCCAGGTGGCGGAATTGGTAGACGCACTAGCTTCAGGTGCTAGCGGGGAAACCCGTGGAGGTTCGAGTCCTCTCCTGGGCACCAACAGGGAAAAAGCCGCAACTTCGGTTGCGGCTTTTTTTGCTCAATGCAACGCGTGGAACAACAACGCCATCGACATGGCGAGCATGGCGAGCCAGGTCAACAGCGTTCCGTAGAAGCGACCCTTCGAGTAACCCGCTGATTCCGAAAGGCCCATTGCGTGCAGCAGCCGTCCGACCAGCAGCGCGCCACCCGCGATGTACAACCACACGGCGGGCACGCCGAGCAGTTCCAGCACGAGTAGTTCAAGAAGCGCGAGCGGCACGTACTCGGTCGCGTTGGCGTGTGCGCGAATGCGTTGCTGCACCTGTTCGATCGCCCCATCGCCGAGGCCAAGCTTGTGGGTGCGGCGCATCGCCACGACGCGATACGCGAGCGTCAGCAGCAGGACGACGTGCAGCGCGATGAAGATCGCCGAGATTTTGGGCATGAGCACGATTGTTCTCCCCTGTCGTCAAGCAAATTTTCAGATGAGCCCTCGACGCCACGGACCCGTGATCGCGACGCTGAAACCAGGCGCCTGCACGTTGGCGAACAGCCAGCGGCCGTCCGGCGAGAAACACGTACCTGTCCACTCGCTTCGTCGGAAGTCGCCGGAGTGGCCCAACACCGGTCGATCGAGCACGACCTGATTGCGCGCAAACGCAAACAAGCCGTTGTCCTTGCCAAGCCCGAACAAATATTGCCCACCGGCACGATTGCCATCCTCGCACAGCACGAGGCTACCGCGCGGACTGAAGCACAGGTTGTCGGGATAGTTGAGCTGCTCGCGGGAACGGCTCTCGAAAACGAGGTGCAGCTCCTCGTCGCGCGGCACATACATCCAGACTTGTCCGGAGGCGGCATCGCCGCCATCGGTCGAGGTGAAGTAAACAGCCCGGTTGGTGGCGAAGCAGCCCTCCAGACGCGTGAATGCCGCGCCACCGGAGTCCAGCCCCTGTCCCAGGACCCCACGGGCATCAACCATGCCCGGCGTGTGCACGCGGGTGGGTTCGGCGATGTCCAACCAGCGTGTCTTGAACTTGGCGCCGTGCGGCACACCGCGGCGAAGATCGGTGCGGCCGACGACGCCGAGCATCTGCAACTGCCCGCCCTGTGCAAGATCCCCCGGCGCGCGTGGCCGCATTCGATAAAAACCTGCGCGCGGTTCGGCATCCTCAGTGAGATAGACATCCCCCGTTGCAACGTCGATAGCCGCCGCCTCATGCTCGAATTGCCCACAATCATCCAGCCGGCGCGGCGGGCCGCCCGCAGGATCAACCTCGAACACGAAGCCGTGCGGCTGTGTGAGAGGTTCCGAAGTGTCGCCCACGTTCGACGCCCATTCCTCGCAGCTGAGCCAGGTTCCCCAAGGCGTAACCCCGCCCGCGCAGTTCTGCATGGTTCCCGCAAGCGAAGGCGAGGCGCTACCGGCAAGGCCGGACTTCAGGTCGAAGGTGATCGTGCTGGTGCCGCCGGTCGCGACGCGGTCGTACTGAATTTCAGCGGGACCAAACGCGCCGGTATCCCCGGTCTGCTCGTGGTTGCGGACGAGCAGTATCTCGTTACCACGCCTGCGCACGACGCCCATGCCGTCGTGGCGACCGGGCGTGGGTGTCCCATCCGTCATCGCTTCGCCTGCCCAGCCAAAGGTGCGGTAAGTGAACCCGTCAGGGAGGGCCAGGAGATGCATGCCGGTGTTTGCGTCGCGAGCGGACCGCAAGAGCCCGTAACCACTCGACCAATTGCCCCGCATCGCCGCCGTGCCGCCCGCCGCAGCGAGGAGATTCGCGTGCGGAGTCGCCGCGAACGTACCGAGAGTGAGCGCGCCGCCGAGGAATGCGCGGCGCGCAATGCGCGCCCGATCCTTTGCGCCGGACTCGTCCTCCATCATTCGAGAACGCGCACCCCTGCCGCTTCAATGACCCACCTCTCACCCGCCTGCACGTCGAGCGACTCGGACCGTAGATGTGCGGCGCGATCCTCGCCCAACTCGGCCTTCTTGAGCGTTCCAAATACCTGTGCCGCGCCTTTCGCATCGGCCGGGATCGCGAAGCGATGGCCAGTCTCCACGCGCACCATGGCGTCGCCATCGAGCAGCGTCATCCAGCAACCCTTTTTCTGGCAAACCTTGCCGATGCGCCCGGCAATCACTCGCTGATCCGGCGATGCCGCTTCGGCCAGTGCCTGCGCCAGGGGCGTCGCTGCGTGCCCGGGAACGGACTCGCCGAACGTGGTTATCTGCGAGTTCGAGCGCGCCTGCGCAGCGGCCTCAACTTCATGGTCGTGGCCCTCGTGAGCCTGTCCGGTCGCGGGCACCATCGTCGTCGCGACAGCGAGTGCCAGCGCGGCCACGTAACCTTTTTCAATCATCGGGACACTCCTCAGGCCGCCAGCGGCAGCGCGTTCAGTTCGGAAATTTCATCACGGGTGCCGAAGCGACCCTTCGCGTCGCACGCGACATGCGCCAAGGCGCAGCCTGGATCATGCGTGAAGAACAGGCGCACGTCGCGTGCAAGCTTGTCCTCGAGGAACTCGCGCTTTTCCTCGATCAGCAATTCCGGGAAACGGTCGTAACCCATCGTGATCGGGACGTGCACCCAGGGGCGACCCGGAATGAGGTCCGTGCAGAAGACCACGCCGCCATCGCCCCCGATTTCGGCCAGCATCAAGCCGGGCGTATGACCCGAGCTGAATTCGAAACGCACCGCGTCGCCGAGCGTGCGTGAGTGATTCCCGTCGATCAGCTCGAGACGGTTCGACGCCTTGAGCAGCCCCTGCAGTTCGGGAATGAAGGAGGCGCGATCGCGCGGATGCGGATCGAGCGCGCGTTCCCATGCCGCCTGGCTCACCACGAAAGTCGCGTGAGGAAAAAGCAGTTGGGCGCCGCGGCCTTCCTGCCACGAAGCGAGCAATCCACCGGCGTGGTCGAAGTGCAGGTGCGAGAGCACCACCACGTCGATGTCCTCGTGGCTGAAGCCTGCGTGCGCAAGCGAGTCGAGCAGGACGTGGCGATCCTCGCTGACGCCATAGCGTTCGCGCAGTTTCGGTTCGAAGAATGATCCGATGCCGGTTTCGAACAGCACGCGCTTGCCGTTGACGCCTTCCACCAGCAGCGCGCGACACGCCAGCGGCACGCGATTGTCCGCGTCCGGCGGCAACCATCCCGCCCACAACGCACGGGGCACGTTGCCGAACATCGCACCGCCGTCGAGGCTTTGGCTGTTGCCCATCACCGACCACATCTTCACCGCACTACTCCTGGTGTTGAGCCCCTCTCCCTCCGGGGTGAGGCGGCATGTTAGCGAGCCACCGGCTCGCATGCCGCCGAACGCCCGAAGGCTGTGCCTTCGGGCCGGGGTGTGGGTTGGGGAGAGGGTTCGATCTTGCGCAAGTCGACATGGACCTTCGATACAAGTTCGAACCCTCATCCGGCGCTGCGCGCCACCGTCTCCCGAAGGGAGAAGGGCTTCATCTGACCTTTGTAGTGTTTCCCGATAATGACGCCGGAGCAATGGCGACCTTGCCGGCGCCACCCCGCGGATCGGTGCCGCCGCTCAGCGCGCCCGTTCGGCGGTCCCACACCAGCGCCTGCATGTTGCCCCAGCTCGATTCGGATTCGTTGATCGTGTGGCCGCGCGCGCGGAGGGCTTCGGCCTCTTCGGCTGCCAGAGCGCCCGGCTCGATTGAAATTACGTCCGGCAAATACTGGTGGTGCAGTCGGGGTTTGGCGACCCAGTCGGCTGGAGGCACGCCGTCGATGAAATCGAGGATGCCCAGGAGCACCATCGAGATGATGCGACTGCCGCCGGGCGTACCCAGCACCGCGAGCTTGTCTTCGCCGATGACGATCGTGGGCGTCATCGACGACAGCGGCCGCTTGCCCGGTTCGATCGCGTTGGCGTCGTTGCCGACCAGGCCGAACGCATTCGCGGCGCCAGCCTTGAGCGCGAAGTCGTCCATCTCGTTGTTGAGCACGACGCCGGTTCCGGGCGGCACGAAGCCCGACCCGAACGGCAGATTTACGGTCACCGTCGCCGCGACCATGTTGCCCTTGGCATCGATGATGGAAAAATGCGAAGTGTCGGTGCCACCGGGGGTAGATTCGATGCCCGGCAACAGCGCCGAAGGAGTCGCGCGGTCGAGTCGGATCCCCGCGCGCAATCCGGCTGCGTAGTGCGGGCTCATCAACTGCTCGAGTGGCGCGTCGACGAAATCGGCGTCGCCGAGGTTCTGCGCGCGATCGCGGTAGACGCGGCGCATGGTCTCGACCAACAGATGAACACGATCGGTGCGTGGCAGCGCGGCCAGATCGTAGCCCGAGAGTGTGTTGAGCATGGTGGCGAGCAACACGCCCCCGGACGACGGCGACGGCGCGGTAACGATGCGGTAGCCACGGTATTCGAACCGGATCGGCTCGCGCTCGACGACCCGATAGGCCGCCAGGTCGCGCTCTGTCCAGATGCCCCCGTTCGCGCGTACGCCGCGAACCAATTTGCGCGCAAAGTCGCCGCGGTAGAAACCGTCGTTGCCGCGCCTCGCGAGCCCCTCCAGCGTACGCTGGAGGTCAGGCTGGCGGATAACGTAGCCCTCATCGGGCAACTTTCCATCTTTCAGGAAAATGCGCGCGGTATGCGGATAACGCCGCACGACTTCGAGGCGCGAGCCGAGTTGCCTGCGGAACTTGCCGTACACCGGGAAGCCATTACGCGCGATGCGGATGGCTGGCGACAGGGAGGACGCGAGCGGCAACTTGCCGTAGTTCGCAGCAAGGTGCACGAGTGCTGCAGGCTCGCCGGGAATGCCCGCGGCCAGCGGACCATTGACGCTCAGGTTCCGATCCAGCGCGCCGGTCTTGTCCCAGAACAGTTCGTTCTTCGCCGCCGCCGGCGCAGTTTCGCGACCGTCTATCATGACTTCGAAACCGTCGGCGCGATGCAGCAGTATCAAGGCTCC
>Ga0183260_10000181_pt1 | contig 48508 bp, 50 predicted proteins | sample AntDrymUQ4972206_2_FD_129768 | JGI IMG/M metagenome (GOLD analysis project Ga0183260, IMG submission 129768) | Polar desert sand microbial communities from Dry Valleys, Antarctica - metaG UQ497 (22.06) (version 2) (version 2) | ecosystem: Environmental > Terrestrial > Soil > Desert | place... | reverse complement strand
GGCGCCGGACTTCACGCTCGAGCGGCTCGACCGCGACGGAGACCTCACGCTCTCGTCGCTTCGCGGCAAGGCCGTCGTGCTGAATGCCTGGGCCTCGTGGTGCCTGCCGTGCAAGGAGGAGGCGCCGTTCCTCGAGCAGGTCTGGCGCGAGGAGCGTGCTCGCGGCCTCGTCGTGGTGGGGCTCGACGCGAAGGACTTCCGGAAGGACGCGCGGAGGTTCGTGCGACGGTTCGGCCTGACGTTCCCGATCGTCTTCGACGGCCCTGGCGATGTGGCCGCCGACCTCTACGGCGTCACGGGATTTCCGGAGACCTTCGTCCTCGATCGCGAGGGCAGGGTTCTCGACGTCTTCGTGGGAGGCATTATCGCGGATGAGGACCGGGCGCGTCTCCGCGCCGCGGTGAACCGCGCTCTGGCCACGTGAGAGCGCTCCTCGTCGCGCTTCTGGCATCCGGCGTTCTTGCTGTCGGCGCCCAGGCGGCCGGGCCGCCGAACGCCGCGGACCTCGAGGCCGAGCTCGTCTGCCCCGTCTGCGAGACCACGCTCGACCAGTCGGACGCTCCGGTTGCGGAGCGGATGAAGTCGTTCATCCGCGAGCGGATCGCCGCGGGCGACACCGAGCAGGAGATCAAGGACGCGTTGGTCGGCGAGTTCGGCTCGGGCGTCCTGGCCACTCCTCCGAAGAGCGGCTTCGGGCTCGTCGCCTGGCTGCTTCCTCTCGTCGCGCTCGGCATCGGGCTACTTACCGTCGTCCTGCTCGTCCGCCGGTGGAGCCGCCGGCGTGGGCCGCCGGCCCCCGAGCGCCCGCTCGACCCGGATCTCGAGCGCCGGGTCGACGAGGAGCTCGCCCGGTTCGAAGGCTGACGTGAGTCTCTCCGCGATCCCTGTCGCGTTCCTGGCCGGGTTCGTGTCGTTCCTCGCTCCGTGTGTACTCCCGCTCGTTCCGGGGTATCTCTCCGCGGTTTCCGCCGTCGATGCCGACAAGCTCGGGCAGCCGGGAAACGCGAGACGTGTGGTCGCAGCCAGCGTCCCCTTCGTCCTCGGCTTCACAGCGGTCTTCGTGCTGCTCGGGGTCGGCGCGGCTCTGGTGGGAGGACGCCTTGTCTCGGATCAGTTCCTGCTCGAGAAGGTCGCCGGGTTCGTCCTCGTCGTGTTCGGCTTCGCGTTCATGGGGCTCCTTCCCTGGCCCGAGCGGTTGCTCGGGGCAGGGCTCCTCCGGGGTGCGCGGAGCCGCGGATCGCGGTTCTTGCTCGGCGGCGCCTTTGCCGTTTGCGCGGCGCCGTGCATCGGGCCGGTGCTCGCGGCGACTCTCGTGCTGGCGGGCTCGTCGGACACGGTTCTCGAGGGCGCGCTGCTACTCGGCGTCTACTCGCTCGGGCTCGCGGTGCCGTTCGTGCTCGCCGGTGCGATCTTCTCGCGCGCGATGGGCGCCTTCCGCTGGATCCGGGACCACTACCGGGCGATTCAGGTCGCAGGCGGCGCGGTCATGGTGGCACTCGGGCTGCTCCTCTTCTTCGAGCGCTTCTACGTGTTACGGGTGTACCTGAACCGCCTCCTCGAATGGGTCGGCCTCGAGCCGGCTTTCTGAGACGCGTCCGCAGAGGCAGCCAAGTTACAACTTGTAACTTGGATCAGAGCCGCGGGCGCGAGAGGGTCAGCGTGCCGGACTCGATGACGTCCTGCGCCTCTCTGACGCCTTCGAGCACGGCATCGACGTCGACGCCGCGATGCGCGGGACGATACGAATCCAGCCTGCGCACAGCTTTCTCGAGCTGGCGTTCACACCCGGGCCGGTTTCCCCGGCTGGCGTGAAGCCAGGCTACTGCTACGTGTACGAGTCCCTGCAGGAAGTCCCGCTCGGCCGCGGGCGCGTCTCGCCACTCGTCCTCGAGCTCTTCGTGGGCGTCGAAGTAGGCGCCGGCTCGAATCAGCTCTAGCCCCCGTTCGAGACCCATGGCCTCATTATCGGAGCGGCGGCCCCATTATCGGAGCGGCGAGTGCTAGTGTCGGCCTCGTGGCGACGATCCTGCTGGTGGGGGTCGACCTCTTCTTCCGAGGCAAGCTCGAGGGGCTCATGCCGGAGCATCACTTCGTCACGGTCAACAGCGTCGATCCACCCGATCTCGTCATCGCCGACATCTCGCGCATCGAGCCGGAGGAGGTCGCCGACGAGTGGCCGGACGTGCCGATCATGGGCTTCACGAACCACACGGACCGCTCCGGCCTGCAACGCGCACACACCGCGGGATTCGACCAGGTGATCGTGAAGTCGGCACTCGTGGAGCGTGCACCGGAGCTCGTCGCAGAGCTCACGGGCGTCGAACTAGACTCGACGCCGTGACGTACATCATCGCCGAGCCCTGCATCGACATAAAGGACAAGTCCTGCGTCGACGTCTGCCCGGTCGACTGCATTCACGAGTTCGAGCGAATACTGATAATCGATCCAGAGGAGTGCATCGACTGCGGCGCGTGCGAACCGGAGTGCCCGGTGGAGGCGATCTTCCCGGAGGACGCGCTCCCGGACAAGTGGAACGCCTTCGTCGAGATCAACTACGCGTTTCCGGACCCGGCGAAGATCAACTCGCTCACGGACGCCTACGCGACCGAGCACAACGTCCAGAACGAGCCGATCGCATAGCGGCAGCTCAGGCCGGCAGCAGGTACGCGCAGCGGCGCTTGTCGCCGGGAAGCGGGGAGGGCGCGATCTTCCCGACGCGGAAACGCGCGTCGCCGTCCTCGATCTCGGTCCCGACGTCAGGGAGGTCGCCCGGCCGCTCCTCGAGCGTGTAGCCCGCGTGCGACCAGCGAAACACGAGGTAGCCGCCTCTACCGTTCTCGTCCATGTCCTCCGGATGCTAACGACGCGCTGCAGAAGGTGGCAGCTCCACGCGGATCGTCGATCCGCGTGGGTACCGCACCTCCGAGCTGAAGCGCGCGTTCAGCGTCGCGGCGCGCTCTGCCAGCGCCTCCAGCACGGTGCTGCGCCGTTCCGGTGGGCCGTCGTCGGAGACGACGAGCTCGGCGCCACCGCCCGGGGTCTCGCGAATCGACACGTCGATCCGACTGGGTGCGCCTCGGCGAACGGCCTGGTCGATCGCCTCCCGGAGGATCTGGTAGAGCGCCGTCTGCGCATGCTCGCCGAGATCGTCGCCGTGCTCGACGTCGAGGTCGAGCACGACGTCGTGTCGGGAGGCGAAGCGACGGGCCAGCGCCGCTACCGCTGCGGTGAATCCGACCTCGCTGAGCGCCTTCGGCTCGAGATCCTCGCAGAGCGCGCGCAGCTCGCGCGCAGCACCACGCGCGAGCTCGAGCCCACGGCTCAGGATCTCCTCGGTTCGTTCGCGTTCGCCGCTCCGTGACGCTGCGAGGGCCGCGTCGACGATCTGCGCGATCGCCGAGAGGTGCTGGACGGGGCCGTCGTGCAGCAGCTCTCCGAGCCGGCGACGCTCCTCCTGCTCCGCGAGGATCCTCTCCGCGAGGAGGGCGCGCTCGGCCTCGTCCGTCAATCGATCATCGCCTCGCGCAGCGCGATGGCCACCGCCTGAGTGCGTGTATCGGCCTCGAGCTTGGCGAGGATGTGGCGCACGTGGCTCTTCACGGTCTCCTGGCTGATGAAGAGCTTGTCCGCGACGTCCACGTTCGACATGCCGTCGGCGAGCAGCTGCAGGATCTCGCGCTCGCGCGGCGTCAGGAGGTCGGCGGTGGTCTTGGCGGACACGAACTCGGCCATCAGCCCCGGGTCGACGAACGTCTCCCCGGCGGCGACCTTCTCGATCGCCCGGAGCAGTGTCTCGTGCGGGGTCTCCTTGAGGATGTAGCCCTTCGCACCGGATTCGAGACCGCGCTGGAGCAACGACTTCTCGCCGTAGGCGGTGAAGATGAGAACCGCGGTGCCCGGCGCCTTTTCGGCGATCTTCTCGGTCGCCTCGAGGCCGTCCATGTCCGGCATACGGAGGTCCATGATCACGACGTCGGGTCGCCGGCGCTCTGTGAGCGCGACCGCCGAGGCGCCGTCGGTCGCCTCGCCGATGACGCGAATCCGCGTCGAGCGGGACAGTGCGAGGCGCAGGCCCTCGCGCACGACCTCGTGGTCGTCGGCGATCAGGCACGTGATTTCATCGGCCACGAGGCGATTCTACGAGGCGGCTCGGCGCGCTCCTGCTTCGGAGCCTGTGCGGAGAGTGGCCAGCCGCCCTGAGCCACTTTCCGGACACGCGTCTAGATCGTCAGAGCGAGCTGCTGCGGTTCGCGTGAGATGGGGCGTCGCCGGGCAGGAGAGAGGGTCACCGCTGTCGCCCGTCTGACGGGCGCCGTGATCGACTTCGCCACCGCCGCCGGCAGGTACGCCCGCGATGCGTAGAGCGCTTCGTAGCGCTCGACCTCCTCCGGCCAGTCGCCCGCGAGGGCCTCGAGGAAGTGCTCGCGCGTCCCCGGGCGCAGGTAGAGCACGTTCGCCCAGATGCTCCGTGCACCGGCCGCTCGTGCTTCGCGGACGACCTCCTCGAGCTGCTCCGGCCGGTCCGAGAGCCCGGGAAGGATGGGCGCCATGCCCACTCCCACGTCGATACCCGCTTCGGAGAGGCGTCGTACTGCTTCGAGGCGACTGCGAGGTGGCGCGGTGCCGGGCTCCGTCGTCCGCCAGACGCGCTCGTCGAGCGTGGGGATGGAGAAGTACACACCGACCTCGGCCCGCGCCGACGCCTCCTGCAGGACGTCGATGTCCCTCACGACCAGCGGGCCGCGCGTGATGATCGAGAACGGCGTCCATGCATTCGCCAGCTCGACCAGGCAGGCACGTGTCAGCTTGAAGCGTCCCTCTGCGGGCTGATAGGGATCGGTGGCCGCCCCGATCGAAACCGTCTCGCGCTGCCAGGAGCTGCGACCCAGCTCGCGCCCGAGCACTTCGGCGACGTTCGTCTTGACCCGGATCGAGCGCCCGTAGCGGTCGTCCGAGGGCCGGTCGGCCCGCTGCTCGAAGTGCCGGACGTAGCAGAACGTGCAGCGATGAACGCAGCCCATGTACGGGTTCAGCGACCACTTGAACGGCATTCCGCGAACGGCGTTCATGGCGGACTTGCAAGGCTCGAGTCGGTACTCGGCGCGCATGGGTCGAGTATAGAACATACGTTCGATCAGCTGCCGACGTCGATCACGTGTCTCGGCGAGGGAAGTACCGTAGGCACCCGATGCCCGAGCTCCCAGGCGGAATTCGGCGGGTCACCCTGCCCCTGCCCACCCGGCCCGGGCACGTGCACGCGTATCTCCTCCCGGGCGACGACGGGTGGATCGTCGTCGACACCGGGGTCGGCACTCCCGACGCGAAGGAAGCATGGCGCACCGAGCTCGAGCGTGCCGGGGGGCCTGTCGCCGCCGTCTTCGTCACCCACTTCCATCCGGATCACGTCGGAGCGGCCGCCGACCTGCACGAGCTCACCGGCGCGCCGGTCTACCAGGGGACGCTCGACTACGCGCAGTGCGAGCTCGTGTGGGGGAACCCGAACTGGTCCGAGCGATTGCGCGATTGGTTCCAGCTGCATGGCGTTCCCGACGACGTGACGGCCGAGCTCGTCGGGCAGAGCTCGCTCTACCGCCCCTTCATCCGCTACCAGCGCGATCCGGTACTCGTCGAGGCCGGCGAGCAGCTGGACGGCTGGGAGCTCGTCGCCGCTCCAGGGCACGCCGACGGCCAGCTCTGTCTCGTCAAGGAAGGCATCCTGATCGCCGCCGATCACCTGCTGCCGAGGATCACCCCGACCGTGGGGCTCTGGCCGGCGAGCCGTGCCGATCCGCTCGGCGACTACCTGGGCGCCCTGCGGCGGATGGAGGAGCTCGACCCCCGCGTCGCCCTGCCCGGGCACGGCGATCCGATTCAAACCCCGGCCGGCCGCGCGCGCGAGCTCCAGGAACACCACCGCCTGCGGCTGGAGGAGGCAGTCACCGCGCTCGGCCCCGAGCCGAAAACGGGCTACGAGCTCTCGTTCGCCCTCTTCGGCGACGAGCTGAAGCCGGCAAGCCGGCGCTTCGCGGTCGCCGAGACGCTGTCACATGCGGAGCGGCTCGTGAACGTGGGCGCCGCGCTCAGGCACGAGGACGACAGCACCGTTTCCTATACTGCGGCCTGATCGATGGTGGACGACCACCCGCCTAGTACCTACGCCCCTTCGGGGGCGTTTCCCACCTTTGGGCTCCGGCGAGCGCCAGCCGCCGCCGGCCGGGGGCGCGCGTGAGCACTCCCGTTCGCATCCTGATCGTGTTCCTGCTGGTGCTCGGGAACGCGGTCTTCGTTGCGGCCGAGTACGCGCTCGTCACCGCCCGGCGAAGCCGGCTCGCAGAGCGAGCCGCGCACGGTGGTCGCGGAGCGAAAACCGCACTGCGCCTCATGGACGATCCCGTTCGCTTCATTTCGACCGTCCAGGTCGGGATTACCGTGTCGGGGATCCTGCTCGGCGCCATCGGTGAGCCCCTGCTCTCCGACCTCGTCGAGCCTCCGCTCTCGGTCGCTCTCAGCTTCCTGCTCGCGTTCGCGATCCTGACCTACCTCTCCGTCGTGCTCGGGGAGCTCGTTCCGAAGGCTGTCGCGCTCCAGAAGGCCGAGGTGCTCGCCGTCGCCCTCGCATTGCCGCTCGACTGGCTGGCGAGAGTGACGTACCCGCTCGTCTGGGCGCTACAGAAGTCGGCGAACGTCGTCCTGCGCCTCTTTCGCGTGAAACCCGCACCTGCGGGGATGATCGCGTACACGCGTGAGGACATCCGCCACAGCGTTGCCGCTGCCGAGGACGTGGGCGAGCTTCACGAGGCGGAGGAGGAGATGCTCTACAAGGTCTTCGACTTCGCGTCCAAGGAGGTCGACGCGGTGATGGTTCCGCGCCCGGATGTGGTGGCGATCTCCGCGGACATGCCCCCCGAAGAGGCGCTCGCCACCGTCGTCAGCTCGCCGTACACGCGCTATCCGGTCTACCGGAACTCGCTGGACGAGATCATCGGAATCCTGCACGTGCGCGACCTCTTCGCGGCGATGCACGATCTCGGGCTCGCAGCGGTCCGGCTCGAGACGGTGGCGCGGCCCGCGTTCGTCGTCCCCGAGACGAAGGATCTCGCTGCGCTGCTTGCCGACTTCCGGCGCGAGAAGCAGCATATGGCGATCGTCGTCGACGAGTACGGAGTCGTGGAGGGAATCGTCACGCTCGAGGACCTGATCGAGGAGATCGTCGGCGAGATCGAGGACGAGTTCGACCTTCCGGACACGTCGGTCGAGCGGTTGGACGATACGCACGTCAGGATCGACGGCTCGTACACGATCGACGACTTCAACGAGGCGTTCGGGACCGATCTCGATCAGGACGACTACCACACGATGGCGGGCCTGGTCTTCGGCGCGCTCGGACGTGCTCCGGAGGTTGGAGACGAGGTCGCGGTCGACGGGCTCAGCCTGACCGTCAGCGAGGTCGAAGGCTCGAGGATCTCGCAGATCGAGATCGAGTTCGGGGCCGGCGACAAGCCGAAGCCGGCGGGCGAATCGGAAGCCGCCTAGGCACCAAGAAACACGGTGCCCAGCACCTCAGCGTTCCGCCACCGCGACTTCGCGCTCTTCTGGGTCGCACTGGTCGCCTCGAGCTTCGCCGTGAACATGGCGACGGTCGCCGTCGGCTGGCAGGTGTACTCCGTCCGGGAGAATCCACTCGACCTGGGGCTCGTCGGCCTCGCGGAGTTCCTTCCTCTTCCTCTGCTCGCTCTGCCCGCCGGCCAGCTCGCGGACCGGGTTTCCCGCCGGCTTCTCTACCTCTTCATGATTGTGGTCGACATCGGCGTGGCGCTCGGGCTCCTCGCCGTCACGCTCTCCGGTGCAAATCAGGTGTGGCCGTTCTTCGCGCTCGCATTCGCGATGGGTGTCGGAAGCGCGATCGGAGCGCCTGCGGGCCGCGCCCTCACGCCCTCGCTCGTGCCCAGGGAGATCCTCGTCAGCGCGCTCGCGCAGCGCTCGATCGCGTTTCAGCTCTCGCTCGTGGCCGGTCCGGCGGTCGGTGGTCTCCTGTTTGCGCTCGAGCCGGAGCTCGTGTACCTGGTCGGGATAGCGCTCTCGCTCGTGGCTTTTGTCTGCGTGTTCGCGCTCCGTGCCGGGCGTATCGCCGTGGCGGCGGGCGCCGCTGGTCTCGAGGAGGTGCTCGCCGGCGTGCGTCTCATTCGCCGGACGAGGGTCTTGCTCGGCGCTATCTCGCTCGATCTCTTCGCCGTTCTCCTCGGCGGCGCCGTCGCGCTGCTCCCGATCTTCGCGAAGGACATCCTCGAGGTCGGGCCGACCGGCCTCGGACTGCTGCGGGCGGCCCCGGCGGTGGGATCCTTCGCGGCCGCGCTCTTGCTCGCACGGCGTCCCGTTCGGCGCCGAGCGGGTCGAACGCTGTTCCTGGTCGTCGCGGCGTTCGGCGCCTGCATGGTCGTCTTCGGTCTCTCGCGCGAGATGTGGCTCTCGATGCTCGCCCTCGCGCTCGGAGGCGCCTTCGACCTCGTCAGCGTCGTGCTTCGCTCGACGATCCTGCCGTTGGTCACGCCCGACGAGCTGCGGGGACGCGTGAACGCCGTCGAGATGGTCTTCATCAGCGCCTCGAACGAGCTCGGGGCGTTCGAGTCCGGAGTCGCAGCCGCGCTCGTGGGGGCCGTTCCGGCTGTCCTCTTCGGCGGGGTCGCGACGATCGCGATCGCCGTTCTCTGGTGGCGGCTGTTTCCCACGCTGGCGCAGGTCGACCGGCTCGACGACTTGAGCCCTGTGGAGCTCCCTAGCGCCGCGCCCGGCTGAGCAACCGTCCGGCGCCGACGTTCCGGATCGAGGCGTCGACCAGCTCGATCGGATGGAGCGCAGGAAGGGGACGCCGCACGCGACGCAGCGCCTGGGACACCTGCACGAGACAACCCGGATTGGCGCTCGCATATGCCTGTGCTCCCGTGGCGAGGACATGCCCCGCCTTTCGGTCACCGAGCTCGCGGGCGGCCTCGGGTTGCACGACGTTGTAGATCCCGGCCGAGCCGCAGCAGAGGTCCTGCTCGGCCGGCTCGACGACGTCGAGCGCCGGAATGCGACCGAGTGCGCCCAGCGAGGCGAGGGGAAGCCCTTGCGCGTGGCGGAGGTGGCAGGAGTCCTGGAGCGCGACCTTCAGGGGTAGCGGGTGCCGACGGGCCTGCGGCCGGACTCCCGCGAGGAACTCGCCGACGTCTCGGACCTTCGTTGCAAAGTCGGCGGCGCGCTCGTCGCCCAGGAGCCAGCCGAGCTCCTTCAAGTGCGAGCCGCAGCCCGAGGAGTTGACGACGACCACCTCGACGTCGTCGAACGCGGCGATGAGCTTCCGCGCGAACGCCTTTCCCTCCTCGGCGCGGCCGGCATGAATCGAGAGCGCGCCGCAGCAGCCTTGCGGAGGCGCGGCCACCTCATAGCCGTCGGCCGCGAGGACGCGCGCGGTCGCGGCGTTCACGTCGGAGAAGACCGCACGCTGGACGCACCCGGTGAGAAGGCCCACGCGCCCCCGCCGAACGCCTACGGAGTGGGTGGTGCCCGCCACCTCGCCGCGTCCGCGCCAAGGAGGCGCGACCTCGACGAGCGGACGGAACCTGCGCGGCAGGGGAACGCTCTTTCCCAGCGGAGCGAGCGCGAGCGCCACCCGCATCCGGCCGGGGTACGGGAGCACGCGGAAGAGGAGCCCGCGGAGCACTCGGTCGCCAAGAGGCCGGTCGTACTCCTCCTCCACGGCTGCCCGAGTCGCCTCGATGAGCCGGTCGTAGCGAACCCCGGACGGACACGACGACAGGCACGCCATGCAACCGAGGCAGCGATCGAAATGCGTCGTAACGGTGTCGTTCAGCGTCACGGCCTCGTCGAGGCGCGCGTCCATGAGGTGGATTCGACCGCGCGGCGAGTCCATCTCCTCGTTCCAGAGGACGTAGGTCGGGCAGGTGGGCAGGCAGAACCCACAGTGGACGCAGTCCGCGGTCAGCTCGCGGATCACGCGGAGAGAACGCCTCTCGGGTCGAGCTCGCGCCGGATGCGCTCGAGCAGAAGCCTCTCAGTCTCGCCTTGTGACACTGTGTCACTTGGAACGTCGTCGGCGGAGTACGCGACACCGGCGGCGGGGCGGACGACCCCTTCACGCAGCTCCGCGAGCGTCTCGCCGAGGCGCCCGGGATCGAAGCGCACGCGCCCGCCCGCCTCGGCCTGTCGCCGGCGCGAGACGTCCCACGCCTCGGTGCCGACCTCGACGCCTCCGACCATGCTCTGCGCGGCTGCGACCTGCGCCTCCACGGCGCGCGGAGAGCCCTCGAAGAGCACGAGGATGCCGCCCGGGTGCAGGACGTCGAGCGCGCTCGGCTGCAGCTGGGAGCGAAGTAGCATCGAGATCGCACTCGCCGCGTCGTCGGTCTCCACGGCCAGGGTTCGCTCGGCCTTCGGCACCGGATGGAGCCGAAGACTGACGCGGGCGATCAGGGCAAACCGTCCCTCCGAGCCGCAGACCAGGCGGGCCAGATCGTAGCCGGCGACGTTCTTCACCACCTTCCCGCCGGCGCTCGCGATCGTCCCGTCCGCCAGCACCAGAGTGACGCCGAGGACGAGGTCGCGTGGTGCGCCGAAGCGGTGCCGAAGCGGCCCGGACAGGTTGCGGGCGAGGACCGTGCCGACGGTCGGGTTTCCCGGAGGATCGAGCGAGAGCCGCTGGCCGTGCTCGCCCAATGCGTGTTGGAGCGCCGACAGGCGGAGACCCGCCTCGACCGTGCACGTGAGGTCGCCGGCCTCGTGCTCGAGAATCCGGTCGAGCCCCTCGGTGCTCAGATCCTCGCCGATCGTGAGCTGTCGACCCTCGTGATGGGCTGAGGACAGCGCCTCTGCTGCCTCCTCCAAGTTAGAGACGCTCGGCAATGCCCATCCTCTCGAGCGGATGCACGCGATGCGGACCCGGCACCTCGCCGCACAGTCGCGGGGTGGGAATCACCTTTCCGGGGTTGCAGAGCCCCTGCGGATCGAAGGCCCGCCGCAGGCGCTCGAAGACCTCGAGGTCCCGCTCGGAGAACATCCTCGGCATCGAGCACGCCTTGTCCATCCCGACTCCGTGCTCGCCCGTCAGCGAGCCACCCGCGTCGAGGCAGGCGTCGAGGATCGCCTCCGCGAGCATGCGCGCCCGCTCGGTCTCGCCCTGCTCGGCGTCGTAGAGGACGAGCGGATGCAGGTTGCCGTCCCCCGCATGAAAGACGTTCCCTACCCGCAGGCCGTGGATCTTGGACAGCTCCTCGATGCGGCGGAGGACAGCCGGGAGGCGCGTCCGCGGGACGACGCCGTCCTGGACGTAGTAGTCGGTCGCCACTCGCCCCATGGCCGCGAACGCGGACTTGCGGCCCTTCCAGAGGAGCGCGCGGGCGAGATCGTTCGTCGCGGCCCGGATCTCGAACGCGCCACACTCGGCGCAGATCCTCTCGACCTCGACGGCATCCTCCTCGACCTGGGCGGCCACACCATCGAGCTCGACGAGAAGGACCGCACCTGCTCCCGGCGGATAGCCCGGGGCGACGGCCAGCTCGGCAGCCTCGATGGTGAGCCGATCCATCATCTCCATGGCAGAGGGGAGGACTCCGGCGGCGACGATGCCGGACACGGCGGCGCCGGCAGCATCGGTCGTCTCGAATCCCGCCAAGAGCGTCTGCACGGCTTCAGGCACCCGAACGAGGCGGAGCATGATCCGCGTGACGATGCCGAGCGTGCCCTCCGAACCGACGACAACACCGAGCAGATCGGGGCCAGCCGGGTCGAGCGCTTTGCCACCCAGCTCGACGATCTCGCCGTCGGGCAGCACGAGCGTCGCGCCCGTGACGTGATGCGCGGTGAAGCCGTTCTTCAGGCAGTGCGCTCCGCCGGAGTTCTCCGCGACGTTGCCGCCGATCGTGCAGACCTGCTGGCTCGAGGGATCAGGTGCGTAGAAGAAGCCCTCTCCGGCGACGGCACGAGTGACGTCGAGATTCGCGACCCCCGGCTCGACGACGATGCGCTGGCTCGCGAGGTCGATCTCGAGGATGCGATTCATCCGCGCAAGGGACACGACGACTCCGCCGGCCAGCGGAGTCGCACCACCGGAAAGCCCCGTCCCGGCGCCGCGAGCCACAAAGGGCACGCGCTCCCGGTTGCACGCCCGCACGACAGTCTGCACGTCCTCGGTCGACCCCGGAAGGACCACGAGCTCCGGAATCGCCCTGTGTCCCGTGAGACCGTCGCACTCGTAGACGCGGAGCTGCTCCGGCTCCGTGATCACGTGCTTCGGTCCGAGGACGCGCTGCAGCTCCAGCACGAAGGAGGCTTCGAGCGCCATCTCCGCGAGTCTACGGCCCGCTGGAGACCAGGCTCATCCCGCGGCCCAGAACTCCTCGAACACCTCGGGGTCACTCGGAAGAGCGAGCACCTCACGCACGAGTCCGTCCTGGATGCCGAACAGCAGCACCTGCTCCAGCTCGAGGCTGCGCCCGAGTCGCGTGCCTCGTGCGACGTACATCGCGGCGGCTCGCTCGTCGCTCGCGAGCACGTCGCGGAGCTCGGATCCGTAGGTCCCGTCGGTCTCCTTCGGCAGGCGGCCGAGAAAGCCGAAGATCTCCTCGCGGCCGCGGTAGACGCCGGCCATGATGCCGCGGCCTGGCACCGTCCAGACCGCGTTTTCCGCGAAGAGCCGGCGCAGCCCGAACCCCCCCTCCCCGTGGGCGAACGCCGCGAAGACCGCGCGGACGAGCGCTTCGTTCTCAGCCCTGGAAGCCACTGACCTCCTTCTCCCAGCGGGCGATCAGGCCCTCGACATGGCGGCGCTGGGCATCCGTGAACGGGACGTGCGACACCAGCCGGCGTGCCTCTCCGGGATCGTTGTTCTCGACGGCTGCCTCCAGATGCTCGCGGAGCGGGCTCGGCTGCCGGAGCTGGCGGCGCAGCCAGCGGAGCAAGCTCACCGTGGCCTGATCGGTCACGGCGCCAGGCTAGACGACTAGACGACCTCTTCGTCGGTGCCGTCAGGCTCTGACTTCTCGTCCTCGGTGGCCGGCGGCGATGCGTCGTCCGCGAGGCTGTAGGCGCTCAGCCTCGACGATAGGCCGTCCATCCAGCTCACGGCCTCGGGCTCGTCGCCGGGGTCCTTCGCCGACCGCTCTCGGCGCCCCTTGCGGCTGGACACGGGTGCCGGGCGCTGACGGGGTTCCTTCGAGGGGCGCTCGGAGCCCGGTTCGGGGCCGTCCTGCTCGCTCTCCCTCACGAGGGATTGGAAGTCGGGGAGCGGCGCGAGGCCGAGGCCCGCGATCAGCGGCTGGGTCGGATCGGGCTCCGCGACCCGAGGCTCGATCCCGGGGAGGGGAGTCGGACGCGGCTTCGGCTTCGGCTCGACCCGTTCGCGAGGTGGCGCTTCCGGGTCGACCACGTAGTCGGGCAATGGGCCTGGATCGGGCTCGGGGTCGAGTGCCGACACGGGTGGGGGAGGAGCAGGTGCGACAGGCTCGGGGACGCGGTTCGGCTCGACCACGAAGTCGGGCAGGGGTTCGGGCTCGGCCACGAGCTCCGGCATGTCGTGCGACTCGCTTGCCAGGACCTGGCCCGGTTCAGGCGCTCGATCCTCCTCAAGCTCCGTACCGAACTCGGGGACGTGATTCGGTTCGAAGGCCAGGATCGGCTCGGGCTCCGGCGTGGGCTCCGGCTCGGGCTCCGGCTCCGGCTCCGGCTCGGGCTCGGGAGCCGGCTCGACCACCGGTTCCGGCTCGGATACTCGAGCGGCGAGCGGTTCCGGGTCGGGGGCGACCTCGACGACAGGCTCCGGTTCGGGGGCCGCGGCGACTTCTGGCTCGGGATCCGGCTCGGGCTCCGGCGCGGCCTCGAGCTCCGGTTCGAGCTCCGGCACCGCCTCGGCGACGGGCTCCAGCTCCGGTTCGAGCTCCGGCACCGCCTCGGCCACGGGCTCCACCTCCGGTTCGAGCTCCGGCGCGGCCTCGGCCACGGGCTCCACCTCCGGCGCGGCCTCGAGCTCCGGTTCGAGCTCCGGCACCGCCTCGGCGACGGGCTCCGGTTCGGGCGACGTCACGGCGGGCAGATCCGGCTCCGGTGCTTCGACGAGCGCGACCGGCTCGGGCTCGGGCACCACGATGTAATCTGGGAGCGCCCCCGCTTCCGGTTCCGGCTCGAACGCGGTGCCGGGTAGCGTCCAGCCTCCGGCGGCCTCGTTCCAGGCGGGCTGCGGCTCTGCCGGCTCGAGGAATCCCGGTTCGAGCTCGGTCGTCGGTGGCATCTCCCAGAGAGGTCGCCCGACGACGAGCCGCTCGCGGAGCTCGAGACGTCGAACCTTGCCGCCCGGTGCCGTCGGAAGCTCGTCCACGAACTCGATCTCTCGCGGCACCTCATGCTCGGCCAGTGACTGTGCAACGTCCTGCCGAAGCTCTGCCTCGAGCCCGACCGATCCTTCGACGCCCGGCGCGAGGACGACGAACGCCCTCAGGAACTGCCCTCCTCGCTCGAGGTCCCGCACGCCGACGACGGCGCTTCCGGCAACCGCGTCGTGCAGGCGAAGAGCGCGTTCGCTCGCGTACGGGCCAAAGCGCTCGCCACGGCTCGTGAGCATGTCCGCCGCACGTCCGAGGAACCAGAGGAACCCGTCCGCATCGGCGGTTGCGTTGTCGCCGGTCATGTACCAGTCTCCGCGGAACGCCTCCTTGGTCTCGTCCGGAGCCTCCCAGTAGCCTGCGAACAGCGTCGGTGTGCGCCCGCGTACGGCGAGTTCGCCTTCCGCTCCGGGCGGGAGCTCGTCTCCGGCCTCGTCGACGACCGCGACCTGATATCCGGGGAGTGGGACGCCGAGCGACCCCGGCTTGAAGCCGGCGTCGGCGCCGTTCCCGACGACGACGTTGGTCTCCGCCTGCGAGTAGCCGTCGTGGATGACCAGTCCCCACGTCTCTTCGAAGACCGCGCTCACGTCGGGATCGAGGTAGTCGCCCGTGGAGACCAAGCGGCGGAGCTGAGGCGGACGGAAGCGGCCCAGCTCCGAGTGTTGGGCGAGCGCGGCGTATTCGGCAGGGGTCTGGTTCAGAATCGTCGTGCCGAGGCGGTAGACGAGGTCGAGGCGCTCGAGCGGCTCGAACTCGCCCTCGTGGAGCAAGGTCTCCGCACCGCGGGACCACGGGCCGAGGAGGGCGTGCCAGACGGTGTTCGGGGAGCCCGACGAAGCGGTGCACCAGACGGCGTCGCCTCGCCCCGCGTCGAGCCAGTGCTCGGCCGCCACCCTGGCGGCGAAAGCCGATGAGTTCGTGTGCGCGACCAGATGCGGCCCTCCCGAGGCTCCGGCGCTGGTGAGGATGAAGGCGAGGTCACGCGAGCTCGAGTCATGAGTCGGTGCGTGCTCGGGCGCGCCGAGAAGCTGCTGTTGCGCCTCGTCGACGTAGAGGACGTGTGGGTGCTCGACCATGCGGACGATCTCGGTCTCCGCCGCTCGTGCGGCGACGACGAGCTGGGCGGCCGTTGCCGACATGCGATCCTCGAGCGTCGCAGCGGACGTCGTCACTGGCGCCGGCACGACCACGGCGCCCACCTTCAGACAGGCAAGCACGATCTCCAGCCAGTCCACGTTGGTTCCCACGACCACGAGGACGCGGTCGCCGGGACGCACTCCGCGCTCGCGCAGAAGCGAGCTCCAGCGCGCGCTCCGCTCGGCCAGCTGGAGGAAGGTCCGGGGCTCGATCACGCCGTCCTTTCCCAGCACCGTCACCGCCTGCCGCTTGGGGTCGTGGCCGAGCGCCTCGACGACGTCGCGGGTGAAGTTGAACCGGTCCGGGACCTGCCAGCGACCCTCCGCGAGCGCGGGATACAGCGCGAGCTCGAGGGGTGAGGAAGGAAGTTCCTCGTGCTTGCGGCGGCGGCCGATGCGAAGCGTTTTCACGGAAAGATCATTATCGACCCGAATCGGCGTATAGCTAAAGCCCACCTACCCTGTTCGTGGGTGATCTAGACGAGCTGATGCTCGATGCCGAAGGGCTCGTCGAACGGTAGCTGCTCGGGCAGCCCGAATCCTCCGGCGTCCTCGAGCGCCGAGATGCGCGCCCCGATCGCGGGGTGCGTGTTGAAAAGGCTCGACAGCGCAAGGACTCCGGACCGCTGCGAGTCGACTCGGTCGGTCGGGCTCTCCACCCACAGGTGCGCCGTCGACGCCTCCGCGTACTTGACCGTGGTCGAGTCGCGTTCCAGCCGCCGAAGCGCCAGCGCCATCGCCTCCGGGTCGTTCAGCATCTCGGCCGCACCGGCGTCCGCGAGGAACTCGCGACGCCGGGACAGGCTCAGGCGCAAGAGCAGTGCGGCGTACGGTGCGAGCAGGAACCCGACGAGCGCAACCACGAGAACGAGAACGCCTCCTCCACGGTTCCGTCCGCCGTAGGCGATCGAGCGGAAGCCGATGTCCGCGATCAGGGCGATCACCCCCGCGAAGACGAGCGCCATGGTCATCAGATAGGTGTCGCGGTTGCGGATGTGCGCGACCTCGTGGGCGAGTACCGCTTCGAGCTCGCGTTGGGGCATCGTCGCCAGCAGCCCGGTCGTCACTCCGATGTAGCTCTTTTCGGGGCGAAGACCCGCCGCGTAGGCGTTCGGCGCCGCGTCGTCGACGATCCGGACCTCCGGCGTGACCGGCAGTCCCGCGGCGATCGAGACGTTCTCCACCAGCCGGCGAAGGGGTCTGACGGCGTCGGGGGCAACCTCCTGGGCTCCCGTCAGCCGGGCGACCATGCTCCTCGAGCGGACGAGCGCGAAGATCCCGTACACCGCTGCGCCGGCGAGTGCGACGACGCCGAGCGAGAGGTCGAAAACGAATCCGATCAACCCGGCGACGAGTAGCAGGAGCAGAACGAAGCCGAAGACGACGATGGTGCTCTTGAGGCGGTTCGCCCGGATCTGCTGCTGGAGCGTCACGTGGCGTCGGTGCCGAACGAAACCTGCGGCACGGCCGTGTCTCCGCGGGCGGAGAAGAACTCCCGTGCGTCGAAGCCGAGCGGCGACGCCACGAGAAGCCAGGGGAAGCTCTGGACTCCCGTGTTGAAGCGCATGACGGTCGTGTTGTAGTAGCGGCGCGCGGCGGAGATCTTGTCCTCGGTGTCGGTCAGGTCCTCCTGCAGCTGGAGAAAGTTCTCGGACGCCTTGAGGTCCGGATACGCCTCTGCCACCGCGAAGAGCCGTCCGATCGCGACCGTGAGCCCCTCGTTCGCCTCTGCTGCCGTCCCGGGCGTGCCGGCTTGCTGGAGCGCCGTCCGCGCCCGGGTCACCTGCTCGAAGACACCTCGCTCGTGAGCCGCATACGCGCGCACGGTCTCCACCAGGTTCGGGATCAGGTCGGCGCGGCGCTGCAGCTGCACGTCGATGTTCGCCCAGCCCGTGTCGACCTCGTTCCGGAGACGGACGAGCCGGTTGTAGCCGACGACGGCGAAGAGCGCTACGACGGCGAGGACGCCGATCAGGATCCAGAGCCAGAGCACCGCCGCTCGAGTCTACGGTCAGCCCACGGCCGCGGCGAGCTTGCGCAGCCCGCCGGTTAGCACGGGCTCGCCATGTGACACGAGGATGCGCCGGACGGGCAGAGCGAGGAGCGGGCGAAGCGAGTCGGCGAGCTCGGGATGACCGGTCTTGTCCGGAAGCCACGACTCCGGGCACAGGCGGACGCCGCCGGCGTCGTCTCCGACCAGAACGTCGCCCGGTACGAGCGCGCCGTGCTGCGGGATCCAGAACACCACCTCGGTGCGCCGCGCCGTCCGGAAGGCCTCGATGCCTCCCGGTAGTCGATCTCCGGGTCGGAACATGTCCGTGACGATCCCCGAGCGGCGTTCCACGGCTGCCCTGGACGTGCTCGGAGCCCACACGCGTGCGGCGTAGCGCTCGACGATCGCCGCGGTGCTGCGCACGTGCCAGAAGACCGTCACGAGGACATGCACATGCTCACCGACCCTGCGAACGTCACGGTCGAGCGCACGCCAGAAGCGCTTCGCGTCCTCTGGCGGCACCAGCGGGTCGACGAGCACCACGCCGTCATCCATCTCGCAGAAGACGGATCCGACGTCCTCTTTCCACTCCTCGTGGTAGCCGGTCCAGCGCCACAGCCCGGACTCGATCTGCGTGACCTCCATGCCAGCAGTAAACCGAACCGGTCCCCGGTGCTTTGCGTATCGTCGAGTTCAGCCATCAGGAGAGGAGATCCCATGAAAGCTCTGCGCATCGCAGTGATCGCCGCACTCGCCGTAGTCGCCCTCGCCACAGTGGGGTGCGGCTCCGACGACGAGGAGTCGACTGACGACACGACGACGTTGACCGAGACGACCGATACGGACACGACGACCGACACGGGCGGGAGCGCCCTCAAGGGCACGGTTGGTCCCGGCTTCGACATCAGCGTCGACCAGACCTCCGTGACTCCCGGAAGCTACGAGCTCGAGGTCGAGGATCTCTCCGACATCCACAACTTCCATCTCACGGGGCCGGGCGGAGTCGACGTGACCACGGACGTCGCCGAAGAGGGCACCGAGAGCTTCACGGTCGAGCTGGAAGCCGGGACGTACAGCTTCGTCTGCGATCCGCACGCCGGCCAGATGAACGGGACGATCGAAGTCGGCTGATTGGCTGGCGCAGTGGGCGACGGTGGGGTCGGGGCTTCAGCCTGACGTCGGTTCGAGCTTTTCGGCAGCGCTCAACCCAAGGACGGGGTCAGGCTGAAGCCTGACCCCAGAGTTCTTCGCAGCCGCGATCCCGCGAGCGGCTCAGTCTGCCTTCGCCTCCAGAGCCAGCGGCTCGATCGCCCCGTTCGCGATCCGCCAGCCGGCGAGCTCGTTCGTGCGCAGGGTGTAGATCAGGTACGGGCGCCCCGCCCAGAGCCCGATGTTCTCGACGTCGGTGCGCGAAGGCCGTGGGGGAGAGGAGAGGTGAGAGTGGACGACGGCGAGCTCGTAGCCCTCGTCCTCCAGGAACCAGGACTCCGGGTCGACGTCGAGCTCGAAGCGGTAGGGAGACTCGGCGGCATTCTTGCCGGGGACGTATCGTTCTGCGACGCCGTCCCGAAAGGCGACGAGCCCACACGACTCGTGCGGGGACTCAGCCCGCGCGTGTTTCTCGAGCTCGGCGCGGATCTCCTCTGGAACTACCACCAGACCGACCGTTCCATTGCCGCGCCGACGTCGTCCGACTCCCAGAACGCCGCGGAGAGGTACTTCCAGCCACCGTCGGCGAGCACGCAGACGACGATGCCTTCGTCCAGCTCCTCCGCCAGGCGCAGGGTCGCGTGGATCACCGCTCCGGACGAGACTCCGGCGAAGATCCCTTCCCGCTCGAGGAGCAGGCGCAGCCCAGCGACCGACTCCGAGTTGCTGACCAGGAGCTTACGGTCGAGCCTCGAGACGTCGAGGATCGGCGGCACGTAGCCGTCCGCCAGCGAGCGCAACCCCATCACCTCGTCGCCTGGAAGGGGCTCTGCGGCGGCGACCACGAGCTCCGGGAACGACTCGCGGAGTCGCGCGCCGGCTCCCATCAGCGTGCCGCCGGTGCCGAGCCCGGCCACGAGGACGTCGACGCGGTCGAGCACGGCCGCGATCTCCGCGCCGGTGCCGTCGAAGTGCGCCTGCGGGTTCGCCGTGTTCGCGTACTGGAAGGGCATGAAGAACGACGGGTCGCGCTCTGCCAGCTCGAGGGCCAGCCGAACCGCGCCGTTCGAGCCCTCCTCCGGCGGCGAGTCGACGATCTGCGCGCCGTACAGAGCAAGGAGGCGCCGGCGCTCCTCCGTGACGTTCGCAGGCATCACGCACGTGAGGGGATAGCCACGAAGCTTCGCGACGAGCGCGAGCGAGATGCCGGTGTTGCCACTGGTCGGCTCGAGCAACGGGCGTCCGGGCTCGAGCTCGCCGGAGGCCTCGGCGGCCTCGATCATGGCCTTTGCCACGCGATCCTTGATCGAGCCGGTCGGGTTCTGGCCCTCGAGCTTCGCGTACAAGCGAACCGCAGGCTTCGGCGAGAGACGTGGAAGCTCGACGAGCGGCGTCGAGCCGATCAGATCGAGGAGCGAGGGCGCGAGCGCGCGGGTCACGGGGTCAGGCGCGCGGGTCAGGCACCGCCGGCCATCGCCGGCAGGAGGATCACGGTCTCGCCGTGGTCGACCGGAGTGTCGAGGCCGTCGAGGGTGCGGATGTCCTCGCCGCCCAAGTACACGTTCACGAACGACGCGAGCTCGCCGTCCGCGTAGAGCTGGCCGGCGAGCGGCGGGTAGCGCTCGACCAGGTCGTCGATGAGCGCGCCCACTGTCTCCCCGCGCGCGTCGAGCTCGCGCAGCCCGCCGACCTCGGCCCGCAGGGTCGGGGGAATACGGACTGCCGCCATCAGCTCTGCCTCACGGGCGTGCTGCAGAACTCGACGTAGTCCACGTACTCCGTGATGGTGGGACTGTCGCCGCACACCGGGCAGTACGGATCGCGACGTACGTTCACCTCGTCGAGGGTCGTTCCGAGCGCGTCGAAGAGGAGCAGCCGGCCGGCGAGGGTCTCGCCGCGGCCGAGGATCAGCTTGAGCGTCTCGTTCGCCTGGAGCGAGCCGATGATGCCCGGCAGGACGCCGAGGACGCCGCCCTCCGCGCAGCTCGGCGCGAGCTCGGGAGGCGGAGGCTGGGGGAAGAGGCAGCGATAGCACGGCCCTTTCCCGGGCGAGAACACCGTCGCCTGGCCTTCGAAGCGAAAGATCGAGCCGTGGACGACCGGGATTCCGTGCCAGACCGAGGCGTCGTTCACGAGGTAGCGGGTCGGGAAGTTGTCGGCGCCGTCCACGATCACGTCCCAGCCCTCGCCGAGGATGCGATCGATGTTCTCGGAGGTCAAACGCTCCTCGAAGGGCTTGACGAGAACATCAGGGTTCAAGGCCTCGATCGTGCGCTTGGCCGACAGCACTTTCGGCTCGCCCAGGCTGTCGGTCGAATGGACGATCTGGCGCTGCAGGTTCGACTCGTCGACGACGTCGGCATCCACGATTCCGAGCGTTCCCACGCCCGCGGCGGCAAGGTAGAGAGACGCCGGCGAGCCGAGCCCTCCGGCCCCGACGAGAAGCACGCGCGCGTCCAAGAGGCGCTGCTGGCCCTCCTCGCCGACCTCGGGAATCAGAAGGTGACGGCTGTAGCGGGTGCGCTGCTCTGCCGAGAGCACGCGCGGCATCGCCACCTCGTAGCCGTTCCGCTTCCAGTCGGTGAAGCCGCCGGCGAGGTTGCAGACATCCTCGTAGCCCAACTCGGCGAGCGACTTCACGGCGAATGCCGACCGCGAGCCGCCCGAGCAGTAGACGACGAGCGGGCGAGTCTTGTCGGGGACGAGGCCTTCGATCTGCTGCTCGAGCCGGCCGCGGGTGACGTACACGGCGCCGGGGATGTGCCCTTCCTCCCACTCGTCGGTCTCACGAACGTCGAGGAAGAGCGGAGGTTCGGCGGAGGCGAGGAGCTCCTGTGCCGCAGTGGAGGAGACCTCCTCGATCTCCTCCTTGACCTGTGCCAGCAGCTCTCGGTAGCTCGCCATTACTTTCCGAACTATAGCGATCGCAGGTCTCGCCCCGGCCGAACCACGGTTTCGCTGCCTGCACGGCTATCGTCGGCTCATGAGCGCGCGACGCCGCATCGTCCTCCTCGTCGGGCTGGCGGCCGCAGCAGCGGTCGCCGGCGTCGCCGCTTCGGTTCTCTCGTCGGACGGGGGCTCCGCGACGACCGCCGCAACGGAAGCGAAGCCGCGGCCGGGACGCCCACCGTTGTCGCTCGCGCTCGGCTTCCGCGCCGACGAGGAAGCACGCGACCTCGCGCGTGGCGCCGTGCTCTACCGGAAGGGCGAGCTGCATGGGGCAACGGCGTTCTTCGCGAGGCACGACTCGCTCGAGGCCAAGGTCGGTTCGGCCTTCGCGGCCTGGCCCCAGGGCACGCTGGATCGCGTCGAGCAGCTCGCGAAGCTCTATCCCGAGAGCGCCGCCGTCCACTTCCACCTGGGGCTGGCGCGCCTATGGGCGCGGAGCGGAGACCCCGAGTCCGCGTGGCGAGCCGCGATCGACGCCGAGCCGGATACCCCGTACGCCGTGCTCGCCGGCAACCTCCTCCATCCCCAGGTGCCCCGTGGCCTGCCCGCGTTCATCCCGTCGTTCGCCGCGCCGGCCGAGGTCGTGCAGCTGGCTCCCGAACGCCAGCTCGAGGCTCTACGGGTACGCGCCGCACGAGGCGGTACCCGAGAGCTCCTTCTCTACGGGGTGGGGCTGCAGCGCGTCGGCCGACCGGTCTCTGCGGCACAGGCCTTTCAGCGGGCGGCTCGCGGCGCTCCGGCGAACGCAGACGCGCAGGTGGCCGCGGCGGTCGGGCTGTTCGACAAGGACGCTCCGGAGCGCGCCTTCGGACGCCTCGGCCCGCTGGCTCGACGGTTCCCTCACGAGCCCACGGTGCGCTTCCATCTGGGAGTCCTCCTGCTCTGGACGGGGCGCGTGGACGCCGCGTCGCGGCAGTTCCGCCTCGCGACGCGGACGCAACCGGGCTCACCTCTCGCGCGGGAGGCCGCCCGCTATCTCGAGACCATCCGCAAGGCAAGGTCGAAGACCGGGTGACCAGTCACCGCCGGTGGTTGGGCGCTTTGACGCCGACCTCCCGTGTGACTACGGTGTGACCGCCGACGAGCAAGGGGGCCGGACTGGCAGGGAAAGCGGAGGGCACGGCGATTCGAGCACCGGTCGAGGACGTCCTCGCGACCGACGAAGCTCAGCGCCTGCTCGAGACCGGTCTCCAGAGTGGCCGACTCGACGCTGACGAGGTCGCCCTCGCGCTCGACGAGCTCGATCTCGAGCCGAGCCAGCTCGACGAGTTCTACGCCGCGCTCGACGAGGCTCAGATCGTCGTCGTCCACGCCGAGCAGGAGGTCGAGAGCGAGCCGGAAGCGGCCGACGCCGAGATCACGACCGACGCGCTCCAGCTCTTTCTGAAGGACATCGGGCGCGTCCCGCTCTTGACCGCCGCGCAGGAGGTCGAGCTCGCCAAGCGCATCGAGCGAGGTGACCACTCCGCCAAGCAGGCGATGGTGGAAGCCAACCTTCGGCTCGTGGTCTCGATCGCCAAGCGCTACCGGAACCAGGGCCTGCCGTTCCTCGATCTCATCCAGGAGGGGACGATCGGGCTCGTGCGCGCCGCGGAGAAGTTCGATCACCGCAAGGGGTTCAAGTTCTCCACCTATGCGACGTGGTGGATCCGGCAGGCGGTCGCTCGGGCGATCGCCGACAAGGGCCGGACGATCCGGATGCCCGTGCACGTCGTCGAGAAGCTCAACCGGATCCTCCGCGCGGAACGGAAGCTGCGGGCCGAGCGCGGCCGCGAGCCGACGATCGAGGAGATCGCCCGCGACGTCGAGATGACGCCCGGCGAGGTCGAGCAGATCAGGCGAAGCGCGCAGACCCCGGTGTCGTTGGAGAAGCCCGTCGGCGACGACGACGAGTCCGAGTTCGGGCACTTCCTCGCGGACGACTCGACACCGCTCCCGGACGAGCTGGCGGAGACCGCCCTCCAGCGCGAGGCGCTACGCGGCATCCTGGATCACCTCTCCGAGCGCGAGCGCAAGGTGCTCGAGCTCCGCTACGGGCTCGACGGCCAGCAGCCGCGGACGCTCGACGAGGTTGGCCGCGCGTTCAACGTCACGCGCGAGCGCATCCGCCAGATCGAGCACCAGGGGCTGAAGAAGCTCCGCGCGCTCGCCGACGCCCAGCGCGTCCGCGACGTGGCCTGACGCAAGCCGAGGGGTCTGGCTTCGGCCAGACCTCGGTGCCCTAGAGTCACGACGTGCTCTATCGGCCTGAGGCGTTCGAGGCGCTGACGGACGAGCGGTGGAACGCGGATTGCGTACGCGACTCCATCCGCGAGATCGTCGCCGACACGGACGATGCGCTGCGTGGCCCGAAGCTCCTGTGGCGAGCCGACGACTGGGATCGCTGGCAGGCGCCCAGCCCCCTGAACAACCTCTTTGCGGGCGCCGCGGGCGTGCTCTGGGCGCTCGACGAGCTGCGACGACTCGGTCATGCGGAGACGCGACTCGACCTCGGCGACCTTGCGCTACGCAACCTCGAGCTCTTCCGGGCACGACCCGACTTCATGAAGATCGAGCTTCCCGAGCCGCGCGAGTCTTCCCTCCTCTGTGGCGAGACGGGAATCTTGCTCGTCACCTACCGGCTGGCATCGAGTGACGAGCTCGCAGACAGCCTTCTCGAGAGAGTGCGCGCGAACGTCTCGAACGAGGCGGAAGAGGTCATGTGGGGAACGCCGGGAACGCTGCTGGCGGCGCGGGCGATGCTCGAAGCGACCGGCGACGAGCGCTGGCGCGCTGCTTGGCAGGAGAGCGCCCAAGCGCTCTGGTCACGGCGCGGGGATGACGGCTTCTGGGTACAGCGTCTCGATGGCCACGAGGTTGCATACCTCGGCCCCGTGCACGGGCTCGTCGGAAACGTGCAGGCCCTCGTTCCGCTCTTCGACGGGGATCGCCGGCGGGCGCTCGAACGCGACACCGCCAGGATCCTCGAGCGCGCCGCGTTCGTCGAAGGCGGTCATGCGAACTGGCCGCCGGTCGAGCGTCAGAAGCTCCCGGGGCGGGACGATCAGATTCGCGTCCAGTGGTGTCATGGAGCACCCGGAATCATCTCGTCGGCGGCCTCGTACCTGGACCAGGAGCTGCTGCTCGCCGGCTCTGAGCTGACGTGGCTCGCCGGCCCGCCTCGGCAGCACGAGAAGGGCCCGGGTATCTGTCACGGGACGGCGGGAAACGGATATGCCCTCCTGAAGACGTTCGATCGCACGGGCGACGAGCGCTGGCTCGATCGGGCGCGGCGTTTCGCCGTGCACGCCCTCGGCCAGGTCCAGCGCTTGCGCGTCGGGCGCGGTTGTGGCCGCTACTCGCTCTGGACCGGCGACCTCGGTGTGGCGGTCTACGCGGCCGACTGCCTCGACGGCCGCAGCGCGTACCCGTTCTTCGATCCTCGCTAGCGGCGAGTGCCACGCGTTCGACGTGGCGCTGACTACACTCCGCGCCCGTGAGCGCGACCTACGAGGAGCTTCGAGATCAGCTCGCCGAGCTGATCGCCATTCCGTCGGTCAGCGCCGACCCGGCACATGCCGGCGACGTCGTCGCGGCGGCGGGGTGGGTGGCGGAGAAGATTCGCGCCGCCGGAGGGTCCGTCGACGTGATTCCCTGGAACGGCGGCCGGCCGCTCGTCATCGGCGAGGTGGCTGCCTCGAACAACCCGGATTCGGCGCCCACCGTCCTCTGTTACGCACATTTCGACGTACAACCGCCTGATCCGCTCGACCTCTGGGAGTCACCGCCGTTCGAGCTGGCGGAGCGGGACGGTTGGCTCTACGCGCGCGGAGTCGCGGACGACAAGGCCCAGCTCCTCATGCTGATCGAGGCCGCCCGCGGGCTCGCTTCAGCGGGCGAGCTCCCGGTGAATGTCCGCTTCGCGCTCGACTCCGAGGAGGAGGTGGGCGGCCAGGCGATCATCGAGTGGGTCGCGGCCGACGAGGGGAAAGCGGATGCGGCCATCGTGTTCGACGGGGGCTTGGAGGAGCTCGGGGTCCCGACGTTCAACACTGCGCTGCGAGGGCTCTGCTACTTCCACGTCACCGTTCGCACCGGTGAGCGCGATCTGCACTCGGGGCTCTTCGGCGGCGTCGCCTTGAACGCGGCGCATGCGCTGATGCAATCTCTCTCCGCCGTCGTCGCCAGGGACGGGCGCGTGCCCGAGCCCCTGCGGATCGGAGTCGTCCCACCCACGCCGGCCGAGATCGAAGGGTGGCGGACATTGGCCGAAGGCGCCGGCCTCCTTGCGGAAGTCGGAGCCAAGCCCTCCGACGCCGGAGCTCTCGACGAGTACTACGTCCGCACGTGGGCGGAGCCGTCCGTGGACGTGCACGGGATAGCCGGCGGGTCGCCGGACCTCGTCAAGACCGTCCTGCCGGTCGAAGCGAGAGCGAACGTCTCGATCAGGATCGCCCCTGGGCAGAACGTGGCCGACGTGAGCGCCGCGTTCGAGCGCCTTCTCCACGAGGCGGCGCCGGCAGGAGCCGAAATCGACGTGAAGCTGCAGTCGTCGGCGGAGCCCGGGCTCGTCTCCCCCGACGCGCCCGCGCTCGGCCTCGCGCGTGAGGCGTTCGAGCAGGCCTTCGGCCACTCGTCGCTGCTCGTGCGGGTCGGCGGGTCGGTGCCGGTCGTCGCCAGCCTTGCCGCGCGAGGCATTCCGACGATCTCGACCGGCATCGCGAGCCACGACTGCAATGCGCACTCGCCGAACGAGAAGTTTCCCGCGGACTACCTCGTCCTCGGAGTGGAGGCCGTGCGCGAGACGTACAAACGCCTCGGACGACTTGGCTAGACCGCGTGCTCCCTTCACGAGCCCGCTCGCCGAGGAGCTTGCGGGCGATGTGCTGGAGCGGTTCCTCCGCTACGTCAGGGTCGACACGCAGGGCGCCTATCGCGTGGCGCACCGGCCGAGCACGGAGAAGCAGCTGGAGCTGTCGCGTCTCCTCCTCGACGAGCTGCGTGAGCTCGGTCTCGAGGCGGAGCTGACGGAGGGCTCCGCGGTCTTCTCCGGTATGCCGGGCTCGAACGGTGTTCCCGTCCTCGGGCTCATCGCCCACGTCGACACCACGCCGGACGTGTCAGGGACGGGCGTCTCGCCGATCGTGCACGAGGCCTGGGACGGAACGCCTATCGAGCTTCCCGGGGACGCGCGGCAGGTGCTCCACCCGGTCGAGCTGCCGGAGCTCGCCGCCCGGGTCGGTCACGACATCGTCACCAGCGACGGGACGACTCTGCTCGGAGCGGACGACAAGGCCGGGATCGCCGAGATCATGGGAGCGCTCGCGTACCTCGTGCGTCACCCCGAGAGGAACCGAGCTCCGATCCGCGTGGCGTTCACCGTCGACGAGGAGGTCGGCCGGGGGGCGGAGGACTTCGACCTCGACGCCTTCGGCGCGGACGTCGCGTACACCCTCGACGGATCGGCGCTGGGAGAGCTCGAGACCGAGACGTTCTCGGCGTCGTCCGTGCGCGTGACCATTCGGGGTCTCTCGGTGCATCCCGGGACGGCGAAGGGCAAGCTCGTGAACGCCGTCAAGCTCGCCGCCGAGCTCGTCGGCTCACTTCCCGCAGATCGGCTGTCGCCCGAGACCACGGAGGATCGTCAGGGGTACGTCCACCCCCACCGCATCTCCGGAGGCGCGGAAGAGGCGATCGTCGACTTCATCGCGCGTGATCACGACGACGAGCTGCTCGAGGCGCATGTCCAGCTTCTGCGCGATCTCGCGGCTCGGATCGCAGCCCGCGAGCCGCGCGCTCGCGTCGAGGTCGAGAGGCGGGACTCGTATCGCAACATGCGGCCCTACATCGAGCAGACACCCCGCGTGGTCGAGGCGGCGCTCGAGGCGATCCGCCGGGCCGGCGTGGAGCCGAGGATCGCGATCACGCGCGGGGGGACGGACGGCGCGGTGCTCTCCGCGAAGGGCCTTCCGACCCCGAATCTCTTCACTGGCGGCCAGGAGTACCACTCCGTGCGGGAGTGGGCGAGCGTGCAGGACATGGGTGCGGCAGCGGCGACGATCGTCGAGCTCGCCGGGGTCTGGGCGGAACCTGCGATCTGACCACGGGGTCTGACCCCTTTTTGGGTCTGACCCCTGCTCTCCTTGGCGTTACCCTGAGTTCATGGCTCGTCTGGTCGGAATCAACCACCTCGCGGTGGAGGTCGGCGACCTCGACGAGGCGATTGCCTTCTTCGGACGGATCTTCGACGACGTGCAGCTGCGCGGGCGCAGCACCGGTATGGCCTTCATCGACCTGGGCGATCAGTTCATCGCGTTCTCGAAGGGGGTGACACACGTCGCCGACCACGACCGCCACATCGGGCTCGTGGTCGACGACCTCGACGACGCGGTGCGACGCCTTCGCGCGGCCGGGGTGGAGATCCACGGCACGCACGACTTTCTCGACCCGTGGGGGAACCGCTGGCAGCTCGTCGACTACCGCGAGATCCAGTTCTCGAAGACGCCGCGGATCCTCTCGGGGATGGGGCTTGATGGCCTCGAGAAGTCCGAGCGCGCGGTCGAGGAGCTGCGCGCGAAGAGTCTCGCCGACTAGCAGCAGGCGGGGCACTTTGCGGCCGCGAAGCGGACGCCTTCAGGGATCTTGCGCGACCCGGAATCTGCGCTAGCAGATTCCGGGTCGCGCGCCCAGCTAAGTCTGGTGGACGCCGCAGCCCAGCCATTCGTGGCCGAAGCGGCGCATCTCGTGCACGACCGGGAGGAGCGCTTTGCCCTTCGCGGTGAGCGCGTACTCCACGCGTGGCGGCGATTCCGGGTAGCTCTGGCGGAGGACGATCTCCTCGGACTCGAGCCAGCGGAGCCTCTCGGCGAGCGTGCGGGGACTGATCCCTGCGCACGAGCGCTCGAGCTCGGTGAAGCGCCTCGGGCCCTCGGAGAGGTCGTGGACGATCAGCACCGTCCACTTCGAGCCGACGATCTCGGCCGCGCCCGCGACGGAGCAGGTGGGCGCCTCGTGGACGGGAAGCATGGTGCGACTCGACACGATCTGATTGTAGGGTCGCCGGCCGGCAATCTGTCTATTCCGGCCGGCGCGCCGTGTAGAGCGACGTTGTAAGTGTTCGCTCCACGCGCCCTCCGAAGTCGTGGTCGGCGATTCGCGCGACGCCGTCCAGGATCTCCGTCTTCCGCGAGTCGTCGAGCCGTGCGATCGGCGAGAACGTCCCGTACAGGGCGCGGATTCCGTTCGTGTCCCAGCGGGCTTCCCAGCGGACGATCGCGTGCCTTGCATCGTCGAACCCTGCGTCGCCGATCGCGCCGAGCCTTGCCCCGGAATCGAGCGCGTGTGCCTGCCTACCTTCAGCGCCGTGTGTCGGGCTCGCGTGCAGGTTGTCGAGCAACGGGCTTGTCGCCGCGATGAATGCGTCCGGTTTGTCGCCTTCTCCGAACAGCGTCCACCAGAGTGCGATCCAGCCTCCGGGCCTGATCGCCTCGAACAGCTTCGTGAGCCCCAGCGTTTCCTCCACCCAGTGGAACGACGAGGCCGCAACCGCGAGATCGAATGACCCGGCCGGTAGCTCCGCGTCCTCGAGCGCATCCACCCGGACGTCGACTCGTGCGCCGAGCGAGTCGACGAGGTACGCGGCGAGGGCGGGGTTCGGCTCGAGCGCGACGAGCGGGTCGGCTCCGAGGCGCACGAGCTCCCGGCTCGCCTGTCCAGTGCCCGGCCCGACCTCGAGCACACTCGTGCCGGGTGCGAGGCCGCAGCGCTCGACCAGGACCTCGTAGACCCGCGCCGCATGTCCCGGGCGAGCGGCCTCGTACGCGGCCGGGTCGAGCCCGAAGAGCGTTCGCCCTTCCTCGCGGCCGATGCGACCGCTCACCAGGGCGGAGGGTTGTGCACCCAGCGGCCGCCCACCATCGTGGCGACGACCGCGACGGACGCGAGCTCCTCCGGCGGGCACTCGACCGGGTCGCGGGAGAGGACGACCAGGTCGGCGAGATAGCCGGGGAGGAGCTTGCCTCGCGTTCGCTCGTCACCCGCGAGCCAGGCGGGGGCGACCGTCGTCGCGTGCAGCGCTTCCTCGACGGTCAGTGCCTCGTCCATGCGCCAGCCGGGCCGGTCGTCGATGGTTCTGGTGACCGCCGCCCGGATCCCGGCGAGCGGATCGAGCTCCTCGATCGGCGCATCCGAGCCGTTGGCGAGAACGGCGCCCGACGCGTGCAGCGAGCGGAACGCGTAGGCCCCTTCGAGCCGTTCGGGCCAGAAGCGCTCCGCCAGATCGCGGTCGGAGGTCGCGTGCGAGAACTGCACCGAGCAGGTGACGCCGAGCTCCGCGAAGCGCCGGAGATCCTCCGGAGCGAGACACTGAGCGTGCTCGATCCGCTGCCGCAGGCCTCGTGGCACCCATTCGTCCCTCGTTGCCTGGAACGCGTCGAGCGCCTCGCGGTTCGCCCGGTCGCCTATCGCATGCACCCCGACCGGCCAGCCCGCGCGCGCTGCTCGGCGTACGATCTCCGCGAGCTCCTCAGCGCTCGTTATCCGGACGCCGGAGCCGTCGAGCATCCACGCGGTCTGGGAGCCGAGCGTTCCGTCCATGAACACCTTCAGGTAGCCGAGTCGCAGGAAGTCGTCGCCGAAGCGGGAGCGGATGCCCAGCGCCTCGAGCTCCGGCAACTTCTTGTAGGGGAGCGACTGCCAGACGCGGAGTGCCAGCCCACCGTGGTCGCGTAGGCGCTGGAAGATCTCGGGCGCTCCGACCGAGCCGTCCTTGTCGTGCACGGCCGTGACGCCCCGGCTGTGCGCGAGCTTGACGCCGGCGCGTGTAACCTCGAGCCACTCGTCCTCGGAGACGGATGGAACTCGCTCGCGAAAGCGCCACGCTGCCTCCTCGCGGAGGACGCCGGTCGGCTCGCCGTCCTCGTCGCGCTCGACGACTCCGCCTTCGACCTCGAGATCCCCGCGTGCGAGGGCGAGGGCCGCGGAGTTCAGCCACAGCGAGTGGAGGTCCTTCGCCCAGAGCGCGGCCGGAGCGTCCCCTGTGACGCTGTCGAGCGCCCCCTTGGTCGGCTGAGCTTCCCAGTCCGCCGAGCGCCAGCCCTGGCCGCGGATCCACGACCCTCGCGGCTCGTGCGCGCGAACCCGTTCGAGCGCGTCTGCGAGCGACCCGACGCCGTCGAGCACCAGATCACGCTGTCCGAGCGACCAGGTGGGGAAGTGCACGTGCGAGTCGGAGAAGCCCGGTACGACGCAGCGGCCGCCGAGATCCACCACCTCGGGGGTGGGGAGGGCCCTCTCGTGCACGCCGACCCCGCCCGCGATCCGGTCGCCCGCGATCGCCAGCGCGCGAGCGACGGGAAGCGCCGAATCCAGCGTGCGGACGACGCCGTTTTCGAGGATCATGGCCCGCGACTCTAGTGACGTCGAAGGAGGAGAGATGATCGACCACACCGCCGTCAACGTCTCGGACCAGGACGCGGCGAGGAGCTTCTATTCGCAGGCGCTCGTGCCGCTCGGCTACGCGCTCGCCTTCGAGCACGGCGAGTTCATGGGGTTTGCAGACTCGGCCGGTTTGAGCCTCGGCGTCGTCCGGCGAGATCCGGTCGGTGGCGCACATGTCGCCTTCAGATGCGACGACCACGCGACCGTGGACGCGTTCTACGAGGCTGCGCTGGCGGTCGGAGGCAAGGACAACGGCCCACCCGGGATCCGCGCGCATTATCACGAGCACTACTACGGGGCGTTCGTGCACGACATCGACGGCAACAACATCGAGGCCGTATGCCAGAAGCCGCAGTCGTAGAATCCGGGGCGTGCCCTGGGAGCAGCTTTCCGACGACCAGCTCGAGATCCGTCATCTCGTGCGGACGATCGCGCGAGAGCGCATCGCACCGCGCGCAGCCGAGATCGACGCGTCGCACGAGTTCCCCTGGGACGTCGTCGAGCTCTTCCGCGAGCACGGCATCTTCGGGTTGCTGTTCGACGAGGAGCACGGAGGAACGGGCACGGGGGCGTTGCTCGTACTGGTGGCGATCGAGGAGGTCTCGAAGGTCTGCGCGACCAGTGGGCTGATCCTGGCGGTGCAGGAGCTCGGCTCGCTCGCGGTCAAGCTCGCGGGCACGGACGAGCAGAAGGAGCGCTTCCTGCCGCGGCTCGCCTCCGGCGAGCACCTTGTCGCCTATGCGCTCACCGAGGCGGGCTCGGGCTCGGACTCCGCGGCGATGCGAACGACCGCTCGCCGGGAGGGAGACGAGTACGTCCTCGACGGCTCGAAGCGCTTCATCACGAACGCGTCTGTGGCGAACGTGTACACGGTGTTCGCGAAGACCGACCCTGGCGCAGGACACTCGGGCATCTCGGCGTTCGTCGTCGAGTCGGAGACGCCGGGCTTCGAGGTCGCCCGGCTCGAGCCGAAGATGGGTATCTCGGGGTCGACCACGGGCGAGCTCGTGTTCGACAACGCTCGCGTTCCCGCCGCGAACCTGCTCGGCGAGGAGGGGGAGGGCTTCAAGGTCGCGATGCGGGTGCTCGACCGCTCGCGTCCGGGAGTCGCCGCGCAGGGCCTCGGGATCGCGCAGGGCGCGACCGACTACGCGCTCGAGTACGCGAGGACGCGCGAGACGATGGGCAAGCCAATCGCGGAACATCAGCTGATCGCCGCGAAGCTGGCGGACATGGAGACGGCCTGCGAGGCTGCCCGCGGCCTCCTCTATCGCTTCGGGCGCATGGTCGACGAGGACGCCCCGGACGCGGAGCTGACCAAGGCCTCGGCCATGGCCAAGCTCTACTGCACGGACACTGCGATGTGGGTCGCGACCGAGGCGGTGCAGATTCTCGGCGGGTACGGCTACATCAAGGAGTACCCGGTCGAGCGCATGATGCGCGACGCCAAGATCACCCAGATCTACGAGGGCACGAACGAGATCCAGCGCCTCGTGATCGCCCGCGAGATGCTGAAGGAATCACGGGCTTTTCTCCTCGCCGGCGTCGCCTGACCCTTGCGCGCCCGCGACCTGGGGATCGCGATCGGCTCGGGTGAGCCGGGGCCTGCCAATGCGATCACCGATGTCGGCGGCGTGCGCGTCGGCCACTCGACGCTCATCGAAGGGGACGACATTCGGACCGGCGTCACCGTCGTGTTTCCGCACGACCGCGATCCGGGCTCCGATCCGGTGTTCGCCGGCGCTCATCGGCTGAACGGAAACGGCGAGCTCACCGGGCTCGAATGGGTGCGCGAGTCCGGCCTCCTGACGACGCCCGTCGCGCTGACGAACACGCACTCGGTCGGTGTCGTGCGCGACGCGCTCGTACGCTACGCCGTTGCCCGCAGCGAGGTGGACACCTGGAGCCTGCCGGTCGTCGGAGAGACCTGGGACGGCGTGCTGAACGACGTCAACGGCTTCCATGTTCGAACCGAGCACGTCGACGCCGCGATCGAGGCCGTTGCGGACGGTGCGGTCGAAGAGGGAGCAGTCGGCGGCGGCACGGGGATGATCTGCCACGGCTTCAAGGGCGGGATCGGGACAGCGTCTCGCGTCCTTGCCGAGGGCGACGGCGGCTGGACGGTCGGGGTGCTCGTGCAGGCGAATCACGGGAGGCGGAGCCGCCTACGGATCGAGGGCGTCGAGGTCGGTGAGCAGCTCGGGCCCGAGCGGATTCCGCTGCCGACCTGGCCGGACGGGCCGCGCGGTGGCTCGATCATCGTCCTCGTCGCGACCGATGCGCCTCTGCTTCCCCACCAGTGCGAGCGCCTCGCGCAGCGAGCCACGTTCGGAATCGCGCGCACCGGTGGAGCGGGGGAGGACTCGAGCGGGGATCTCGTTCTGGCCTGGGCGACGGGCAACCGCGGCCTGGGGGACGCGAGTGCCGTTCGCCCGGTGAGCATGCTGGCCAACGAGCGCATCGACGCGCTCTTCTATGCGGTGATCGACGCGACCGAGGAGGCGATCCTGAATGCCCTCCTCGCAGCCGAGACGATGACCGGCCGCGGCGGAGCGACCGCGCATCGGCTAGACCCCGAGCTCCTCCTCGACGTGTTCCGTAGACAACGGCTCACGGGAAACGGTTGAGGCGCCGGCCTGCGGAACACCGACGCCTCATCGTGCGGCGCGCCCGCAGCGAGGGCGCGACCCGTTCTCTAGCTCTTCGAACTCCGTATTCCGCGCCCGCAGTGCACGAGCGCGTTCAGGCAGTCGTCGACGAGCTTTCTGAGCGCGCCCGGCTGCCACGCGTTGACGAAGTCGGCGTGCGCGCTGAACTCGTTGCCCGACGCGAGCGAGAATCCCTCGCCGCCCGAGGTCGGATAGCGGTAGATCTGCGTGATCGCCGGCACCGAGACCGGGTGCGTGGACGGGCAGCTCCGGCCGATCGCGTATGCCATGTGGCTCTTGTGGTCGGCGCTGTCCAGGCGCCGGCCGTCCCAGCAGCTAGGGAAGCGCACGTGCAGCCGGAGGAAGGATCCGCGCACATCGGGGCACGTGGGAACGTCGCTCGACGGCCGCATGCCCGAGGCGGCGCCGCAGCTCCACGACGTCACACGCATCCCCTGCGGGGCCGTCGCGGTTGCATCGCCCGCGATCATGCGCAGGTTGTTCGGGAAGGTCCGAACCTCGGAGAGCGTTCCGCGGCGGTAGTAGATCGTCGCTCCCTCCGGGAGGACGGCGTTCGCCCCCTGGTAGAGCGTCGGCACCCAGTACGCCGCCGTGTCGGCCGGGCGCATGCAGGTCGTGCCGCCCGAACGCAGCGAACCGAAGTTCGACGACGCGTTCGTCGAGCGGTTGCCGACGAAGGTGTGGTCGTGCGAGGCGCCTGCCCTGTCCGGGAAGACGATGGGATCGTCCGGGGCGCGGTGGCTGAAGCGGCAGCTCTCGATGAAGTTGACGCCTTGGAGGTCCGCGCGAGAGACGTCGTCACCCATCTTCGGCTTCTCGCCCGCGAGCGCGGCCGGGCCGAGCAGCGCGGCGAGGACTGTCAGGACTCCGGCTAGTGCGATCAGGAACAGTGCTCTCACGTCGACCTCCCCTGGACGAGACGACCAAAACGCTTGCCGTGCCAAGTCAGACACCGAGCCGTTGTCTTTCCTTGAGCGATTTGTGACGTGCGAGTAAGCATTCCGTACGGACGCGCAAGAGTGGGAGCCGGTAGGCATCTATCTCACGAGTCCAACTCGAGGAGGACGAACATGAGACGCACGCTCTTTTCCAGCTCGATCGCGCTTCTCGGCGTGGCCGCGCTGGTCATGATTGGTTCTGCCGGAGGCGCGCAGTCGAAGAAGCCTGCGCTGTCGGAGACACCGGTGTTCAAGCTGCACTTGAAGCCGAGCCAGGAAGTACCGGCGATCAAGAATCTGAAGGCGAATGCCGTCGGTCACGTGACCTTCGACCTCACGCGCAACGCCGCCGGGACGATCACGGCAGGTGAGGTGATCTTCTACTTCAACTACTCGTTCCCAGGTGAGGTGCAGGTCAGCGGTCTGCACATCCACAAGGGCAACAAGGGAGCCAACGGAGGCATCGAGATCGGCGCGGCTCTCTCGGCCGCGGATTCGGCTCTGGATGCCGACGGCCACGGGAATGTCACGAGTGTCGTTCCCGGCGATCCGGCGAAGCTCCAGGCGATCCTCGCCGACCCGCGCGGGTACTACGTTAACTTGCACACGAGCACTCCGTCGCACCTTGGTGGCGCGCTCCGCGCCCAGCTGCACAACCCGAAGAAGGGTTGACGATCGGCCGTAGGGGCCGGGAGGTCCCGGCCCCTACGGTTGCCCCAGCGTCGCCGCCGGCTCGTCTGGAATCGTGGCTCGCGGGTAACGCGCCCGAACCTCGTCGACATACGTCGCCAACCGATCCGCCACCCCCGCGTCCCTGATCTCGAGCACGTTCTCGGCGTTCCGCTCACCCGAGCGCGAGAAGTTGAAGCTGCCGACGAACGTCGTGTCGTCCGCGACCACGACCTTGGCGTGCATGAAGTTGTGCAGCGAGTCCGGTGTCCACGGAATCGAGGCCTTGCCGCTGAACTCCGCGCCCTCCAGGACGCGCTGCAGGAGCGGCACCTTCCACTCGCTCACGCCGTTCGTGCGCCACTGGTGGAAGACCTGGTCGACCTGGGTGTCGTCGACGATGCCGCGGACATCGCAGCGCCTCTCGTTCAGCACCTCGACGAGCGTGGCGAGGATGGGGCCCGAGGTGAGCACCGGCGACGCTATCCGTACGCGCTCCCGTGCCTTCCCGATGTGCTTGGCCACGCGGTGGGAGAGCGCCTCGCCGTGCTCGGGGCAGAACCACGCGCGCACCTGCGCTCCGTTCACCTGCTGGGGCCTCGGGTCGCTCCCCGTGTTCTCGACGCGGCCGGTCTTCCAGAGCTGGTCGAACGTGAGCGAGTACGCGTATGCGATCTTCGGTGAGCTGACGGTCACGATCACGTTCTCCTGGCGCGTCCACGAGTCGTCCGTCCAGTTCGTCGAGCCCGTCCAGACGGCGTCTCCGTCTCTCACGACGTACTTGTGGTGCATGAGATCGGGTATCCCCGCCACTCCTCGCGTGTCGATCGGCAGCGACTCGATCGCCTCCGGGCCGGTCTCCGGCGGAGGCGGGACCGGGATCGGCCCGGGGTGGGCGACGTTGTAGAGGAGGCGGACGGCGACCCCGCGCTGGACTGCGGAGAGGAGCGAGGCGAGTACCAGTCCTCCGGCGTCGGTCTCGAAGCGCACGTCGTACAGCGCGAGATCGAGGCTCTTCTCCGCCCGCGCGAGGAAGCCGGAGAGCCGACGCGCGATGGCGGCGGCGCGCTGGCCGCCGTCGGTGAGGGTCGTCAGCTCGATGGCCGGGAGAGCAGCCGACCCCGCCTGCTTCACGTCGTCTGCGCGGCTCTGAGCGATGCCTTGTGTGCGCGCTTCTTCGCCTGGTACTCCGCAAGTGCCTCGCGAGAGTCGACTCCGCCCAGCGTCGGGTACTCGGGGACGAGCTCCGCTGCGGTCGCCACGCCGAACCGGAGCGCGAGCACCGAGCCGAGCGCGGTCACCTTCATCTTCCCGAAGCCGGGTAGGGCGGCGATCCGGCGGCGAAGGTCGGTCGCGTCCGTCGCGTCCGTCCACACGCGCTCCGCGTCGCCGTCGTACTCCTCCGCGACGAAGGCGCAGAGGTCCTGCACGCGGCGGGCCATCGAGCTCGGGAAGCGGTGGATCCCAGGGCGCTGGCGGAACGCGTCCTCGAGCGCGTGCGGATCCATCGAGGCGATAGCGCCCGCATCGAGAGAACCGACGCGCTGCTTCAGCTTGAGCGGGCCTGCGAACGCAGTCTGCACCGTGATCTGCTGATCGAGGGCAAAGCCGATGAGGAGGGCGAGCGGCTCCCGGGCTATGAGCTGGTTCGCCTCGTCGGAGTCGGTGAAGTAGAGAGCGTGCGGCACGATTTCGAGTGTAGACGGCGCGGTACCCTGGGGAAGTGGCCGCGCTCGACGCCTTCTCGCCTGGTACGCGGAAGTGGTTCGAGCGGGCGTTCGCCGGCCCGACGCCCGCGCAGGAGCTCGGCTGGCCCGCGATCGCCAAGGGCGGGAACGTCCTCATCCAGGCGCCGACCGGCTCCGGGAAGACGCTCGCCGCGTTCATGATCGGCATCGACCGATTGAACGCTTCGCCCGGCGAAGGGCTTCGGCTCCTGTACGTCTCCCCGCTGAAGGCGCTGAACTACGACATCGAGCGGAACCTCCGGAGCCCGCTCTCGGGCCTCGGCTCCGAACTCTCGATCGGCGTCCGCACCGGCGACACGCCCGCCGACGAGCGGCGTCGGATGCAGAAGACGCCGCCGGACATCCTGATCACGACCCCCGAGTCCCTCTTCCTGCTCCTCACCTCCCAGGCGCGCGAGACCCTGCGCGGGATCGAGACCGTGATCCTGGACGAGGTGCACGCGGTCGCCGGCACGAAGCGTGGGGCGCACCTGGCGCTGTCGCTGGAGCGGCTCGAAACCCTCGTCGAGCGCCCCTTCCAGCGCATCGGCCTCTCGGCGACGCAGCGCCCGCTCGTCGAGATCGGCCGGTTCGTCGCAGGCTCGGAGCGAGAGATCGAGCTCGTTGACGCGGGCACGCGGAAGGAGCTCGACCTCGAGGTCGTCGTGCCGCTGGAGGACATGCGTGAGCTCGGATCGACCTCTGACCTCTCGGTGCCGCCGCTTGCCGATGGTGTGATGCTGGGAGTCGGGGTCGAACAGTCCAGCCGCTCGATCTGGCCGTCGATCTATCCCGCCATCCTCGAGCTCGTCAGGCAGCACCGCTCGACCATCGTGTTCGTCAACAACCGCCGGCTCGCGGAGCGACTTGCGCTGCGACTGAACGAGCTTGCCGAGGAGGAGATCGCGCGCGCCCACCACGGCTCCCTGGCGCGCGAGCAGCGGATCGTCGTCGAGGAGCTCTTGAAGGCCGGGCAGATTCCGTGTCTCGTCGCGACTTCCTCGCTCGAGCTCGGCATCGACATGGGCGCTGTCGACCTCGTCATCCAGGTCGAGAGCCCGAAGTCGGTCGCACGCGGGCTGCAGCGTGTGGGGCGAGCAGGGCACGACCTGCATTCGGTCTCGCGGGGTCGGATCTTTCCCAAGTTCCGGGCCGACCTGCTCGAGTGCGCGGTCGTCGCGCGCGCGATGCGCGAGGGCGCGATCGAGGAGACCCGGATACCACGCAACACGCTCGATGTCCTCTCCCAGCAGATCGTCGCGATCTGTGCCGACGAAGAAGTGTCGGTGGACGACCTGCACACGCTCGTCCGGCGCGCGTACCCGTTCTCCGACCTCTCTCGGGCGCAGCTCGAGAACGTCCTCGACATGCTCGCCGGCCGGTACCCCTCCGACGAGTTCGCCGAGCTCCGGCCACGGATCGTCTGGGACCGCACCGCGGGGGTCGTGCGCGGGCGCGCCGGCGCTCGGCGACTTGCTGTGACCAACGCCGGCACGATCCCGGACCGCGGGCTCTTCGGCGTTCACCTGGTCGGCGGCGGTGGTCGGGTCGGCGAACTCGACGAGGAGATGGTGTACGAGGCGCGCGAGGGACAGACGTTCCTGCTCGGGGCATCGACCTGGCGGATCGAGGACATCACGCGCGATCGAGTCCTCGTATCGCCTGCACCCGGCGTGCCCGGCGTCGCTCCGTTCTGGAAGGGCGAAGGGGTCGGGCGGCCGGCAGAGCTCGGCGAGAAGATCGGGCGCGCGTCACGCGAGCTCGCTTCGCTCTCCGACGCCAAGGCTGAGACCGTGCTGCGCGACGAGTACCACCTCGACATCCGGGCGGCGCGAAATCTGGTCACATATTTGCGCGAGCAGGCGGCGGCCACCGGGGTCGTCCCTTCCGATCGCTCGATCGTCGTCGAGCGCTTCCGCGACGAAATCGGCGACTGGCGCGTGTGCGTGCTGACGCCGTTCGGTGGACGCGTGCACGCGCCCTGGGCGATGGCGCTCGCGGCGCGACTCAGGGACTCACTCGGCGTGGACGCGCAGTCGATCTGGTCGGACGACGGCATCGCGCTGCACTTCCCCGATGCCGACGTGCCGCCTCCGCTCGACGACCTCCTGCTCGACCCGGGAGAGATCGAGGAGCTCGTCATCGCGGAGCTCGGGCAGTCGGCACTCTTCGGCTCGCGCTTCCGGGAGAACGCCTCGCGTGCGCTCCTCATCCCGCGTCGCCGCCCGGGTCAGCGGACGCCGCTCTGGCAGCAGCGGCTGAAGGCACAGAGCCTGCTCCAGGTCGCGCGCCGGTACCCGCAGTTCCCGATCGTGCTCGAGACGTATCGCGAGTGCCTGCAGGACGTCTTCGACCTGCCCGCGTTACGCGGGATCCTGAAGGGGATCCAGACCCGCGAGCTCGATCTCGTCGAAGTCGAGACGGCGTCCGCGTCCCCCTTCGCGTCCTCGCTCCTCTTCGACTACGTGGCGACGTACATGTACGAGGACGACACGCCCCCCGAGGAGCGGCGGGCGCAGGCGCTTTCCCTCGACCGCGGGCTCCTGCGCGAGCTGATGGGTGTCGAGGAACTGCGGGACCTGCTCGATCTCGGCGCCATCGAGCAGGTCGAGTCCTCGTTGCGCCTCACCCCCCGAAACGCCGACGAGCTCCACGATCTCCTCCGTCGCGCCGGGCCGCTGCTCGATGGGGAGTACGACCGCGGCTTCGCGGAGACGCTCCTGCGGGAGCGTCGTGCGATCCGGGTTCGGCTGGGCGACATGGAGCCTCTGGCCGCCGTCGAGGATGCCGGCCTCGTCCGGGATGCGTTCGGCGTGGTGCCCCCCGGCGGCGTCCCGAACGTCTTCCTCGAGCCGGTTCCCGACGCGCTGGCCGGTGTCCTGCGCCGATACGCGCGCACCCACGGGCCGTTCACGACCGCCGAGGCTGCGGCTCGATTCGGGCTCGAGCTCGCGGTTGCGGAGGTCGAGCTGGAAGAGCTCGAGCATGACGAGAAGCTCGTTCGCGGGGAGCTCCGTCCCGGCGGCACCGAGCGCGAGTGGTGCGACCCTGACGTCCTGCGGCGCATTCGCCGCGCGACGCTCGCCGTCCTGCGTCGCGAGGTCGAGCCGGCCGACCAGGCGGCGCTCGGGCGGTTCCTCCCCGCATGGCACGGGATCGGGCGTCGCCAGACGCTGCGCGAGGCGCTGGTTCCGTTGCAGGGGCTCGCACTGCCGGTCTCGCTCTGGGAGAGCGACGTGTTGCCGCGCCGTGTGCCCGCATATCGGCCGGCTGACCTCGACGCGCTCTGCGCCTCGGGCGACGTGGTCTGGGTCGGCGCCGGGCTGGATCGCGTCGCCGTGTACTTCCGCGAGGATGCCGAGTTGCTCGGGGCGCCGGCCGCGGAAGCGCCGCCGGAGGGCTCGGCTCACGGCTCGATCCGGGCCGCGCTCGGCGGAGGCGCGCTCTTCTGGGCGGATCTCCTGGCCAGGACCGAGCTCGAGCCGGCCGACGCGCTGGCTGCGCTCTGGGATCTCGTCTGGGCCGGTGAGGTGACGAACGACTCGTGGGCGCCGCTCCGCGCATCGCGCCGCTACGACGCGCCTCGCCCGGAGCGGAACAGGCGACGCTTCCTCCGCTCGCGCACGAGCGCCCCGTCGCCGACCCAGGGCAGGTGGTCGCTCGCGGCATCCCTCTTCCCGGAGAGACCCGACCGCCGGGCGCTGGCCGAGCTCCTGCTCGAGCGTCAGGGAATCGTCACGCGTGACGGCGTTCGCGGTGAGGGCGTCAAGGGCGGCTACGGCGCCGTGTACGCCGAGCTGCGCGCGCTCGAGACGCTTGGAGTCTGCCGTCGCGGGTACTTCGTGGAGGGTCTCGGCGGCGCGCAGTTTGCACTGCCCGGCGCCGTGGAGCGACTGCGAGAGCTGCGGACGGACGCGGTTGCAAGCGACCGGCAGGACGTGCTGGTTCTCGCGGCGGCCGATCCCGCCCAGCCATACGGTGCCGCAGTGCCTTGGCCGCGCCGAGCAGGCGCGCGGGCAGCGCGGGTGGCCGGTGCGTGGGTGATCCTGCTCGACGGTGAGGCGGTGCTGTTCGTGGAGCGGGGCGGTCGCTCGCTCGTTCCTCTGCGGGAGGCGGATCCCGAGTGGCTACGTCCGGCGCTCGCCGCGCTCGTGGCGCACGTCAGGTCGGGAGGAGCGAAGCGCCTCGCGGTCGAGCGCTTCGACGGTGTCCCGGTGGTCGAGTCCGAGGCGCTCGGCCTGCTCGTCGAGTCCGGCTTCCTCGCCGGTCCCCGGCGCGCCGTCCTGAGGCCTTAGCAGGCCCCCGTACAGAGGAGTGGCGACTCCGGTCGCGTACCGGGAATACGTGCCCGTGCGTGCTCCTCATCTCTACCCGCTGTTGCGCGGCTTCGTCCTGGGGGCGTTCGTCGTGCTCGGACGCGAGCTCGAGGAGGGAGCGGAACTGCCGTTCGCGTTCGAGGAGCACGTCCAGCGGAAGGGGCCTGCCCTCTACGAGCTACGGCCGCTCGTTCGATCGTTCATCGAAGATCGCGAGGCGCTCTTGCGGATGCGTGACGACGCGCGCCTCGCCCTCGACGAGCTCGCCCGTGAGCCTGCAGCTGCGATCTTCGCCCGCGCCCACGCCGGCACGCGCGCGAGCGAGGACGACGCGCTCTTTCGCACGGTCCTCCTCGGACTGCTCACTTCGACGGCCGAGTCGTGCGGCGGGTTCGACTGGGACGACGAGGCGTTCGAGCACGCCTACGGGATCCTCGAGTCGACACTCTTCGGGGAGCGGCGGCAGTTCAGGGCCCTCGTCCCACTGATCGGACTGTCGGTCGCCAGGCCGGCTGACCTCGCCCCGGGTCTCTCGATCCGCCATTTCGAGGCCGGGGAGCTCTCGACGCACTGGCCCGAGTCGCGCGGCCTGCTGCCGCCGGGGTTCGGCCGCGAGCCCGACCGCTGCTGCGTGCTCGAGCTGCAGGTGGATGTCGATGCCGGTGCGGATCCGCCCGACTCGCCCGCGGAGATCGCCGACGCGGTCAGCGCGATCCGGCTGACGACCTCCGCGTCGCTCGCAGCAGGCCCGGTTCTGTTCGAGACCCTCGACGGCCGGCCGTTCGGCGTTCGCCCGGTGCTCCCGATCGCCGCGACGCAGCCACCTGGGGAGCCGTCTCGCCTCGACGCCTTCCGCACCCCGATCGCGGTCGACGTGCTGGCCGCGCTCGGCAGGGCGGACGGCGACCCCGAGCTCGCGGAGGCGCTCGACCGCTGGGAGCTGTCGCTCTTCCAGAACGAGCCGTTCCGAGCCGAGCAGCTGCGGGCCGCGCTCAGCGCGCTTCTCGGTGAGACCTGGCCCTTGCGCGCCGCGGTGCTCCTGGAGGCCGACGGCACTGTCCGCGAGGAGCTGCACGGCCACCTCGTAGGGCTCGCGGGCGGGGACGGCACGAGCACGGCGTGCGTGGATGCGGCCAGGCGGGCGCTGGTGGCGGTGCTGCGCTCGCGCGATCGAGGCGAGCTCGTCCACGAGCTCGACCGTGAGCTCCTGGGCCTGCCGAGGCGACACACGGCCTGGGCCGAGGCTGTCTGACCAGGCACTCGGCGCGAACTCGGCACAGAGTCGTTTCCCATCCGTGAGGCGATGCGGGCTAGCGTGAGCTCCATGGACGAGGCACGAGCGGTGCTCGAGCGGCTGGAGCGGATCGAGGCGCTCGACCGGGCGGGCGCCGGGCGTGGGGCGCTCCTTCCCGAGCTGCGCGCGCTGCTCCAAGAGGCGGAAGCGTGGTCGAGCACGGAGGGAGGTGATGCCGGAGCGGATGCCGTCGACCGTCTACGGTCAGCGTTGGCACGGGGGACTCCGAATGCCGTTTCGCATGACATGATCGCCGTGTGATCTCGCACTGGGACGACGTCAAGACCTCCCGCGGCGAGCGAGGCCACATCGCGGGCACGTGGCAGAGCCTGACGGGGCGCGATTCGAACACGATCGGGGTCAAGCGGATCCAGGTCGATCCAGGGATGTGGTCGACTCCGCTTCATCTCGAGGGCGCCGAAGAAGAGATCTTCTACGTGCTCGCGGGGTCGGGCGTCTCTGTCCAATGGGAAGGCGAAGACACGCTCGCTCACGAGGTCGGCGCGGGCGATTGCCTCGTTCACCTCGCGCTCGAGAACGCGCACACGCTGCGCGCGGGCGACGACGGGATCGATGTGCTCGCGTTCGGCCAGCGGACGTATGCGGCCGGCGTGACTTGGCTGCCGCGGGCAGGAGTCGCGTGGCTCGGAGATACCTGGGCGCCGGTAGGTGCAGAAGAGGACCACCCCTGGGCACGGGAGGCGGCGGCGGGACCGGCGGAGATCGGCGAGACCTCTCCGCGTCCGTCGACGATCGTCAACGCCGCCGACATCGAGTCCGTCGAGCGCGACGGCTCCACGGTCGGCCGCCGGGTGCGGTACCTCGGCCGGGCGGCAGGCTCGTCTCGAACCGGTCTGCGGCTGGCCGACGTGCTCCCGGGCAAGCTGAACGCACCCCCGCACTGCCACTCCGCCGAGGACGAGATCTTCGTCGTGCTCGAAGGTGACGGCCACCTGCTTCTATGGGAGGAAGACGGGATCGCCGAGCATCCGGTTCGCGCCGGATCCGTCGTCGCAAGGCCGGCAGGCACCGGTGTGGGTCACTCGTTCCGTGCGGGGGAGCAGGGAATGAGCGTGCTCATGTACGGCACGAGAGATCCGAACGACATCTGCTACTACCCGCGCTCGCGAAAGGTGTACTTCACGGGCCTCGGTGTGATCGCGCGTCTCGGCGACTCGCTCGACTACTGGGACGGCGAGGACTGAGTGGTTCCACTAGTGAGGAACGAGCACAGCCGCCGCGAAGCGGACGCCTTCAAGGACTCTGCGGAGACCGGGTACGCGAAAACCAGGGGTGTTGGTGTATCCAGCAGCCGACTTCGCGCGAAAAGCAGCGGGATATCCAGCAGCCGACTTCACACCCCGACACTCCCAATCCCGCCTCGACATGGAGGGGCCTCGGTTCGTGCGACCGGAATTCGCGCTAGCGGGTTCCGATCTTCCGCATCGCTGACGGAAGGAGTTTCGGCCGGAGACGGGAAGGTGATGCGGTCATGGGACTCTCACGCATCCTGCCGCGGTCCCTGCCGCCACCCGAGCACGTCGTGCCCGAGCCCGACGAGATCGACGAGCCGGAGGTCGCGACGGAGCCCACGCCCGGCCCGCGGCTCCACGCGGTTCCGTCCTCCGAGGTCGTGGGCGATGTCGAGGAGCACGCGATGGCGAGGGTGATCGCGTTCGCGAACCAGAAAGGCGGGGTCGCGAAGACGACGACGACGCTGAACCTCGGTGTCGCGCTGAAGGAGGCGGGCAAGCGCGTTCTCATCATCGATCTCGACCCGCAGGGCAACCTGACCATGAGCCAGGGCATGAACCCCGACGTGATCGAGCGATCGATGTTCGACGTCCTCGTTCATCGAGTCCCGATCTCCGACGTGATCCACACCGTTGAGGTCGACATCGCGGTCGCGTCCATCGACCTGGCCGGCGCGGAGCTTGCGCTCTCCGCCCTGATCGGGCGCGAACGGGCGCTCGAGAGAGCGCTCGTGGAAGTTCGCGACAAGTACGACTACGTGCTCCTCGACACGCCCCCGTCGCTGGGCCTGCTGACGATCAACGCGTTCGTCGCGGCCGATGGCGTGATCGTGCCGGTCCAGTGCGAGTACCTCTCGCTCCGAGGCCTCGTGCAGCTCGAGAACACGCTCGCGATGGTGCGTGAGAACCTGAATCCCGCGGTTCGCGTGCAGGGCATCGTTCCCACGATGTACGACGGGCGGACGCTGCACGCGCGCGAGGCGATCGAGATCCTGCAGGAGAACTTCGGCGATCTCCTGTTCGAGACGCGGATCCGCAAGACGGTGCGCTACGCGGAGGCGCCGGTGAAGGGGAGCTCCGTGCTCCGCTACGACCCCACGGGCCCCGCTGCCCAGGCGTACCGCGATCTCGCGAAGGAGGTGCTCGATGGCGCGCAAGCGCGCGAGCATGCGTGAGGGGCCGCTGGCAGAGCTCTTCCGCAAGACCGAGGCCGCCCAGCGCGCGCAGGAGGCGCCAGCCGAAGGCGAGCAGCAAAAGCAGCCCACAGAGGCAGATGCGCTGAGCCCGCGCGCAAGGGCCGCGCTCGAGGCGACGGTCGAGCACGTTCACGATTTCGACGAAGCCGAGGAGGCAGGCGCGCCGGCGCCGAGCCCGGCGCAGCGGGTCTCGCAGCCGGCCACGGAGCCGCCGCCGACCGAGGCCGCGGCTTCCCGCGCCGCGGCGCGCTACTTCCAGACGATTCTCGAGCCTGCGCCGCGGCTGCACCGTGTTCCGCCGCCGAAGGGAACCGCGTACCTGGCCGCGATCCGCGTCGTCGGCGTTGGTGGCGCCGGGCTGAACGCGCTCCATCGCATGATCGACGCCGGGATCGCCCAGGTCGACTTCATCGCCGTCAACACCGACATGCAGGCGCTCGCGGTCTCGGACGCTCCCACGAAGATCCACATCGGAGAAGGCGTGACGCACGGTCTCGGCTCGGGCGCCGACCCGACGGTCGGTCGCGCTGCCGCTGAGGACGCGGCCGACGAGCTGCGAGCGACGCTCCGCGGCTCCGACATGGTCTTCGTCACTGCGGGTGAGGGCGGCGGCACCGGGACCGGGGCTGCCCCGGTGGTCGCGCGCATCGCACGCGAGATCGGCGCGCTCACGGTCGGGATCGTCACCACTCCGTTCCGCTTCGAAGGCACGCGTCGCCGCACGGCGGCGGATCGCGGTGTCGAGGAGCTGCGGGCGGCGTGCGACACCGTGATCGTGATCCCGAACGACCGGCTGCTCGACGTGCTCGACCGCTCCACGTCGATGATCGACGCGTTCAGGATCGCCGACGACGTTCTCCGCCAGGGCGTCCAGGGCATCTGCGACCTGATCACGACGCCGGGCCTGATCAACCTCGACTTCGCCGATGTGCGCACCGTCATGCAGGACGCCGGCTCCGCTCTCATGGGCATCGGCTACGCGACGGGGCCGAATCGCGCGCGCGAGGCTGCAGAACGCGCGCTCGGCTCACCGCTGATCGACGCCGAGATCGTGAGCGCCCGCGGAATCCTGCTCTCGATCGCCGGTGGTGACGATCTCTCGCTCGTCGAGGTCAACGAAGCCGCCGAGGTCGTGCGCGCCACCGCGACCGACGACACGAACATCATCTTCGGAGCCAACATCGATCCGCGTCTCACCGGTCAGGTGTGGGTGACCGTCGTCGCCACCGGCCTCGGCGGAGCCCGCCGCAGGCTCGCGCGCCCGACGTTCGAGGGCGTCTCCTCGAGAGGCTCCGACGACGAGCTGCCCGCGTTCCTGAACTCCTAGCTGGCGCAAGATCAGAATCCGCTCGCGCGGATTCTGATCGCGCGAAAGTCCCTGAAGGCCGCCACTTCGCGGCGGCAAGAGCTCCATCTCCGCTCACTCCCCGGTACCGTCCCGCGATGCGCGGCGCGATCGCAGCAGGCCACCCGCTGACCGCCGAGGCAGGGGCGAAGGTGCTTCGAGACGGCGGCAACGCGGTCGACGCCCTGCTCGCGGCCGCGTTCACGGCGTTCGTCACGGAGGGCCCGCTGACGGGACCGGCGGGCGGCGGGTTTCTCCTCGTGCACGAGCCGGGGGGAGAGGCCGTGCTGCTCGACTGCTTCTTTGCCGTCCCGGCCGCCCAGCCGGGGGTGATGGACGAGGTGTTGGTCGATTTCGCGGACGCCGGTACGCAGGCCTTTCACGTCGGGGCGGGATCGGTCGCGGTACCCGGGCTCCTCGCTGGTCTCGATGAAGCCCACCGCCGCTTCGCGACGCTCGACTGGGCGGATCTCGTGGACCCTGCGCTCGCGCTTGCGAAGCAGGGCGTCGAGTGTGACGAGCCGCGCGCGTTCCTGCACGGGATCCTCTCTTCGATCCTCCTGCGCGACGAAGGCGGCCGTCGCGTCTACGGAGATCCCGCACGGGTCGAGACCGCCGAGCTCGGCGCGACGCTCGAGCGCATTCGCGATGTCCGGGCTGCCGCGGTGGCCGAGCTCCTCCCGGAGTACGCGGACGATCTCGAGGACTACCAGGTCGTCGACTGCGTTCCACTCGAGACGACCCTGCTCGGGCACCAGGTCTTCGCCGCGCCGCCGCCGTCGCGCGGCGGCGCGATCGTCGTCGCGATCCTCGAGCGCCTCGGCGCGCTCACGGAGCCGTCCGTCGCCGACGTCGCAGATGCGCTCCGAGACGCCTATCGCGCATCAGGCAGCGGCAAGCTCACGGGTACCACGCACATCTCCGTCGTCGACTCCTCCGGCAAGGCGGCCGCGCTCTCCTCGACGCTCGGATCGGGCTCGGGGGTCTTCCGGGGCGGCACGCAGATGAACAACATGCTCGGCGAGCTGGACGTGATCGGGCACGAGCCCCGCGCGGCGGGAACGCGCCTGCCGACCATGCTCACGCCGACGCTCGCTCTGCGAGACGGCCGCGCACGGCTCGTCCTCGGCAGCGCAGGCTCGGTGCGGCTCGCCGGAGCGATCGCCCAGGTCGCCTGGCAGGTGGTCGGGCGGTCGTTGCCGGTCGGAGACGCGATCGCTGCGCCGAGGCTGCACGTGGACGGGAACACGTTGCATGTCGAGGGCGGTCGATCCGAGGGGGCGATCGCGGGTCTCGAGAAGGGCTGGGACGTCGTGCGCTGGACGGGTCGCAACCTCTACTTCGGCGGCGTGCAGGCCGTCGAGGTGAATCCGAGAGGCGTCCTCGCGGCCGCTGGTGACCCGCGGCGCGGTGGCGCAGGAGTGGTCGTCGCGTGATCCGTATCCGCCGGGCAGAGCCGAACGACGCCGCCGCGCTGGTCGAGCTGGCGCAGGCGGTCGGGGGTGAGGAAGGACGCTGGATCCTCGCGACCGAGAGCTGGCGGTCGGTCAGCAGCGAACGGAGGTACCTGAAGACCGTTCTCCGTCACCCCGACGCGACCGTCATCGTCGCGGCAGACGGGGACCACCTCGTCGGAAGGCTCTCCCTGTCTCGCGATCCGCATCCGGCAAGCCACCACGTCGCGGATCTCGGCCTGATGGTCGCCGAGAGCCACCGCCGGCAGGGGATCGGGACGAAGCTGCTAGCCGAAGCGGTCGCGTGGGCGCGGACGGTCGGTGTGCGAAAGCTCGAGCTGCACGTCTTTCCGTGGAACGAGCCCGCGGTGCACCTCTACGAGTCGTTCGGCTTCGAGCGCGAGGGCTACAGGAAGCAGCACTACGCCCGCGGCGACGAGCTCGTCGATGCGATCCTGATGGCACTCGTGATCGAGCCGTAGCCGTAGCCGGAGCCTTTGCGGCCGCGAAGCGGACGCCTTCAGGGATTTGCGCGATCGGAAGCTGCGCGAGCAGTTTTCGATCTTGCGCCAGCGGTCGAGCGCCGTGCGCTGATCGAGCGGTGACGTCGCGGCCGCGAAAGCGGACGCCT
>Ga0183260_10000180_pt1 | contig 48532 bp, 60 predicted proteins | sample AntDrymUQ4972206_2_FD_129768 | JGI IMG/M metagenome (GOLD analysis project Ga0183260, IMG submission 129768) | Polar desert sand microbial communities from Dry Valleys, Antarctica - metaG UQ497 (22.06) (version 2) (version 2) | ecosystem: Environmental > Terrestrial > Soil > Desert | place... | reverse complement strand
GGTGAGCCTGGGCGTCGGCGACTGCTACGTCGTACCGCGCGGGGTGCGGCACCGACCGTCGGCCACACCGGGTACGACGATCGCGTTGCTCGAGCCCGCGGGTGTGGTGAATACCGGCGAGGCCGGCGGCCAGCTCACCGCTCCGGTCGATCAGCCGCTCTGAGGCACCCCCCTGATAGACGTCCGGGCGGCGGTAACGGAGCTCGGTCACGCCGGTCCCGAAGGTGTCATCGATCTTGCGGCCACCGTCGGCCCGCCAGCCGTGGCGCTCGTAGAAGCGCCGGGCGCGAGCGTTGCCCTCGACCACCCAGAGGTACGCCGACGGGAAGCTGGCCAGTCCCCGCTCAGCCTCGTGCAAAAGGGCCGAGCCCACGCCACTGCCCCAGGACCGAGGGTGCACGTTGAGCGCGTACAGCTCACCGGAGTCCGGCTCCTCACGGGCGGCACCGAACGAGCACATCCCAGCCACCTCGCCGCTGTCGTCCAATCCGACCAGGAGGGAGGTCGGCCCTCCGGCGAGCCTGGCCGCCAGCCGAGCCGCCGCCTCGACCCGGTCGTGATCCATCGCCACCAGGTAGTCCGCGGGCATGAGCCCGGCGTACGCCGTCCGCCAGGCCGCGATCCGCACGTCGACGATCGCCTGAACGTCCTCGGGTCGCACGGCGCGGACGGCTCCTCTCACGTGATCCCCTTTCCCGCGACGGCGCGGGGAGGCGCTGCGTAGGTCTCACCCACACTCAATAGTCCCGAGTGGTCGATGTCCACTGCCGTTCGGGAGAGCGAGCGACCGCCTACGGTCGTGGGCTTCGCGAATGCCGAGGGCAGCACGGTAGTCGTCGGCCTGGCCAACAGTGTTGCCGAGGGAGTCGAGCGGCTACTCGGGGCTCCGGTTGAGCGTACGGTCGTGAACCCTTCGTACACTGCAACGGGTGCTCACAGCCGCGTCGAGGTCATCGACGACCGCCTCGAGATGAGAGCCCAGGGCGGTCCCCGGGGCCCGTCGCCCCGACCGAGCCCCAGAGACGTCGGGAAGCACCTGCGGGCGTATTGGTCGCTGTCGACGCGATGACCGTCAGACCAACGCGGCGTCGAGCGCGGCCAGCAGCCCCGACCCCGCCCGGCCGTATCCGAAGTCACCACTGACTATGCCGTCGCAGGGGCGGCCGTCCACCCGGACCTCGAAGGAACCACCGGCCGCGTCCGCGAACACGATCACGTAGGCCCGGTCGGTCTCGAGCGGGCACGGGTAGTAGCTCAGCGTCAGCCGACGACCTCAGCCCGCAGGTCCTCTGCCGCCGCCGCATCGAGCAGCGCCGACATCGGGCCGGCGTTTGTCCGCTCGTACCAACAAACCCGGGCGCCGACCGCGGGGTACGGGGGGCCGACCAGTTCGTAGTCGAGTCTGGTGATGGCGTCCCAGTGCGGCAGCGGCTCGCGCCGGACGGTGAGCTGCGCGTACAGCGGGTCCGGGCGGGCGGCCCGCGTCGCGTCGGGATCGGGCGTGGCAATCCGCTGCCGTTCCAGCAGCTCCAGCAGAAGTGCGAACACCGCCTTGGCGCCGGTTCGGTCCTCACCCCAACCGGCGATCAGCTCGCAGCCGAACGGTTCGACGGTGACCGGGACGGATTGCGCGCCCTGGTAGACGACCAGCTCGACGGTGGGGCCACCGTCGTCGTAGCAGCCGCGTGACGCGTCGTTCGACCACTGGCCGGCCATCTCGTCCACCACGCGCGCGGCGTCCCGCACCAGCCGGTACGCCACGGGCGGTGGAGCCGACTCCTCCTCCGTGTACGTGTTGTACCGGATCGTCACGTCGATCGACGTGACCGCGGCAGGTGTCGACCCCGAGGGGCCGGCAGCCCGGCCGGCGCCGACTCAGCACAGCTCGAGACCAGGACGAGCAGGGCTACCGCGGCCGCCTGCCGCACCATGCCGGACCCCTTCGTCGCGGCTCAGTCTCTCGCCAAACCGACTGCCGGCCGGGTAACAATTCGGCATGACTTCTCCCGCCGAGACCTTCCTGGCCGCACGTGACTTCCTGCTGTCGGTCCGCGAGGACTACGACCGGGCGGTCGCAGAGTTCCGCTGGCCGGAGCTGACCGAGTTCAACTGGGCCCTGGACCACTTCGACGCGCTGCCCACCGACGACCTCGGGCTGTGGATCGTGCACGATGACGGCGTCGAGGAGCAGCTGAGCTTCGGCGAACTCTCGCGCCGGTCGAACCAGCTGGCCAACCACCTGCGGTCCCTCGGCGTACGCCGGGGCGATCCGCTGCTGCTCATGCTCGGCAACGTCACCCCGCTGTGGGTGACGATGCTCGCGGCCATCAAGCTCGGCGCCGTCATCATCCCTGCGTCCACTCTGCTCGGCCGCGAGGAACTCGCCGACCGCCTGGACCGCGGCCAGGTGCGGGCCGTGGTGACGGCCGCCGAGCTGACCGGACGCTTCGCCGGGCTGGTCGGCGGGGACATCCGGCTCTGCGTCGATGGCACGGCCGACGGCTGGGCGACGTACGACGACTTGGTGACCCAGCCGGAGACGTTCGAGCCGGACGCGCCGACGTCGGCCACCGACCCGCTGTTCCGCTATTTCACCTCGGGTACGACGAGCCAGCCCAAACTCGTCGAGCACTCGCACGTGTCCTATCCCGTCGGGCACCTGTCGACGATGTACTGGATCGGCGTACGCCCGGGCGACCTGCACCTGAACATCAGCTCGCCCGGCTGGGGCAAGCACGCCTGGAGCAACCTGTTCGGGCCCTGGAACGCCGGCGCGACGGTGTTCATCGTCAACCAGGCGCGCTTCGACGCCCCCGCCTTGTTGCGCGAGATAGTCCGCTGCCGGGTCACCACGTTCTGCGCCCCGCCGACGGTGTGGCGGATGCTGGTCCAGCAGGACCTGGCGGCGTACGGCCTGTCGCTCACCGAGGTGATCGGTGCCGGCGAGCCGCTGAACGCCGAAATCATCGACCACGTGCGCCAGGCGTGGGGTCTGACGATCCGCGATGGGTTCGGCCAGACCGAGACCACGGCCATGTGCGGCAACTCCCCCGGCCAGCCCGTCAAGGACGGCTCGATGGGCCGTCCGCTGCCTGGGTACGCCGTCGTCCTACTCGACCCGGTGACCGGGGAGCCGGCCGACGAGGGCGAGATCTGCCTCGCCCTGGCCGAACGTCCGCTGGGCCTGATGGTGGGCTACCGCGACGACGACGAGCGCACTGCCGAGGTGATGGCCGGCGGCTACTACCGCACGGGGGACGTCGCCCGCCGCGACGAGGACGGCTACATCACCTATGTCGGGCGTACGGACGACGTGTTCAAGGCCAGCGACTATCGGATCAGCCCGTTCGAGCTGGAGAGCGTGCTGATCGAGCACCCCGCGGTGGCCGAGGCCGCGGTGGTCCCTTCGCCGGATCCGGTCCGCCTCGCCGTACCCAAGGCGTTCGTCGTGCTGGCCGCGGGGCACGAACCGTCGGCCGAGACGGCCGCCGCGATCCTGGACTACTGCCGGGGCCGGCTGGCGGCGTTCAAGCGTATCCGCCGCATCGAGTTCGCCGAGTTGCCCAAGACGATCAGCGGCAAGATCCGCCGGGTCGAGCTGCGGCAGGCCGAGACCGACCGCGGCGACGGGCCGCGTCGAGACCACGAGTTCTGGGAAGAGGATCTTCAGGCCGGGTCCGGAATCTCGGCCCCCGAGGGCAGCCCGTCGGCGACGTAGGTCTCGTAGACCTTCAGGTAGTCCTCCATCGATCCGTGCGGACCGCCCGACCGTCCGCGGAAGTGACCGTCGAGGGCCTCGAGGCACTCGTGCCAGCCCGCCGCGTTGCGGGCGGCGGCTGGGCGCTCGTCCAGTACGTCGATCAGCGTCAGCGTGCAGCCTTCGCCGGTGGCCGTGAGCTCGAAGTGCAGCTCGTCGTTGTCCCAGGTGTAGGCCAACCGGTGCGGTGGCTCGTACACGAGGATCGTGCCCGTGCTGTCCGTGGAGTATGGATCGCCGGTGAACTCGATCGTCCCGCCCGCCCGCGGCTCGAGCCGCACCGACGACGGGAACCAGGCCTGCAGCTCGGCCGGTTCGGTGACCGCGCGCCACACGCGCTCCACGGGATGGGGATAGGTGCGCACGAAGCGCACCGCGGGACGGCCGTCGTACTCCAGGTAGGTGCCCCGGTCGGTCATGATCCCTCCAGGTCGTCGAGGTGCCGGCCGAGCGCGTCGAGCCGGTCGTTCCAGAGCTGCCGGTACGGCGCCAGCCACGCGTCGAGGTCGGCGATGGGGCCGGGCGCCACGGCATAGATGCGCTGCTGGGCCTGCTTGCGCACGGTCACCAGGCCCGCGTGCCGCAGGACGCGCAGGTGCTTGGAGGTGGCGGGCTGGCTCAGACCGACCCGGCGGACGAGTTCTCCGACCGAGCAGGTGCCCCGCCGCAGTTCGTCGAGCACCGCCCGGCGGTGCCGGTCCCCGAGTGCCGCCCACACCTCGTCACGCACGAGCCCAACATGCCCCCTCGGTTATATGTCTGTCAAGACATGTACACCGAAACAGCAGCAACGGAGGACCTCACGGCTCTAGGAGGCCGCCAGGACCTCCGTTGTGGCCGTTTCCCCCACGGGACAGCCCGGGCGGCAGGCGACCGGCGTTCCAGACCAGCCGCCGGCTCGCAGCAGTCGGACCGCCTGCGCCGCTACTTCACAGGGCATGCCGGTCGTCGAGCGCCAGCTGTACCGCAGCGTCCGCTCACCACGCAGCGCCACCTCGTTGTCGCGCAGGTCGTCGCGTTCACGTTCTTCTTCCGGATGCGCGGCCCGACCGTCCAGCTCGACCACCAGCCGCCACCGCCGGTACCGGACGTCGCGGTAGCGCCGCCGCCCGGACGGCCCTTCACCACGGTTGCGCACGCCGTTCGGCAGCCCGTGGGCGCGCTCCACGTCGCGGACGTAGCGGCGTTCCAGCGGCGTGGTCACACCGTCGCGGACGTCGACCAGCAGGTCGCGCAGCAGGGCACGCCAGCGCAGGCGCCGACGCGCAGCGGCCGCCGCGGCGAGCCGCCTGGGAGTGGTCAGCCGCTGCTGGCACGCCCGCAGCACGATGTCGATGACCGGGCGCTCGGTGCGGGCGGCGTGGACGAGGTCGAGGACGGTGTCCTCCAGCGTGGTGACCGGCGGGCGGCGAGCCGGATGGCGGCTTGAGGGCAGTCGACGCGACTGCACGATCCGGACCCCGGTGGCGTCGGCCGGGCGTGGCCACCCATGCGGCACGCTCACCGTCACCACCGCCGGCAGGTCGGGCCGCAGTCCCCACAGCCACTCGGCCGCGCTGTGGCAGAGGACCGCGGCGTCGCCCGCCCACAGCACGGCAGCCCAGACTCGTTCCTGGTCGGTCAGCGGACCGGTCCGCAGGCGGTAGACCCCGTGGTGGATCCGCTGCCACCGACGAGCCGCCAGCTGCGAGCGCAGGCGACTCCACGTGACGCCAGCCGAGCACATCTGAGCGGCCGACACGAGACCGGCCTGCCCCGCGGCGAGTTCCTCGATAGGTTCCATGGGGGCAGGGTCGGTGCGGCCTGGGCAGCAGGGAAGCTCGGCGCCACATCTGTGGATATCGCTCAACGGAGGGCCTGACGGCCGTTCAGGGCCGTCAGATCCTCCGTTGCGGCAGTAGCGCCGATCAGCTGGCGACGGCGGTCCGGCGGAAGGAGCGCCGGTAGTCCCGAGGCGGTACGCCGCGGCGCTTGACGAACTGCTGGCGCAGCCCGGCCGCGGTTCCGAACCCGACGCGGCGGGCCACCTCCTCGACCGACAGGTCGCCCCCCTCCAGCAGTTCCTCGGCCGCCTGCAGGCGCTGGCCCAGCAGCCAGGCCCGCGGCGAGGTCCCCGTCAATGCCTGGAAGTGTCGGGCGAACGAGCGCGGGCTGACCAGCGCCCGGGCGGCGAGCGTCTCGACGGTCAGCTCCCGGTGGAGGTTGGCCCGCATCCAGAACAGCACGTCACCGAGGCGGTCGCAGTCGGCCACATCGGCCAGTGGCGAGCCGATGAACTGCGCCTGTCCGCCGTCGCGGTGCGGCGGCACGACCATCGACCGCGCCACCTCGTTGGCCACCCGCGCGCCGAACTCGCGCCGCAGCAGGTACAGGCAGAGATCGATCCCGGCCGCGGTCCCCGCCCCGGTCAGGATGCGGCCCTCGTCGACGTACAGCCCGTGCGGGTCGACCTCCACCGCCGGATAGCGCCGGCGGAGCTCGGCGGCGTGGGACCAGTGCGTGGTCGCCCGGCGGCCGTCGAGCAGCCCAGCGGCCGCGAGCAGGAACGCGCCGCTGCAGTGGCTGGCCAGCGTCGCCCCCTGGTCGTACGCCGTCCGCAGGGCGTCGAGCACCGCCGGATCGGGAACGGCATCGACGTCGTCACCGCCGAGGACGTGGATGAGATCCGCCGACGCGAGCCGCTCCAGACCGTGTTCGACCAGCACTGCCAACCCGCTGTCCAGGCGTTGCACACCCGGCTCGGAGGCAGCCACGGCGTAGGAGAACCGCGGCAAGCCGACGGCGGAACGGTCGTAGCCGAAGACCTCACCCACCACGCCGAGCCCGAATCCCCCAGGAGCAGCGGACAGCAGGGCGACCACATCACGCATGCCCGACAGTGTGGCAGAGAAATTGCGATCAGTGTCAGTTCTGCCACTTCCCGATTGCCCAGACCAGCGTCATGCTCACCGCATGATGTTCATCGCGTGCCCCGTGCGCGGGGACGAACTGATCCCGGAGCGGCGCATCCGCTCGATCACCAACACACCGACCGGCATCGTGCTGCGGGTCGACTGCTACTGCGGCCAGCAGCACCTGGTACGGACCGGCCGGCTCGCCCCCGCCACCACCGGCTGACCCTCAGGCCTCGAACTTGTAACCGAGGCCTCGCACCGTCACCACGTGGCGTGGGCTGGTCGGATCCGGCTCGATCTTGGCCCGCAGCCGCTTGACGTGTACGTCGAGCGTCTTGGTGTCCCCGACGTAGTCCGCGCCCCACACCCGGTCGATGAGCTGGCCCCGGGTCAGCACCCGTCCGACGTTGCGCAGCAGCAGTTCGAGCAGATCGAACTCCTTCAGCGGCAGTGGCACCGCCTCCCCGCGCACCGTGACGACGTGTCGCTCGGGATCCAGCCGGACGGGGCCGGCCTCCAGCGCGGCGGGCTCCGGCTTCTCCGAATCCCCCTGCCGCCGCAGGACGGCGCGGATCCGGGCGACGAGTTCGCGAGCCGAGTACGGCTTGGTCACGTAGTCGTCGGCGCCGAGTTCCAGACCGACGACCTTGTCGATCTCCGAATCCTTGGCCGTCAGCATGATGATCGGCACCGCGGACCGCTGGCGCAGAGCGCGGCAGACCGCGGTACCGGGCAGGCCGGGCAGCATCAGGTCGAGCAGGACGATGTCGGCTCCGTGCCGGTCGAACTCCTCCAGCGCCCCGGGACCCGAGCCGGCCACTGCGACCTCGAAACCCTCGCGCCGCAACATGTAGGACAGCGCGTCGGAGAAGGACTCCTCGTCCTCTACGACCAGCACCCGGGTCATGAGACCTCCTGCACGGCACGCGGCTCGAGGGCCCGTTCCGGGGCCAGCGGGATCCGCAGGGTGAACGTCGAGCCGGAGCCGAGCTGGCTGTAGACCCGGACACCGCCGCCGTGGTTGGTCGCGATGTGCTTGACGATGGCGAGCCCCAGTCCGTTGCCGCCGGTAGCCGAGGCCCGGGCCGGGTCCACCCGGTAGAAGCGTTCGAAGATGCGGTCCTGGTCCACCGCCGGGATGCCCTGCCCCTGGTCGATGACGGCGATCTCGGCGAAACCGGACTGGCTGCGTGCGGCCACCGCTACCGTCGTCCCGGGGTCGCTGTAGGCCACGGCGTTGGACAGCAGGTTCGTCAACGCCGTAACCAACTGGAGCTCCACGCCGAGCACGACCGCGTCGGCGGCGCCGCTGACGGCCAGCCGGATCGCCTTGGCGTCCGCGGCCAGCCGGGTCCGATCCAGTGCCTCGGCGATGATGCTCCGAACCTGCACGGGGTCGCGGCTGGGCAGTGGTTCGCCGCCCTGCAGCCGGGTCAGGTCGATCACCTCGCGGACCAGCCGGTTCAGCCGCTGCGCCTCGTGCACCATGCGGGCGGAGAAGCGGCGGATCGCCTCGGGGTCGTCGGCGGCACCCTGAGTCGCCTCGGCCAGCAGCGACAGCGCGCCGACCGGCGTCTTGAGTTCGTGGCTGACGTTGGCCACGAAGTCGCGGCGTACGTCCTCGATCCGCCGTGACTCGGTGACGTCCAGCAGCAGTAGGGCCACGGTCCCCCGGCTGTCCAGCCGGATCGCGTGCACGCCGACCGTGCGGGGGCCGGCGCCGAGCAGCTCCGCGGTCAGCCGCACGTCTTCCTGACGCTGGCCGGTACGCCGTACGGTCGCCGCCATCCGCAGCAGATGCGGGACGGCGAGTTCCCGACCCCGGACGACGCCGAGGCCGCGGGCCGCGGCGTTGGCCAGGATGACGGCGTCCTGCTCGTCGACGACGACGGCGCCGGGCTCCATGAGGTCGATGACTCGGCGGGCGACGTCGTACCCGGTGAGCGGTTCGTCCTGGAGGTCGTCCGAGCGGCGGCGCAGCGTGATCCAGCCGACGGCGAGCGTGACCCCGGCGAGCACACCGGCCAGCGCGAGGATGACCTCCACGCTTGCGATGGTAGGTCCGCCCGGACTACCCCCCGGTGCGGTACGCCGCGGCACGCCTGAAGTTCACCCCGACGACGCCGGCTGTTGGGCCGGCCGGCCCTGGTTCTTCACCGCCTCGATGGCCGCGGCCGCGGCCTCGGCATCCAGGTACTGCCCCCCGGACACGGTCGGGCGGGCCGCGCCGTCCAGCTCGTAACGCAGCGGGATACCGGTGGGGATGTTCAACGCGACGACGTCCGCCTCGCTCAGCCCGTCGAGATGCTTCACCAAGGCGCGCAGGCTGTTTCCGTGCGCGACGACCAGGACCGTCCCGTACGCGCGCAGGTCCGGGACGATGGCGTCGTACCAGTACGGCAGCATCCGGTCGACCACGTCGGCCAGGCATTCGGTATCCGGACGTACCTCGGGTGGGAGTGGGGCGTAGCGGGGGTCGGCGTGCTGGCTCCACTCGCCGTCGTGGTCCAGGGCCGGGGGCGGCGTGTCGTACGAGCGGCGCCAGAGCATGAACTGCTCCTCGCCGTACTCGGCCAGGGTGGCCGCCTTGTCCTTGCCCTGCAGCGCCCCGTAGTGCCGCTCGTTGAGCCGCCAGTGCCGGCGCACCGGAAGCCAGGAGCGCCCCGCGGCGGCCAGCGCGATGTTCGCGGTCTCGATGGCCCGCACCAGCACCGATGTGTGCACGACCTCGGGGGCCAGGTCGTGCTCGACCAGCAACTCCCCACCCCGACGGGCCTCGGCCCGGCCGACGTCGGTGAGGCCGACGTCGACCCAGCCGGTGAACAGGTTCTTCTCGTTCCAGTCGCTCTGCCCGTGCCTCAGCAGGATCAGCGTTGCCGTCACGCGGTCATCCTGCCCGAGCCGGCCGGATCCATCGCGATGGACCCAGCCGTACCCGTTGCCCCTAGGTGTACTGCCCGGGCTGGTTGGTGCTGCGGACTTCTTCGGTGGCGTACCGGGCGTCGGCCTGGACGTCCTGCGCGGCGGATCGGCCGTGCTCCTGGACCGCCTGCGCCGCGTCGGTCGCGGTCGCCTGCACGCTGTGCGCCGCCTCCTGGGCCGGTCCGCTCATGTTGTCCTTGACCTCGGTGGCGATGCCGCTGAGTTCCTCGGTCACCGGCTGGCTGTGCTGCTTGACCGACTCGACGAGCTGGCCCGCCGCCTCCTGCTCGCGCGTACTGGCCGGGATCAGGGCCGAGACGAGCCAGCCGACGCCGAACGCGATCACCCCGGCGGCCAGTGGGTTGCCCTCGGCGCGGGCCCGGGCGCTCTGGGCGAGGTCGGTCGTGCCGCCCGTGAGCGAGGACACCGCCGACTGACCGCTCGATGCCGTGTTCGACGCCGTACCCATCACCTTGTCGCGAACGTTGCCGAACGCACCCTTGGCCTTGGTCACCCGGCGATCGACGATGCGCGACGGGCTCACCTTCTCGGTCAGGGCGTCGGCGTCATACGTCAGTTCACGCCGGGTCTGTTCTATGTCACGCCTCAGCTGTTCCGTGTCCGCGCCCACTGTGCGTCCTCCTTGAGAGTGTCGATCGTCTGTTCCGGCTTGAGCGAGACCTGCTTGAACCGACCGCGGCCAGCCACCCCGAGTGCGCCCGCCACGAGGGCCCAGACCACGGTGACGATCAGCGCCGCCCAGGCCAGGTTCATGACGTTGCCCAGTGCCCACATGGCGGTGAGCGAGGCGAAGATGATGGCGAGGTGGGCGGCGACGCCGGCCCCGGCCAGCATCCCGGCCGCCTGGCCCGCCTTGCTGGCTTCCTGCGTGAGTTCGGCCTTGGCCAGCGCCACTTCTTGCCGCATGAGCGTGGACAGGTCAGAACTCAGCTCGCCGATGAGTTCCCCGACTGAGCGGTTCTCGACGTCGGGCCGGATCTGCTCGGAGTTCGCGCTACTCACGGCCGTCCCGCCCGTACTGCTCCCGTTCGATCTCGGCCGTGTCGGGGTAGGCCTGCTGCGGTGACGCGGGCTCCGGGTAGGCCTGCTGCGGTGACGCGGGCTCCGGGTAGGTCTCGTACGGGGGCGGCGGTGCGGGGTAGGTCTGGTGTGAGGGTGCCTGGTCGGGTACCGGCAACGCACCGGGCGGCGGTCCGTCGACCACGGGGGGTGCCATGGGCGGCGTCGCTGCGTACGGCCCGCCAGGCCCGCCGTACAGCGTGCCCGGCTCGGCGGGGGCCACGCCCGGCGTACTGGGGTAGCCACCGTACGGCGCCGTGCCGTCGGTCATGGGGGTCGCGTAGGCAGGGTCGTCGTACGCCGGGAAGTCGTCGGCCTGGCCGGCGCTGCCGGTGTCGTCCTGCTGGCTGGCCACCACGCCGCGGGTCAGCCGGCCGGCGAGCAGGCCGGCCGCAGCGGCTGCGGCGAGGAACGCTCCCGGGCGACGCCGAGCCAGGTCGGTCAGGCCCTGGACGAGGTCGCCGGGCCGGTGGTCCTCCAGGTAGTTCGCAGCGCGCCGGCTTCCGGCGGCGAGCTGACGGGCGGCATCCGTGGCCAGGCCGGACTGCTCGCTCCGGTCAGCCATCTGCCGCAGCTCGTCACTGACCGCATTCAGCGTTTCGACGAGCCGGTCGCGCTGGGTCGTGGCCTGGTCGTCCACTTCGGACTTGAGCTGCCGGCCCAGGTTCCGGACCTGGGCGTTCGCCTCGGCTACCACCTCGTGGGCTTGCTCCTTGGCCGTCGTGGCCACGTCGCCGGCCGCCGCACCGGCTCGTTGGCCGACTCCGGCGGCCTGTTCCTTGGCTGCGTCGACAGTGCTTGGGCTGTCGGTTGTGCTCATACAAGCTCCCTGGGACTCAGTCACAACTTGGTCATACCGAACAGGTTTCCGATACCCGGAGCGCCGGGGGCCAAAACCCGTTGGGCCCTCAGTCGGAGGCTTCAGGCTGCCGCTCGGCGAAGGAGGCAAAGGCCTGCAGGTTCGCGAGAGACTCTCCGCGCTTGAGCCGCCACTGCCACTCCTTGCGGATCGAGGAACCGAAGCCGATCTCCAGCATCGTGTTGAAATGCTCGTCGGCGTAGGACAGCACCGACCCGAGCAGCCGGTCGATCTCCTCGGCGTTCACCGCGGCCAGCGGCAGTCGCCCGGTCAGGTAGATGTCGCCTACCTTGTCGATGCTGAACGCGACGCCGAACAGTCGCGCGTTGAGCTGCAGCAGGTACTCCCACAACTGCTCGCGGTGCTCGTCGGGCTGCCGGCAGACAAAAGCCGAGATCCGCAGTGCGTGCCGGCCGATGACCAGCCAGCAGTTGGTCTGCAGCTTCTTCTCCCCGGGCAGGGTGACCAGGTAGCGACCGGGGCCGGGTGACTGGTAGCTCAGCTCGCGCTCGTCCAGCGCCGCCCGCAGCACGCCGTCCAAGCCGGTCATCTGGTCACCCCGAAGACCGGCGCGGCGGCGCTCATCGCCTCGGCGTACACGTCGAGCAGTTGGTCCACCGTACGGTCCCAGGTGAAGCCTCCCGCGTGCCGCACTCCACCGGCGGCGAGCGCGGTGCGCAGGCCGGGCTCGTCCAGGATCCGGCGTACGGCGGCGGCGTAGTCGGCTGGGTCGTGTCCGGCGACGAGCAGGCCCGAGTGGCCATCGTCGACCGCCGTCGTCAGCCCTCCGACCGACGCGGCCACGACCGGCAGCCCGCAGGCCTGTGCCTCGAGAGCGACCAAGCCGAAGGACTCGTTGTAGCTCGGCACGACGGATACGTCGGCGGCCCGGTAGTAGTCGGCGAGCCGGTCGGCGGGCACCGGCGGCTGGAATCGCACGAGGGACTCGATGCCGAGGTCGGCGGCCAGAGTCTGCAGCGCCTGCGGATGCTCGAGGCCGGTGCCGCTGGGCGCGCCGACGACGACGACCTGCAACCGGCGACGCAGCTCCGGTTCGTCGGCGACCAGGCGGGCAGCCGCGCGGAGCAGGATGTGCGGGGCCTTGAGCGGTTGGATCCGCCCGACGAAGAGGAGCACCACGGCGTCGGCGGGCAGACCGATCCGCGCCCGGGCGGCGCGCTGGTCGCCGGGACCGAACCGGTCGAGGTCCACTCCGGGTGCGATTACCTGCACCCGGCCGGGGTCGGCGTCGTAGAGGGCGATCACATCGGCCGCTTCCTGCGCGGTCGAGGTGACCAGGCGGTCGGCCTCCGCGACCACCTGCTCCTCGCCGATCAGCCGCGCCTTGGGTTCGGGCCTGTCATCCTCGGCCAGCAGGGCGTTCTTGACCTTGGCCAGCGTGTGAGCGGTGTGGATCAGGGGGACACCCCAACGGTCGCGGGCCAGCCAGCCGACCTGCCCGGACAACCAGTAGTGGCTGTGGATCAGGTCGAAGTGGCCGGGTTCGTGCGCGGCTTCGGCGCGCAAGACGCCGCTGGTGAAGGCACACAGCTGGGCGGGCAACTCGTCCTTGCTCAATCCCTCGTAGGGACCGGCGATCACGTGGTGGACGGTGACGCCCGGCTCCATCTCGACGACCGGCGGCAGTTCGCTGGAGGTGGCCCGGGTGAAGATGTCGACGGCGATGTCTCGTCTCGCCAGCCGGCGGGCGACCTCGACGATGTAGACGTTCATCCCCCCGGCGTCGCCGGCGCCGGGTTGGTCGAGGGGACTGGTGTGCACCGACAGGGTGGCCACCCGTCTCGGCGCGCGCGGACGCGGTGTGCCGTTCACTGCGTGCACCCGCATACCTCCCCGCGTCATCCTGCCGCAGCCCGTCGCCGGTCGACGGTCGGGCAGGATTCCCGTATGACAGACAACGCCACAGGTCAGGGCGACTCTTCCCGATCCGGACGTCGGGTCGCGGTGGTGACCGGCGCGAGCAGCGGGATCGGGGCGGCCACCGCGCGGCGGCTGGCCGGCTCGGGCTTCGAGCTCGTCCTTGGGGCGCGCCGCGCCGACCGGCTGGCGGCCCTGGCCGAAGAGATCGGCGGGACTGCGGCGCCCCTGGATGTGACCTCGCAGGAGTCGGTGGATGCCTTCTGCGCCGGCGTACGGCGGGTGGATGTCCTGGTGCACAGCGCTGGTGGCGCATTAGGGATGGATCCGGTGGCCGAGGCCGACCCCGCGGACTGGGCGCGGATGTACGACGTCAACGTGCTCGGCGTGCTGCGGATGACCCGGGCCCTGTTGCCGGCGTTGACTGCGGCGTCCGGTGACGTGCTGATCGTCGGGTCGACGGCGGGGATGATCGCCTACGAGGGCGGCGGTGGCTACACCGCGGCCAAGCACGGGGTACATGTCCTGGCCGAGACGCTACGGCTGGAGCTCTGCGGCGAACCGGTGCGGGTGATGGTGGTCGCCCCGGGCATGGTGGCGACCGAGGAGTTCTCGCTCATCCGCTTCGGCGGGGACCAGGCCAAGGCCGACGCGGTGTACGCCGGGGTGGCCGAGCCGCTCGTCGCCGAGGACATCGCAGACTGCGTCGAATGGATGGTGACCCGCCCGCACCACGTCAACGTGGACCTGCTGGTCGTCCGTCCGATCGCCCAAGCAGCCCAGCACAAGGTCGCCCGCTCGCCCTGACGCCGGTTGGCTCCACTTTGCCCCCGCCGTGGCGGTCAGGTGACGCGATTCGCCCGGTTTGCGCCACGACACGAGGGGCAAAGTCGGTCAGCTGATCGGCCTGGGTCAGAGGATCGCCAAGCCACCACCGGGAGTGCTCACGATCAGCACTGGGGGCGCTCCAGGCAGCGTGACGGTGAACGGCTCGAACTGCTCGCCGGGTGGCACCTCAAGTTGAGCGCCGTCGCGTAGCCGGACGGACAGTGAGCCGTCCTTGGCCAGCTCGATGCCCGTGACGTCCTGCTGATGCAGCGCCAGCAGCGGACCGAACGCACGCCAGTCCCCCGCAACGAACGACGTCCCCCGATCACCCTCGCGCCCACGAAAGACGACTCGATGCGGATCTCGACGGACGCCTCGATAACAATCGTGAAGGCATAGTCGACGCGCAGTTGGGTGACGCAGCCGTCGGCGAACGAGACGTCCCACCGATCCGGCCGTTCTACGAGCCCGGCTGCTGCATAGTGCGTCAGCCTGTCCCGCTCTGCGGTCGCGACCAGGTCAGGTGAAGGCAGAGATGCCGGTGATCTCCTGGCCGAGGACGAGGGTGTGCACTTCGGAGGTGCCTTCGTACGTCAGCACCGACTCCAGGTTGTTCATGTGTCGGATCACCGGGTACTCCAGCGTGACCCCGCTGGCGCCGAGCACCGTGCGGGCCTCCCGGCAGATCTTGATCGCCTCGCGGCAGTTGTTCAGCTTGCCGATGCTGACCTGGGCGGGGGTCAGGCCCACGGAGTCCTTGCGCCGACCGAGGTGCATCGCCAGCAGGATGCCCTTGTGCAGCTCCAGGGCCATGTCCACGAGCTTGGCCTGGGTCAGCTGGAAGCCGCCGATCGGCCGGTCGAACTGCACCCGCGTCTTGGCGTAGTCCACCGCGCACTCGTAGCAGGCCCGGGCCGCGCCCATCGAGCCGAAGATGATGCCGAACCGCGCCTCGGTCAGGCACCCCAACGGCCCGGCGATCCCGCGTGCCTCCGGGAGCATGGCGTCGGCCGGTAGCCGCACGCCGTCCAGGGTCAGCTCACTGGTCACCGAGGCCCGCAGCGACATCTTGCGGGTGATGTTGCGCGTCGTGAACCCGTCGGTGCCGGCCGGCACCAGGAACCCGCGGACGCCCTCTTCGGCCCGCGCCCACACCACCGCCACGTCGGCGATCGAGCCGTTCGTGATCCACATCTTGCTGCCGTCGAGGACCCAGTCGTCGCCGTCGCGTCGGGCTCGCGAGCGCATCCCGGCCGGGTTGGAGCCGAAGTCCGGCTCGGTCAGCCCGAAGCAGCCGATGACCTCCCCCGCCGCCATCGAAGGCAGCCAGCGCTGCTTCTGCTCCTCGCTGCCGTACTTCCAGATCGCGAACATGGCCAATGACCCCTGGACCGAGACCATGCTGCGCAGCCCGGAGTCGATGGCCTCCAGTTCGAGACAGGCCAGGCCGTACGCCGTGGCCGTGGTGCCCGCGCAGCCGTAGCCCTCGAGGTGCATGCCGAGCAGGCCGAGCGAGCCCAGCTCCGGGAACAGCTCGCGCGGGATGTGGCCCTCCTCGAACCATTCGGCGATGTGCGGCAGTACGCGCTTCTCGCCGAAGTCCCGGACCGTGGAGCGGATCGCCCGCTCCTCGTCATCGAGCAGCTCGTCCAGCCCCAGCAGGTCAGACGGGTCGGTCATGACGGCACCTCACAGTTCGCACTCGACGAGCCGCGGTTCGGCGCGCAGCTGGACCCCGAACCTAGCCCGGACGCCGTCTCGGATCTCCCGTGCGAGCGTGAGCAGGTCCGACGTGTGCGCCCCGCCCCGGTTGGTCAGCGCCAGGGTGTGCTTGGTCGACACCCGGACGGGGCCGTTTCCGTACCCCTTGCCGAAGCCGGCCTGCTCGATGAGCCACGCCGCGGACAGCTTGCGGCCCAACGGATCCGGCCAGGATGGGTACGCCGAACCGGCGAGCGTGTCGAAGGCCGCGACCTCGGCAGCGGAGAGGATCGGGTTGGTGAAGAACGAGCCGACGCTCCATGTGTCGTGGTCGGCCGGATCGAGCACCATGCCCTTGCCGCGACGCAGTTCCAGCACCGCCGCCCGGACGTCGGCCAGCGGTACGGCGTCCGAGGCCCCGAGTACACGGGTCAGTTCGGCGTACCGGATCGGCCCGCTCCGGCCCGACGCCGGGAGCCGGAAGCCGACCTCGAGCACCACATACCGGTCGCTGTGCTTGAACGCGCTCGTCCGGTACCCGAAGCCACAGTCCGCCGCCGACAGGACCGCGATCCGGCCGGCCGCGCGGTCCCACACCGTGACGTCGGTGATCGTCTGGCTGACGTCCTGACCGTAGGCGCCGACGTTCTGCACCGGCGTGGCACCCGTCAGGCCGGGGATGCCGGACAGCGACTCGATCCCGGCCCAGCCCTCGTCGGCGGCCTGAGCGACCAGGGTGTCCCAGTCGGTGCCGGCCGAGACGCGGAGCAGCACTGCAGGCCCGTCCCGGCGAACGGACACCGAGGGCCCGCGGATCAGCACGGTCACCCCCGGCCAGCCCTCGTCGGCGACCACGAGGTTGCTGCCGCCACCGAGCAGGAGCACGCGTTCGCTCGCGGCATCGGCGGCGCGAACGACGGCCACCAGTTCGGACAGCGACGACGCCGACCGCATCCGTGCCGTCGGGCCCCCGAGGCGCAGCGTCGTCAGGTCGGCCAGGCGCAGCACGCTAGCTTTGCGCCTTCGACTTCTTCTTCCGACGCGCCGTGACGGGCACCATGTCGGGGATCGTGCGCTGGCTCTCCTTGGGTGGCCGCACGTAGTCGTCGGCCACCCGATCCGGCCGCGGCGGCAAGGCCATGGCCGACGGCGTCAGGTCCTCGTACGGGACAACGCTCAACAGGTGGGTCATCACGTTGAGCCGGGCCCGCTTCTTCACGTCGGCCTCGACGACGTACCACGGCGCCTCGTCGATGTCGGTGTGGGCGAACATCGTGTCCTTGGCCTTGGAGTAGTCCTGCCAGCGGTTGCGCGACTCGACGTCCATCGGCGAGAGCTTCCAGCGCTTCGTCGGGTCGCCCAGCCGGCCCTGGAAGCGGCGCTCCTGCTCGGCGTCGCTGACCGAGAACCAGTACTTCACGATCTGGACACCGCTGCGCACCAGCATCCGCTCGAACTCCGGGGCCGAACGCAGGAACTCCTGGTACTCCTCGTCGGTACAGAAGCCCATCACCCGCTCGACGCCCGCGCGGTTGTACCAGGACCGGTCGAACAGCACCATCTCGCCGGCCGCGGGCAGATGCGCGACGTAGCGCTGGAAGTACCACTGAGTGCGCTCCCGCTCGGTCGGCGTACCGAGCGCAACGACCCGCGCATGCCGCGGGTTCAGCGATTCGGTGATCCGCTTGATCGCACCGCCCTTGCCGGCTGCGTCACGCCCCTCGAAGATGGCCACGATCCGCAGACCCTGCGCCCGGATCCACTCCTGCTGCTTGACCAGCTCTATCCCGAGCCGTGCCAGCTCCGCTTCGTAGTACTCGTTGTCGACTTTGCCGCTGCTCATGCGCAAGTTGTACTGGCAACGCCCGTCGGACTCCACTCGTACGCTGTCCGCCGTGGCGAAGCGGTTCGCGGCCGGGCGGGCCAGGGCGGTCGGCTTGGCGACCCGTGGGAGCACGGCGCCGAACCGGCTGCGCCGCGTCGACCGGTACCTCGTCGGCGCCCAGGCGGTCCGGCTGCGCGCCGCCGCACACCCCCTCGTCGTCGACCTCGGATTCGGAAGCCACCCCGTGACCACGCTGGAGCTGTCCCGTCGGCTCGCCGCGGTGCGCCCGGACGTCGAGGTGCTCGGCCTGGAGATCGACCCCGAGCGGGTCGACGCCGCCTTGCCGTACGCCGATCCCCCCCGGCTGCGCTTCGAGAAGGGGGGCTTCGAGCTGGCGGGCCGGCGACCCGTCCTGGTCCGGGCCATGAACGTGCTCCGGCAGTACGACGAGGCCGCCGCCGCGCAGGCCTGGACGACCCTGCAGGTCCACCTGGCCCCGGGCGGCCTGCTCGTCGAGGGCACCACAGACGAACTCGGTCGCCGCGGCTCGTGGGTATGCCTCGACTCCAACGGTCCACTGACTCTGACCCTGGCCGCCCGGTGTTCCGACCTGCCCCGGCCCAGCGCGCTGGCGCAGCGGCTGCCCAAGGCGCTGACCCACCACAACATGCCGGGCCAGCCGATCCACGAGTTCCTGCGCGCCTTCGACGCCGCCTGGGCCGGCGCCGCGCCGTACAGCGCATTCGGTCCGCGACAGCGCTGGGTCGCCGCCGTGGAGCAGTTGGCCACGGCCGGCTGGCCCGTCGTCGGTCGCCGGGCGCGGTGGCGGCTCGGCGAAGTCACGGTTCTTTGGTCGGCCGTCAGCTCATGAACACCGCCGAGATCGAGCGCTGGCTGGTACGCCGGGGCGCGCCGCACGTCATCGTCGACTACAGCGCCACCCGCGATGTGCTCAACCGAGCGGCCCCGCTGCTCATCCTGGTCTTCCTGGCCGAACTCACCGGTGGGCTGAACCTGCGCTTCTCCTGGTGGCAGAACGTCCTCACCTTCGTGGCTGCCGCCGGGATCACCCTCGCGGTGCTCATCCTGGTCAACCGCGCGCGGGGGCGCCGCCCGTTCCAAGTCCCGGACCGCTTCGGCAGCCCCGAGATCGCCGCCTTCCTCGTCGTGCCGCCGCTGCTCCCTCTGGTCTTCGGCGGCCAGGTGGCCCAGGCGCTGACCCTGCTGGCCGTCAACGTCGCGGTGCTCGTGATCGTCTACTTCGGTACGTCATACGCCGTGCTACCGATGGCCCGCTGGTCCCTCGGCGTGATGGTCGAGCAGTTCAGGTACGTCACCTACATCGTCGGCCGGACCATGCCGACTCTGTTGCTGTTCAGCATCTTCATGTTCTTGAACGCCGAGATGTGGAAGGTGTCGGCGGAGATCCCGACGCCGTACTTCCTCCTCGTGCTAGCTCTCTTCGCCGCCCTCGGTGGAGCCTTCGTGGTGCTCCGGCTGCCGCACGAGGTGGGCAACCTGGAGCGCTTCGAGTCCTGGGCCGCGGTCCGCACGCTCTGCGCGGGGACGCCGGCCGCGGACGCCGTACCGGCCGACGACGAGCCGCTGACCGAGCGCCTGCCGCTGCGGCGCAGCGAGCGGTTCAACATCGAGTTGATGCTCGTGGTCAGCCAGGGCGTGCAGGCACTGCTGGTCAGCCTCGTGGTGGCCGTGTTCTACACCCTGCTCGGCCTGCTGACGGTGGGACCGCCGACGTTCGCCCAATGGGTGGGCCGCGACCCAGTGCCGATCGGGCCGACGGTGTCCGTGGCCGGTGGGGAGATCGTGCTGACCCGCGAGCTGCTCCTCACCGCGATCTTCATCGGCACAGTGGGCGGCTTGCAGTTCCTCGTGACGGCCCTGTCCGACTCGGTCTACCGCGAGGAGTTTTTCGGCCAGGTGCAGGCCGAGCTGCGGGAGATCTTCGCCGTACGCAAGGTGTACCTCAGAGCGCGGACCGGAACGTCTCGTACGCCGCCGACCCGAAGAGCACGAACCGCACCTCGGTCACCGACCCCCGCGGCACCGAACGCACCGAACTGATCGCGATCCGCGCCGCGTCCTCCAGCGGCCAGCCGTAGACGCCGGCCGAGATGGCGGGGAAGGCGATGGATGTGGCCCGGAGGTCGTTGGCGAGTCGCAGCGACTCGGTGTAGCAGCTGGCGAGTACGGCGGATCGATCCTCAGCGGCCGACCAGATCGGCCCCGCAGTGTGGATCACCCACCGCGCCCACAGTCGCCCCGCCGTCGTGGCCACGGCCTGACCGCGCGGCAACTGCCCGCCGGGCAGCTCCTTCTTTCGCTGGCGGCACTCGGCCAGGATCTCGGGACCGCCCGCCCGGTGGATCGCGCCGTCCACCCCGCCGCCGCCGAGTAGCCCCGGGTTGGCCGCGTTGACGATCACGTCGGCCATCTCCTCGGTGATGTCCCCGAGGCGGAGCTTCAGGCCGAGGGCGGTGCTCACGCCAGCTTGATCCGCAGCCGCCGGTTGGCCTTGCCCTTGCTCTCCACCTTGACGACGTCGATCCGCCCGATCTGCTTCGTCGAGGCGACGTGGGTGCCGCCGTCGGCCTGCACATCCAGGCCCACGATGTCGACGATGCGGACCACCTCGAGTTCGGGCGGCACCAGGTTGGTCGCTGTACGGATGATGTCCGGGATCGCGAACGCCTGGTCTCGCGGCAGGCTCTCCACCCGGATCGCCCGATCGGCGGTCACTTCGGCCTGGCACGCCGCGGCGATCCGGTCCTTGAAGTCCGGCGGCACCTCGGGCAGGTCGAAGTCCATCCGCGCGGTCAGCGGCTCCATGTTGCCGCCGGTGACCAGCGCCCCGAAGTCGCGGAACACCACCCCGCACAGCAAGTGCAGCCCAGAATGGGTGCGCATCAGCGCGCTGCGGCGTTCGTCCTCGATCGCCCCCCGCACCGCGGTCCCGACCGGCGGCAGCGGGTCGTCCTCGGCGGGGATGAGCCACTGGTCCTCACCGCGCCGGGTGCCGACGATCCGGGTCTGGACGCCGCCCCACAGCAGGACGCCGTGGTCGGGCGGCTGACCGCCGCCACCGGGATAGAACGCCGACCGGTCGAGCACCACGCCCTGCTCCGGGTCGCTGGCCAGGACGACGGCGTCCCACTCGCGGAGGGTGGCGTCGGCCAGATCGAGGCGTTCGGTGCGGAAGTGAGCGTGCACCTACCAGGGGTTGCCGCGCTGGACGGCGCGCAGGGCCGGTCGGACGTCGACGAGGTAGACGATCGAGGCGACCAGGGCCACGAGGCCGAAGATGCCGACAGTGTCGGTGAGCAGCGCGACGGCGGCGGCGCCACCGGTGATCCCCAGCCAGGCAGGTTTGGTCAGCTTGTCCGCGGCGGTGTAGAGCGGCGTGGCGCGCATCAGCGCGTCGACGAACGCCCAGACGCCGATCGCCAGCGTGCCCAACTCGATGAGGTCGCCCAGCATGGCGGTGAGAACGTCCACGCGCAGAGCGTACGCCGCTACGCCCGCCGAGCGGCTCGGTCGACGCAGACGGTGTGCCGGAACAGCACGAGCCCCCGCCGGTGCGGCGGGGGCTCGTGGTGGTGTTGCGTCTGTTGGTGCAGCGTCAGCTGGTGGTGCTGGCCTGGCGGGTGCTCGCCTTGCGCGGCGTGGTCGTCCGCGGCGTGGTCGTCCGCGGCGTGGTCGTCCGCGGCGTGGTCGTCCGCGGCGTGGTCGTCCGCGGCGTGGCGGTGCGGGCGGCGGCCTTGCGGGCCGGCGCCTTACGGACCGGTGGGGTGGTGGCGGTCGACTTGCGGGCGTTGGTGTTGCGCGCGGCGGTCTTGCGCACGCTGGCCCGGGTCCGCTCGGCCCCCTCGGCGACGGAGGCCTTGGCCGCGTCGGCGACCTGCTCCGCATCCGAGCCGACCTCCTCCAGGAGGTCTTCCAGGCCGTCCTCGACGACGTCGACGGTGCGCTCGGCCCGCAGGATGACGCGCTGCACGCGCGGGTCCTTGCGGAACTCGTGCACGACCTCGGCGCCGCGCTTGCTCAACTCGGCGTATGCGTTGGCCGCCTGCCCGCCCGCGGTCTGCAGGTAGCCGGTCAGGCTGATCTGCCCGCTGGCCAGCTCTGTGAAGTACTTGGCCTGCTCGGTGGCCCGGGCGACGATGAGGTCACCGGCGCCCACGGCGGCCAGGACCGAGGTCTTGACCCCGGCCAGGGCCAGCTTGCCCTGCTCGGCGACGATGTCGCCATACTGGTTGACGTTCAGTGCTAGCCCGCCTCGTGCCCTTCGCGCACCCGATCGCTCCGCTCCTCGCTCGCTAGCGCTCGCTGCGATGCTCACTCGCTTTCGGCTCATGACTCCTCTTTCCGGTGTGCGTTCTCGTGGCAGAAGGACGTGTAGATGTCCAGCAGCACCTGCTTCTGCCGTTCCTGCAGGTGCGGATCGGCCAGAATGCTGGCCCGGACCTCCGCCGTACCCTCCCGCTCGGTGAGGATCCCGGCCTGGACGTAGAGCGTCTCGGCCGAGATCCGCAGGCCCTTGGCGATCTGGGCCAGGATCTCCGCGCTGGGCTTGCGCAGCCCTCGTTCGATCTGGCTGAGGTACGGATTGCTGACTCCGGTGGCCTGCGCCAGCTGGCGCAGCGAGACCTGCGCGGCGGTGCGCTGCTCGCGGATGTACTGCCCGATTCCTGACAGCGACTGCACTCCCGCTCACCTCCACCGTTCGGTCTCGACTACGACGGTAGGCGCTGGTGCTAGCTCTTGCAAGCACTCTTGCTAGCAGTCGGGGGTGAGGTCGGTCACGACTTCTTGCCGTCGGGCAACACCAGGTTGAGGACCAGCGTGGCCACGGTGATGACGACGGCCCCGAGTACGGCGGACCAGAAGAAGTCGGCGACAGCGAAGGTCACCGGCGTCACCTCTGACAGCCAAGCCGTCAGCTCCAGCATCAGCGCGTTCACGATGAAGCCGAACAGGCCGAGGGTGAGGATGTAGAGCGGGAACGAGAGCACCTTGATCACCGGTTTGACCACTGCATTGACGACGGCCAGCAGCAGACCGATGACGAGGAACAGCACGAGTCGCGGCCAACCGCTGTCCCCGGACACGGTCAGTCCTTCGATCAGCCGGGTGGCCACCCACACGGCAACGGCATTGACGGCCACCCTGATCGCGAACGACGTCATGCCCACCAGCCTGCCACCGGGCCACGGCTTCCAGCACCAGGCTTCTACGATGCGCTGGCCATGGCCGTACACCCCATCCGCATCGTCGGTGATCCCGTCCTGCACGCTCCGGCGGCGCCGGTGACGGCGTACGACGACGCCCTGCGCACGCTCATCGCGGACATGGTCGAGACGAACCTGGCCGCACACGGCGCGGGGCTGGCCGCGCCGCAGATCGGCGTACCGCTGCGGGTGTTCGTCTACAGCTGCCCGGACGCGGACGGGCAAGTGCAGCGGGGACACGTGGTCAATCCGAGCCTGCGGACGGCCGAGGTCCCGAGCGGGATGCCCGACCCCGACGACGACATCGAGGGGTGCCTGTCGGTGCCGGGCGAGCACTTCCCGACCAGCCGCGCGGCAGAGGCGACGGTCACCGGCTTCGACGAGTACGGCGAACCGATCACGGTGCTCGGGACCGGCATTCTCGCGGTGTGCCTGCAGCATGAGACCGACCACCTGGCCGGGCTGCTCTATCTCGATCGGCTGGTCGGCCGCTACAAGAAGGAGGCGCGGCGGGCCGTGCGGGAACGCGGCTGGCGCGACGGCGAACTGCACACCTGGCTGCCCGGGCGCGATCCCGACCCGTTCGGCCACTGAATCACTTCCCAGGGGGCTCTCGCCCCCCGGCCCCCCTGACATCCCCCGCCGGGGGCGATCCCCCGGACTGCGGTTGCGCTGCTAGGTCAACGCAGTACGTCGGGGCGCAGGCGGACCGCGCCGACCTCGACGCCGCCGCCCAGGACAGGACTGGTCGCCCAGGCGTCGAACTCAGGCGCCTCCAGGCCGAGTGAGCGCAGCACCGCCACCATGACCGGCATCCGGGCCCTGGCGTGGCCGTCGTCGATCTTCAGCGCCACGGCCGATCCGTCGGCCAGCGCCGCCGCGTGGACCCCCTCCGCGCCGCCCTTCATCAGCAGACCGGGGACCGCGCCCATGAGCCGGGTGTCGTCGCGGGTGCTGCCCGCGACGAGCAGCGGGTGCGCGCGCATCGCGTCGGCCACCCGACGCTCAGGCGTACCGGGCTCAGCGGTGACCAAGGCCCGGAAGCTGCGCGCGACACCGATCAGGGTGATCGCGAACAGCGGAGCTCCGCAGCCGTCCACCCCTGTGGCCGTGACCGGTTCCCCGGCCAACTGCTCGACCACCCGGCGCACTTCTCGCTGCAACGGGTGATCCGGTTCGAGGTAGCCCTCGCGCGGCCACCCGGCCGCCTGGCAGGTCAGCAGCATGGCCGCGTGCTTGCCCGAGCAATTCATCAGGACCCGCGCCGGGCCACCCCCGGCCGCGAGCACTGCGTGCGCCGCCTCCTCGCCGATCGGCAGCTGTGGCGGGCAACCCAGGTCGTCCTCGGACAGTCCGGCGGAGGCCAGGAGTGCGCGCACGCGCTCGACGTGGACCGGCTCTCCGGAGTGCGAGGCGGTGGCCAGGGCCAGGTCCGCCTCGTCGGCCAGGTCCAGGCCGCTGCGCAGCATCGCCACCGCCTGCATGGGCTTGTTGGCCGATCGGGGGAAGCAACTCTCGTGGGGTTTGCCGGCCTGCAGCGCCGGCTGCCCGTCCGGCCCGCTCACGTAGACCGAGCCACGGTGCACCGATTCGACCCAGCCGTTGCGGACGACCTCGACCAGGATCGGGTTGGGTCCGGTCACGTCGCGGGGACCGTCCGCCGGTCGCGGATGCCGAGCAGGGCGCGCGCGTCGTCGACGCTCATGGGGGGCCGCTGCGCGATCTTGGCGATCCCGGCCGCACGGGCCACGAGCTGGGCGTTGCCGGTCACCGGCTCGCCGGGGGCGTAGGTCAGCGTGTCCTCCATGCCGACCCGGAGGTGACCACCCGCAGACAGCGCGGCCAGCATCACCGGCAACGTCGTGCGCCCCACCCCGGTCGCGGCGAACGTCGCTCCGGCCGGCAGCAACCCGAGGGCTGCGACCAGCGCCGCCGCGGTGCCCGGCATGCCACCCGGGACGCCCATCACCAGGTCCACGTGCACGTGTCCGCCGTACGGCGCTCCGTGCTTGTCCAGCAGCCGGTGCAGGGTGGACAGCTGGCCGAGATCGAAGATCTCGTATTCCGGCACGATCTCGCGCTCGCGCATCGCACTGTGCAGCTCGACGATGAAGTCCCAGCGATTCAGGAACACGTCGCGGCCGAAGTTCACCGTGCCCATCGAGCAGCTCGCCGCATCCGGTTCGGCGTCGAGCACGGCCAGCCGGTCCCGCTCCGGATCGGTGACCGCGCCGCCAGTGGACAGCTGCACGACCAGGTCGGTCTCGCCCCGCAGCGCCTGCACGGTGTCGCGTAGCCGGCCCGGATCGAGGCTCGGGCGGGCGTCGGCGTCCCGGATGTGCACATGGATCACGCTGGCCCCGACCGCTTGGCAGTCGCGGCCGGTCGCGACCAGCTCGTCCAGGGTCACCGGAAGGGCTGGTACGTCGGCCTTGCTGGACTCCGCACCGGTCGGTGCGACGGTGATCAGGGTTGCCGTCATGCCGGCGATCCTGGCAGACGCCCGCGACCGGTCGGCCGGTACGACGACGTTGGTGTCGACCGGATCCGCCGGAACCGGCGACGGCGAGAGCGGGCTGAACGGCCTGGCCGTCTCGGCCGACGGCGCGCGGGTCGCGTTCTCCTCCGACGCGGGCAACCTCGTGCCGGGGGACGGCAACGGTGCACGGGACACCTTCGTCCGTGACATCGCCGCGGCCACGACGAGCCTGGTGTCCGTGCACAGCTCCCGGGGGCTCAGGGCGACATCGACAGCGGCTACATCCCGCTGGACATCTCCGCCGACGGCCGGTTCGTCGCCTTCGCCTCGGCCGCCAGCACCCTGGTCGACAAGGACACCAACGGCTTCGTGGACTGCTTCGTCCACGAGCTGTCCACCGGCACCACCCAGCGGGTGTCCCTGAACATCCGAGGTCGGGAGTCGGCGCGCGGCGGCGTGGAGCCGGCGCTGTCGGCAGACGGGCGGATCGTCACATTCCACTCGCTCGCGCTGAACCTCGTGCTCGGCGACAGCAACCGCGCCTTGGACGTGTTCGTCCGCGTGCTGGCCTGAGTCAGCTGGCCGGGTCGACGGCCGCGGGGACGGTGCCGGCGAGCAGCTCGGCATCGTCGGGCGTGTTCCGTTTGAGCATGGCCAGGGCGACCGGCCCCAGCTCGTGGTGGCGGACGGCGGTCGTCACGAAGCCGACCTGCTTGCCGGCCGAGGTGACCGGAGTGCCGGTCGCCGGCAGCTCCTCGACCGAGCCGTCGAGGTGCAGCAGCACGAGCTTGCGCGGCGGGCGGCCGAGGTTGTGCACGCGGGCCACCGTCTCCTGCCCGCGGTAGCAGCCCTTGTTCAGGTGGACGGCAGTGTCCAGCCACCCCACCTCGTGCGGGATCGTGCGGTGGTCGGTCTCGAAGCGCAGGCGCGGGCGCCGGGCGGCCACCCGCAGCGCCTCGAACGCCCACATGCCGGCCGGGACGGCACCGGCGGCGGTGAGCTCGGCGACGGTCTGGGCCAGGGCGATCCGCGGCACCAGCAGGTCCGCGGCGTCGAGGCCCGGCCACGGCATCCGGCGTACCCAGCCGGTCCCGCGGGCGGCCACGTCGTACGGCTCCAGTACGTCGACCCCGAGGTGCGCCAGCACGGCCGGCACCCGCGGCCCGACCAGGCTGAGCACCGCCCACTGGGCGCCGACGTCCTGCGGGTCCACGCGCAGCATGAAGCGCATCGAGTCCAGGAACCGCAGCAGCTGCTCGGTGGTCCCCGGTTCCACGTCCAGCCAGGTCGTGCCGCCCACCTCGGTCACCAGCAGGTGGTGCTCGACGTGACCGTGCGGGGACAGCACGAGGGCCTCGGTCGCCCGGCCGTCGGGCAGCTCGGACAGGTGCTGGCTGGTCAGGCTGTGCAGCCAGGACAGCCGGTCGACACCTGGCACGACGAGCACGCCTCGGTTGCTGCGGTCGATCCAGCCGACGTCCTCGGTGAGGGTCCGCTGCTCGCGCAGGGGGTCGCCGTAGTGCAGGGCCAGCCCGGCGTCCACCCCGCCGGCAGGCACGGCGCGCGGCAGGTCGAGCAGCGGCGAGGTCAGCACGATCAGGTGGCCTGTCGCCCGGCCGCGCAGTCGGCGCACATCCCGGCCAGCGCGATGTGCCCCGTGTCGAGGTCGAAGCCACGCTCGTCGGTCAACCACTTGGCCACCGGCGCGAGTAGCTCCTGCGGGATGACCAGCACCGCACCACAGCCGTGACAGACCGCGTGCACGATGTCGTTGTCGGAGGCGTGGTAGAGCGGCGCGCCGTGCCCGAAGTGACGGTGCCGCACCAGGCCGAGCTGTTCGAGCAGGTCCAGCGTCCGGTAGACGGTGGTGATGTTGACCCCCGGTGAGGACTCGCGGACCCGCGAGCCGATCTCCTCCGCCGTTCCCTGCCCCAGGCCGATCACGGCGTCGAGCACCATCTGTCGCTGCGGCGTGAGCCGGTAGCCGCGGGCCCGCAGCGTCTGCGGCAGCTCCGCCGACGCACTCCCCTCCGCGGAGGCGGCCACTGGTGTCGCCGACGCACTCCCCTCCGCGGAGGCGGTCAGCAGCGTCTCCGGCGTCGACTTGGGCATCGACGCGATCCTAGGCGCCTCCGCCTCGTCGTGTGGTCTCGTAGGCTCGGCCGCCGTGGAGCGCCGACGAGTGGGTGTGCTGGCCGACGGCGACGTACGGCTCGTCGATCCGGCCGCGCCGGTCTTCAGCGCCTTCGACCTCGCCCCGACCCGCGGCGACGGCGCGTTCGAGAGCCTGCTGGTCCAAGCCGGCCAGCCGCGCAAGGTCCCAGCTCACCTGGCCCGGCTGCGTCGGTCGGCTACCGCGCTCGGCATCGCCGGGCCGTCCAGCGCGGAATGGGAGCGGCTGATCGCTGCCCTGCTCGCCGAACCGGTCGAGACCGACGCGGTGCTCAAGCTCGTCCTCAGCCGCGGCGTGGAAGGCGAGGCGGGATACACCGCGATCGGCACCGTGAGTCCGCTGTCGGCCGACATCCTGCGGCAGCGACGCTCGGGAATCGCTGTGGTCACGCTGTCCCTCGGCTGGCCGGCCGACGCCCGGGCCGCGGCGCCCTGGCTGCTGGGTGGCATCAAGTCGCTCTCCTACGCGATCAACCTCGCCGCCGGCCGGCAGGCGCGCGAACGGGGCGCCGACGACGTGATCTTCACCTCCACCGAGGGTCTGCTGCTCGAGGGACCGACCTCAAGCGTGGTCTGGGCGGTCGGGAGCACGTTGCGGACGCCGCCGGTATCCACCGGGATCCTCGCCGGAACGACGCAGCAGGCCCTGTTCGCCGCGGCCGGGCCGGCCGGCCTCGCGACCGAGACCAGCGCCGGAACCGTCGCCGAGCTGCACGCAGCCGACGGCGTGTGGCTGGTGTCCAGCGTGCGGGGTGCCGCGGAGGTGGTCGCCCTCGACGGCCGGACCCGTTCGCCGGCCGACCTGACGCCGCTCGTGCAGCGGCTGACCGGCATCGGGTAAGCCGTTGCCAGCCGACGGCGCTCGTCGTACCGTTCCGGGTACACGAGGAAGGAGGTGGTCCGGAGTTGCATAGCTACAGGACACGTGAGGTGGCCGTCCGCTAGCCGCCGTCCCAACGGACAGAAGGTTCCACCTCATCCGCCGACGGCGGTGTGGCGAGAACCGGATGGACACCCGATCCCCGGGCGTCGGCCCTCGTCCAGCCGACCCTGACAGAGCATGTCAGGAGCCGCCCGGGGATTGTCCATGTCACTTCCCAGGGGCTTCGCCCCCGGACCCCCGCTCCGGGGGGCGCTGCCCCGGGATCGCGGCACCGACTAGCGGCCAGGCGTCCGCTTGGTCACCTTGCTCAGCACGTCCTTCGCCTTTTGCTGATTCTGCGGCTTGCGGAACTCGTGCTGCGCCTTGGCGAGAAGCTCCTTGGCCTTGCGCTGGTTCTCCGGCTTGCGCATCTCGCGTCGAGCCAGGTCGAAGGCCTTGACGGCGATACCGGTTTTCACTGCGCTCTTGATGATGCTCATGCGGACAACGCTAACCCGAGGTCCGCTCCAAGCGCGCGGACAAGTGCGGCTGCAGCGGTTGCCCGACGGCGGCCATGTCGACGGCGTAGAGCAAGGCGCCGTCGACGATCCCGTAGAGCCGGTGGTTGGCGGTCACCTCTTTGGCGGTCTGCGTCCGCACGACCACGTCGGTCGACAGCTCCCACGACGTCGGGCCGGTGGCAGTGCCGAGGTAGATCTCCACGACGCCCGTCGGGTGCGCCAGCAGGACTTCGAACCGGTCCCCGTCGGCGGCCCGCCACCAGCCGACCTCCCGGGCCGACCGGCGCATCACGTCGCCGTCCGGACCGAGCAGTACGGCGCTGGCGGAGTAGGCGAGGAACGGCCGCCCGTCGTGGGCGAAGCGGACCTCCTGGCGGTAGTGCTGCCCCTCGATCGTCGGGTAGCCGACCTGCCCCTCCCCGCACCAGGTACCGACCAACGGCAGCAGGGACAGCAGCGCGGGGTGCAGGTCGGGGCCGCTGCGCAGGTCGTCGGAGTCCGCGTCGAGCACGTCGTCAGCCCGGGGGGCGCGCGAGCCGGAAAACGAGCCAGCCGGCCAGGGCCGCCACCGCGACGGCGAGCGCGATCACGGCCACCGCGAGCAGCGTCTCGAGCACGATCGGCAGCCTATGCCTGCCCGCGGCCCACACCGGGGAACGGCACAGGTCAGGCCAGGACCAGTTCGGCCTCGTTCAGCCCACGGTCGCAGGTCAGACTCACCTCACCGCGCCCGGCGGCGCTCAGGACTCGGACGGTCCAGTCCCCCGGCGCGGCGAAGAACCGGAACTGCCCCTCCGCGGAGGACTGCACCTCCGCGGTGAACTCGCCGGTGCCGTCCAGCAGCCGCACGTACGCCGCCGCCACCGGCGCGCCGTCGCGCCGGACGCAGCCCTGGATGACCGTCTCCCTGGTCAGGTCGACGGCCTCCAGGCCGGCCCGCCCTTGGGACGGTGCGCCGCACACCTCAGGCGCCCTTGGCGATCGGCACGCCGACCAGCGAGCCGTACTCGGTCCACGAGCCGTCGTAGTTCTTGACGTTCTCGTGGCCGAGCAACTCGCGCAGGACGAACCAGGTGTGCGACGAGCGCTCCCCGATCCGGCAGTACGCGATGGTGTCCCGGCCGTCGTCCAGGCCGGCGTCGGCGTACAGGGTGCGCAGCTCGTCGTCGGACTTGAACGTGCCGTCGTCGTTGGCCGCCTTGCTCCACGGCACGTTGATCGCGCTCGGGATGTGCCCGCCGCGTTGGCTCTGCTCCTGCGGCAGGTGAGCCGGGGCGAGCAGCTTGCCACTGAACTCGTCCGGCGAGCGGACATCGACGAGATTCTTGTTGTCGATCGCGTCCAGCGCCTCGTCCCGGAAGGCACGGATCGAGGTGTCCGGGTTCGAGGCCGTGTACGACGTCGTCTCCCGGCTCACGGTGTCGGTGGACAGCTCCCGCCCGTCCAGCTCCCACTTCTTCCGGCCGCCGTCGAGCAGCCGTACGTCGGCGTGGCCGTAGACCTTGAAGTACCAGTAGGCGTACGCCGCGAACCAGTTGTTGTTGCCGCCGTAGAGCACCACCGTGTCGTCGTTGCCGATCCCCTTGGCCGAGAGCAGCGCCTCGAAGTCCGCCTTGTTCACGAAGTCCCGGACCACCTGGTCCTGCAGCTCGGTCTTCCAGTCCAGCTTCACCGCCCCCGCGATGTGGCCGCCGTCGTAGGCGGTGACGTCCTCGTCCACCTCGGCGAAGACCACCTTCGGGTCGTCCAGATGTTCCTGCGCCCAGTCGGCATCGACGAGGACGTCGGCTCGCTTGCTGGTCATGCGGGTGCTCCTTCTTGTTTGCGGGTGGGGACGGTGCTGGTGCGGCGGGTTGCCCTGCGCAGGAGCAGGAAGATCTCGCAACCCAGGCAGAAGCCGAAGGCTGCGTTGAGGAAGGCCGCGGCCAGCGCGGCCGACGTGGCGATGGCGCCCAGCAGCGGCGCGCCGAGCAGGTAGCCGACGGTACCGGCCAGGCCGAACAGCAGGCCGACGAGCTGGGCGAAGCGCGGCGGCGCCTCGGGCTCGCTCTCCCGCGGCGGGCCGAGCCTCGGCGCGACGACGTATCGGAAGAGCAGTCCGTACGGCGAGCGGCGCAGACCGAAGATCGCGCCGAGGGCGAAGACGAGGGACTGGGCCAGCAGCAGCCAGCCACTCCCGGTCACCAGCACCACGACGAGCGCGGCGGTGGTCAACCAGGCGGCGAAGCGCAGGCCGCGCGAGTCGACGGTCATGAGGGCTCCAGGTCGATGCCGGGCGACGGTAACACCAGGGCGGGCATGGGTTCAGGCGGCCGTGAGCAGCGGTTGCAGAGCCGACTCGACGTCGGCCCGGGCCGGCAGACCGCTGGCCCGGACCACCACGTTGCCGCCGCGGTCGAGGACGAACAGCGTCGGCGTACGGCGGACATCCAGCGCCCGAACGGCGGCCAGGTGCGCCTCGACGTCGATCTCCAGGTGCTCGACCGCCGGGTGGGTGCCGGCGATGTCCGCGAGCAGCCGGCTCGTCGCCCGGCAGGGCGCGCAGAGCCGGCTGGAGAACTGCAGCAGGGTCACCGCGCCCGGTCGGATCCCGAGTCCGTCCAACGCGGTCGGGGCAGTGGACGCCGCGGCGGTGAAACGGCCCCGGCGGGCCTGCCACCGCAGCCCGAACACGGTCGCCGCGGTGAGCACGACGAGGGCGAGGAGAGCGCCGGTCATGCCGGAAGAAGCAGGCAGCCGGGAAGTCTATTCCTGACTCAATCAGTCGGGATGGCGTCGGGGTCGATCACCGCATCGGTCGCCTCGGCGGTGACGTCGAACCCGTCCGCCGTGGCGCGGGCGTCGGTGATCGTCAAGCCGAACGGCAACGGGGGCAGCTCGTAGGTGAAGCTGAGCTGTTCCTGCAGCTGCTCGATCAGGAACTCGGGGATGTCCACGCCGGCCAGGTACAGCGCCACGACGGTGACCGCGAGCTGCTGCGGACCGACGACGGTCACCTCACCGGTCCCGGAGACCGGGACGTCCTGGCCGAGCACCTCGAAGGTGTCGGTGACCGTGACCCCGCCGTCCCCCCGCGCGACCGTCACACCGTCGCCGATCTGCTCGGCCACCGTGGCGTAGGGCACGGAGACTGCACCGTCGATGCGCTCGACCGGGATGGCCTCCACCTCCTCGGAGAACAGCTCGGCCAGGGTGATGCGCAGCCCGTGCAGCTCGACGACGACGTCCAGATCGCTGAGGCCGGCGACGTCGGCGGAGTCCAACCGGAGCCGGACGTCGTCGTACCGGCCGGCGATCGCCTGGGTCAGCGCGGGGAAGCCGGTGATGTCGACCTCGGGGGTGCTGCTCAGCGCGAGTTCCTCCTGCAGCTGCGCTGCCACCCGATCCTCGGCGTACGCGACGCCGAAGCGGTCCAGCGCCAGCAGCAGACCGAGCAGGACGACGAGGAAGATCGCCACCCCGCGCACACTCACGCCTGTGATCGTCCCAGACGCGGACGTAGCCGGCTCAGCCCGCGACCAGGACCGCCACGAAGTACGCGACCGGTGCCGCGGCGGCGAAGGGCACGGCGGCCTGCACGACGGCCTTGGCCGCCGACGAGCCGCGACGTTCCACGGCGGCGTAGGACGCCCCTATGGCGAGCAGGCAGGCCAGCCCGCCGAGCACGCCGCCCAGGATCAGCGAGCCGAGCTGCTCGACCAGGCCGTCGGTGCCCTCGGTGCGTACGGCGGCGTACATGCCCGCGCCGGTTCCCAGTACGAAGCCGAGCAGGCCCCGCGGCACCCCCTCGACGATCCGCGGCACCGGCGCGAGTAGGTCGACCAGGTGCCCCACGACGAGAGCGGCACCGAGCGAGGCCACGCAGGTCCGCAGCAGCGCCGGCCCCTCGCTGAGCTGGGCCAGGACGAGGTACGCCGACGGCGCGACGACCAGCGCGCTCAACAGCGTCACGCCGGCCATGGACTCGGTGAGGGCCACCCGCGGTGACCGCCGGGTCAGCTGGTGTACGAAGGCGAGAATCAGGGCCAAGGCGAGGACGGCGGCCAGCGGCCCAAGCCGGTCGTCGCCGGTCGAGCCGAACTGGTCACCGACGTCCAGGGCGGCCACGTCGGCCGCGGCGGCCGCCCCGGCCCCGATGAGCAGCGAGCCCACATACCCCCGAAAACCCAGCGCCGCCGACCAGGTGAGGACGAGACCGGCCTGCAGTACCGCGACGGCGACGATCGTCCGGGTCAGCTCCCCGTCGTCCGGGCCGCTCCCGAGCAGCAGGGCCAGACCCGCGGCCAGCACGAGGGCCGGGCCGTGGTGCCAGAGCCGGCTCGAGGCCATCCGCTGCAGGACGTGCGTCACAACGGCGATGGTCCCAGACGACCCCTCGACGTCGGATATCCTGCGCTTCCCGATCGTGCAGCGTTGCGGACCGGTCAGGTTCTCGTCTCGACCGCGGGAGGCACGATGGAGCTCCTGCTCATGACCGCAGCCCGACAGACGCCCGCGGAAGTACTGCCCGCTCTCGGCTTGCTCGGCCACTCCGTGCGCGTCGCCGTACCCGACGTCCGGCTGCTGCTGGACGCCAACCCAGGTGACGCCATCCTGGTCGACGCCCGGCACGACCTCGCCCCCGCCCGCGCGTTCTGCCGGCTGCTGCACGGCACCGGGGTCGCAGCGCCGGTTCTGGGCGTCTTCGGCGCCGGAGGTCTGATCGCGCTCAGTGCGGATTGGCAGCTGTCCGACGTCGTGCTGGAGACCGCGGGCCCGGCCGAGGTGGATGCCCGGCTGCGGCTCGCCCTGGCCCGGGCCGCACTCGCGGCGGTGGCGGCGGACCCGGTCGTCACCGCCGGTGACCTGACCATCGACGAGGACACGTACTCCGCCCGGCTGCGCGGACGGCTGCTGGACCTGACGTACAAGGAGTTCGAGCTGCTGAAGTACCTCGCCCAGCACCCCGGCCGGGTGTTCAGCCGCGCCCAGCTGCTCCAGGAGGTCTGGGGCTACGACTACTTCGGCGGCACCCGAACCGTCGACGTCCACGTGCGCCGGCTGCGGGCCAAACTCGGCTCGGACCACGAAGCCCTGATCGGAACGGTCCGAAACGTCGGCTACAAGCTGGATCAGGCCGCGGCGGCCGCCGTACTGTCCGATCAGTGACGACCCGGATCCACGAACGCACCCAACTGGACCCCGCGGAGCTGGACGAGGTCCTCGCCCTGCTGGACTCCGCCAGCGACGTCGACGGCGTGAGCCCAGTCAGCGAGCACGTGCTGCTGCACCTGCGCCACGGGGGGGAGCGCGAGGCCCGCAACCTGCTCGCGCGTGAGCCCTCGGGCCGGCTTGTCGGCTACGCCCACCTGGACCCGACGGACCTGGTCGGTGGCGGGGCGGCCGAGCTGGCCGTCCACCCCGAGCACCGCAACCACGGCATCGGGAAGACCCTGGTTCGAGGGCTGGAGGAACGCACCGACGACGGCCGGCTGCGGCTGTGGGCGCACGGCCGGTTGCCTGGCGCGCAGGCTCTCGCCGAGCGGCTGGGCTACCGCGAGGCGCGGGTGCTCTGGCAGCTGCGCCGATCGCTGCTGTCCGGCCTGCCGCCGGTGGAATTGCCCGACGGCGTGACGCTGCGCAGCTTCGTGGTCGGCCAGGACGAGCAGGCCTGGACCGAGGTGAACAACCGGGCCTTCGCCGACCACCCCGACCAGGGCGGCTGGACCCTGAGGCAGATCCAGACCCGCGAGAAGGAGCCCTGGTTCGACCCCGAGGGATTCCTGCTGGCGGTACGCGAGGACGGCTCTATCGGCGGGTTCCACTGGACCAAGATCCACGGCCGCGGTGCGAGCGCGGCCCACCACCATGGCGGTGAGCACGCCCACGAGCCCATCGGCGAGGTGTACGCGTTGGGCGTCGACCCGTCGATGCAGGGCCAGCGGCTCGGCCCGGCGTTGACTGCGGCCGGGCTGCGCTACCTGCGCAGCCGCGGCCTGGCGCAGGTGATGCTGTACGTCGACGAGTCCAACTCCGCAGCGGTCGCCCTGTACGAACGGCTCGGGTTCACCCGGTGGGACGTCGACGTCAACTACCGCCGGCCGGCATCGCGCTGATTGCCCGGCGTTCACCGGGCGTTCACCCGCCGTCATTGCCCGCTGACCATCGATGTCACGCATGCTGGCTAGCGTGTGAACCCCACCCGACCCGGGAGTGCCCACGTGCGTGCAGTGTTCCAAGCCGAGCTGGACCAGATCGGCGGTCAACTCGTCACGATGACCAACCATGTCGAACTCGCCATGTCGCGGGCGACGACGGCCCTGCTCGACGCTGACTACACCCTCGCGGACTGGGTCATCGACTCCGATCGCGACATCGACCGGCTCAAGGCCGACCTCGACGACGCCTGCTTCCAGCTGCTGGCCCGACAGCAGCCGGTGGCCACCGACCTGCGCATCATCGTGACCGCACTGTCGATGGCCGCTGACCTGGAGCGCATGGGCGATCTCAGCGCGCACGTCGCCAAGGTGGCCAAGCTGCGCTTTCCGGAATCCGCCGTCCCGCCCGAGCTGCGGCCCACGATCCTGGAGATGGGTGAGGCGGCCCAGGCGATCGTCGCGAAGACGGCAAGCGTGATCGCCAGCCGTGATCTCGACCGGGCCAAGGAACTCGAAGCCGACGACGACATCGTCGATCGCCTGCACAAGGACCTGTTCCGGACCCTGCTGTCTGACCGATGGGAGCACGGCATCGAACCGGCGATCGACATGACCCTGCTCGGTCGCTACTACGAGCGGTTCGCCGACCACGGTGTGCGGGTCGCCCGGCAGGTCGTCTACGTGGTCACCGGCGTCATGCCGATGCGGCCGGCCGCGGAGTGGGTCAGCGAGTCGGGCTGAAGGCACGCTGTACCACTCACGTTCACCGTCCGTACACCGTCGCCGGTCCAACGTGTCATCTGGCCTGCCTAGCTTGCGGGAGTAAGGCGAGACGACGCGGCCAATCCTGGCCCCAGCAGAGAGGCACCACACGTGAATCGACGCACCCTCAAGAGTGCGGCCCTGCCCATGGCTCTGGCGCTGTGCCTGGCCCTGGCATCCTGTGGTGGTGACGAGGATCCCGCCTCCAACGGCAACGGTGAGCCGGGTGCCGGCGAGGAGACGCTGAGCGGGGCCATCGAGATCGATGGTTCCTCGACCGTCGGTCCTCTCACCGACGCCATCAACGAGGAGTACTCAGCGATCCAGCCGGATGTGACGGTGACCTTGGGCATCTCTGGGACCGGCGGTGGCTTCGAGCGGTTCTGCGAGACCGGCGACACCGACATCTCGAACGCCTCTCGTCCCATCGAGGACGACGAGGCGGCCCTGTGCGAGGAGAACGGGATCGAGTACACCGAGATCCGGGTCGGCACCGACGCGCTCACCATGGTCGTCAACCCGGCCACTGATTACGTCACCTGCCTCACCACCGAGGAACTCATCACGCTGTGGGGACCAGACGGTGCCGCCAGCACCTGGGGCGAGGTGAATCCCGACTTCCCGTCGGACCCGGTGGAGATCTTCGCGCCAGGAACTGACTCCGGGACCTACGACTTCTTCAACGAGACGATCCTCGAGCCCAGCGAGATCGAGTCTCCGCGCCAGGACTACAACGCCTCCGAAGACGACAACGTCATCTCGCAGGGCATCCAGGGCACGCCCGGGGCCTGGGGCTTCTTCGGCTTCGCCTACTTCCAGGAGAGCGCCGAGGGTGCGTTGACCGCCGTCGAGTACGACGCCGGCGAGGGCTGTGTCGGGCCGAGCGTCGAGTCGGCCCAGGACGGCAGCTACGGCCTGACCCGTCCGCTGTTCATCTACGTCAAGAACGAGGCGCTGTCGCGTCCGGAGGTGGCCGACTACGCCACCTTCTACGTCGAGAACGTCGGTGCCGTGATCGAGAGTGTCGGCTACATCGCGGCCACCGAGGACGAGATCTCGGAGGCGTCGACGGCGCTCGATGAGGCGATCGGCGGCTGACCGACCCGTTCGACATGCTGCCCCGTCGGGAACCTGACCTGTGCTCCCGGCGGGGCGGCGTGTTCGCTTGATGGATCAACGGCAGGAGGCCCGTGAGCTCGACATCCACCACTGACGTCGTCGGCTCGGCCCCGAGCGGCGATCCGGTCGGACGAAGCCTCACCACGCCGCGCCCGCGCTACGGCGAACGGGTCGTGCTCGGGCTCCTGTGGCTGTGCGCCGGCGTGTCCGTCGTCACCACCATCGGCATCATCCTCGTCGTGTTCGTCGAGGCTTTCGCGCTGTTCGGGATCCCTGGGGTGTCGGTCGTCGAGTTCTTCACCGATACCGCGTGGCGGCCGTTCACTGGTCCCGAGTCGGAGCAGTTCCGCCTCGGCGTCCTACCTTTGCTGAACTCCACCCTGCTGATCACCGCTATCGCCTTGGGCATTGCGGTGCCGCTGGGGCTGGCGACAGCGATCTACCTGTCGGAGTTCGCCCGTCCGCGAGTACGGAGGACGGTCAAGCCGTTCCTTGAGTTGCTGGCCGGCGTCCCGACCGTGGTGCTGGGCTACTTCGCGCTCACCTTCATGACGCCCGTGCTCCGGTCCGTGTTCGGGGCAGATGTCGTCCCGATCTTCAACGCCGCGAGCGCCGGCATCGTCGTGGGGATCCTGATCGTGCCGACCATCGCCTCGATCTCCGAGGACGCGATGAGCGCGGTCCCGCGAGCGCTGCGGGAAGGCGCGTACGGACTGGGGGCTGCCCGGCAGCAGGTGGCGCTGAAGATCGTCTTTCCGGCCGCACTGTCCGGCATCGTCGCGGCCATCATCCTGGGTTTCGGTCGCGCCGTCGGTGAAACCCTGATCGTGTCCTTGGCCGCCGGTAACCTGCCCCCGCCCGACGTCCCGACTGCTGACCCGTTCCAGCAGGTGCAGACCATGACCGCCTACATCGTTCAGGCGGTCGGCGGGGAGTCCTCCCGAGGTTCGGTCACGTACCAGTCGATCTTCGCGGTGGGGGCGTTGCTGTTCGTGCTCACCTTCCTCGTCAACCTGATCGCGCTGCGGATCGTGCGCCGGTTCCGAGAGGAGTACTGAGGATGGCGGTCTCCACGCCGGCCCGCCCCCGCGAGCAGGGCACCCGCGGCTTCCGCGCCCCGGTGGGCGACACCGTCAGGGAGAAGTTCACTCAGGTCGTCCTGCTGCTCGGGACCCTGGTGGCGATCGCGGTGCTGGCGATCCTCCTCATCGACATCGCCCTCGACGGTGTCGGCGGGCTGAGCCTGGACTTCCTCACCAACTACACCTCTCGTTTCCCGGAGCGCACGGGAATTCGGGAGGGGATCACCGGCACGCTGTCCTTGATGGTGCTCGTGGCCCTGATGACGTTTCCGCTCGGCGTCGGCGCGGCGTTGTACCTGGAGGAGTTCGCGCCGCGTAACCGCTGGACGCGGCTGCTGGAGACGAACATCAACAACCTGGCCGGCGTGCCGTCGATCGTGTACGGCCTGCTCGGGCTCTCGGTGTTCGTCTTCTTCCTGGGCTTCGGGCGGTCCTTGATCACCGGCGCGCTCACCTTGACCGCGCTCGTCCTCCCGGTCGTCATCGTGGCCAGCCGGGAGGCGCTGCGCGCCGTGCCCCGGGAGATCCGCGACGGCGGGCTCGCGCTCGGGGCGACTCCGCTGCAGGTCGCGGCCCGGCAGACCCTGCCGGCGGCGATCCCCTCGATCATGACCGGCATGATCCTGTCGCTGTCTCGCGCCATCGGCGAGACCGCCCCCATCCTGGTGGCGGGGGCGGCCTTCTCCCGCCGCGCCGACAACGAGCCGTGGAACCTGACCGAGGGGTACACCGCCATTCCGATCCAGATCTTCGACTTCGTCAAACGGCCGCAGCAGGAGTTCCAGGTCGAGGTTGCCAGTGCGGCCATCATTGTGCTGATGGTCCTGCTCCTGATCATGAACTCCGCGGCCATCGTGATCCGGAACCGCTACTCGAGGAACAGGTAATGGACCAGCGAACCAGTACCGAGTCCCAGCTGACCAGCAGCCCGCTCCGCCTCGACGCGGCGTCCGCGAGTTCGCCGCGGAAGTCCGCGGCCGAGGGACCTTCCTGGTCGAAGGACAGCGGCACCGCCCAGTCCGACGCCAACGCGTCCAGGCAGGAGGACGTCGTGTTCGACGTCCGCGACCTGTCGGTCCACAACGGCTCGGCGCCGGCCCTCGTGGACGTGTCGATGACGATCCGCCGACGCGAGATCACCGCGTTCATCGGTCCCTCCGGATGCGGCAAGTCGACCTTCCTGCGCTGCTTCAACCGAACCAACGACCTGATTCCCAGCGCCAAGGTGACCGGCCGGATCGACTATCACGAGCAGGACCTCTACGCCAAGGAGGTCGACGCCGTCGAGGTACGCCGGCGGATCGGCATGGTGTTCCAGAAGCCGAACCCCTTCCCGAAGTCGATCTACGACAACCTGACGTTCGGTCCCAAGGTCAACCGGATGAAGGTCGACTACGACGAGGTCGTCGAGACCTCGCTGCGCCGGGCCGCCCTCTGGGACGAGGTGAAGGGCAAGCTCAAGCAGAACGCCTACAGCCTGTCCGGCGGCCAGCAGCAGCGACTGTGCATCGCGCGGGCGCTCACCGTCGATCCCGAGGTCATCCTGATGGACGAGCCGTGCTCGGCGCTGGACCCCATCGCCACCTCGCGCATCGAGGACCTGATGCGCGAACTCCAGAAGGACTTCACGATCGTCATCGTCACCCACAACATGCAGCAGGCGGCCCGGGTGAGTGACCGGACAGCCTTCTTCACCGCCGAGGTCGAATCCGAGACCGACGACCGGCGTTTCGGTCGGCTCGTGGAGGTCGCCGAGACGAGCAAGATCTTCTCCAACCCCGACGACAAGCGCACCGAGGACTACGTGTCCGGCCGCTTCGGCTAGCCCATCGGGACCTTCAGCTCGGCGAGCAGAAGTCGAACCCGGCGCTCGATCTCGTCGCGGACGGGGCGAACTCCAGTGACGTCGAGTCCGGCCGGATCATCGAGCACCCACTCCTCGTACCGCTTGCCGGGGAAGATCGGGCAGGCGTCGCCGCAACCCATGCTGATGACGACGTCCGCGGCCCGGACCACCTCGTCGGTCCAGGGCTTCGGATACTCGGCGGAGATGTCGATTCCGCGCTCGCGCATCGCCTCCACAGCGGCCGGGTTGATCTCGCTCTCCGGCTCGGAGCCGCCGGACCACGCGACGGCAGCCTCGCCGGCGAGCTGCGTGAAGAACCCCATCGCCATCTGTGACCGGCCCGCGTTGTGCACGCAGAGGAACAACACCGTCGGCTTCCCGTCGTCGTGCAGGCCCTCGACCTTGGCCAGCGCCTGGAGACGCTGCTTGGCGAACCGTTCGGCCATCAGCGGCAGAAATCGGGTCACGGTCGCCTTCGACGCGAACTGATCGTAGGAGGAGTGCAGGAACCTCTCGATCGTCCCCTGGCCGAAGACACCGTCGAAGTCCCGGGCCAACCGGGTAGCCGCGGTCTTCATGGCCTGACTCTGGTCCGGGCTCAAGGTCGACCAGTCGCGGATCGAGGTCATCATCGGCTCCTTGGGCCAGCGGTGGTCGCGTCGGCGAGTCGCTCGACGCGTGCGGTGATCTCGTCGTAGGCCTGCTCGAACGCGGTGTCGCTCCCAGTGCGGACCGGGTCGGGGATCGCCCAGTGCAAGGCGGTCTCGCGCAGCTCTTCGTAGGCGTTGTCGCAGACCGCGACCACGAGGTCGTCGGGTCGCCGTACCTGGCCCAGGTCCGCGGTCGTCGCCCGCCCCAGCGCGAGCCCGTGTCGCTTCCCCACCTGGACCGCACCAGCGTGGACCCGACGCGCCGGCCGGGTGCCGGCCGACCTCGTCGGCACGGTGCTGACCCGCTGCCAGGCGGCCGCGGCGAGCTGCGACCGGGCCGAGTTGTGGGTGCAGACGAAGATCACCCGTGGGGCGCTCAAACGAGCCGGCGCACCCAGCACTCCGAGCGCCATCGGGTCCTGCACGCACAGCTGGACGTAGGTCCGGCGCCGGTCGCCCTCGGAACGCACGCGGCGAACGACCCCGGCCACCTTCAGCACGCCCACGTGATGGGCGAGCAGGTTGGTCGCCAGTCCGAGCCCACGGGCCAACTCGCCGGGGGACGCATCGGCGTGGCCGAGGCGGTCGACGATCGCCAGGCGGAGCGGATCACCGAGTGCGGCGTGCATCCGAGCCCGCCGGGTGCGGTCGGCCGCGTGCACTGAGTCAAGGTACATTGACTCAATCATTGCTGATCTATCGCTGCCGTCAAGTACTTAGACCCAGCGGCCACGACTACGTTGGCCGACATGGCCGCCGACCGCGTCGTGTCCGACAGCATCGTCATCAACGCCCCGGCGGCGAAGATCTTCGACCTGCTCGCCGACCCCCGCCGCCACGGGTCGATCGACGGCTCCGGTGCGCTGCGCGGCACGGTGAGCGGCCCCGAACGCCTTGGGCTGGGCGACCGGTTCGGTATGCAGATGCGCATCGTGCTGCCCTATCGGGTGACCAACACCGTGGTCGAGTACGAGCCGGACCGGCGGATCGCCTGGCAGCATGTCGCCCGGCACACCTGGCGCTACGAGCTCAGCCCGGCCGGACCCGATCAGACCACGGTCACCGAATCCTGGGACTGGTCCGGTTCACCAGTGGCGCGACCGATGGAGCTGATGGACTTCCCGGCCAAGAACACCCAGGCGATCCGGCGGACCCTGCGTCGGCTCAAGCAGGTCATCGAGGCGACGCCCTAGCCGCAGCCGATCGCGCCGCTCACCGCAGACTGCGCGGCCTCGCTGGCGCGCGTGGCCTCCTCGGCGTTCGCCCCGCCCCGGGGAACCGCGAGCCCGGTCTGCTCGACGATGGAGCGGTACAGCTGCCGGCCGAGCTGGTCGTCCAGCAGCGCGTAGTGCGGACCGCCGGTACTGGGCTGGTAGTCCGGGTCGGCGATCGGCGCCGTGAGCAGCGGCACCGTGGCGCTGCCGAGGTCGGTGAGCAGGCCGGCCAGCGAGCGCAGGTCGCGCAGGGAGGTTTCCGGGTCGAGGGTCAGCGCGGCGGCGGTGCCGGTGAGGAAGCCGGTCAACCGCACCGGGTCGGCCACGGTGCGCCCGGACAGCGCCCGGTCGACGACCGAGCCGAGGAACTGCTGCTGCCGGCGGATCCGCTCGGTCTCGGCGGCGCCCTGCTCGCTCTCCAGCCGCAGGAAGGGCAGCGTCTGATCTCCGTCGATCAGCGACGTACCGGCCGGCAGGTCCAGTCCGGTGGCCGGATCCTGCAGCGCCGCGTCAAGGCAAAGCGGTACGCCGCCGAGCGCGTCGACCATCCCTGGGAAGCGGGCCAGGTCCAGTTCGACGTAGTGCGCGACCCGCAGCCCGGTGAGCGCCTGCACCGTTCGCACCAGGCAGGCGGCGCCGCCGGTGTCGAACACCGTCGTGAACGCCCCGCCGTACGGCTCGACGGGATCGCCGTCCGGATCGGTGCACGCCGGTACGTCGACGTAGGCGTCGGCCGGGAACACCAGAGCAACGCTCTGCGCGTCGTCGGGACCGATGTGAGCGAGCATCACGGTGTCGGGACCGGCGGGATCGGACCCGACGACCAGGAAGTTGGCGGCCTCCTGCTGGGCCTCGGGGGCCACGATCTCCGGACCGAAAGGCCGCAGCACGTCCGCCCGAGCGACGCTGTTGTCCGCGTAGGCGACGAGCCCCACGTAGTACGTCGCCACGAGCAGGGCCACGAGGACCAGCCCGGTGAAGACCCGTCGCCCGGCCCGCCGCCACAGCGGGCGCCGGCGGCGCTTGCGACGCGACCTGCGGGTGCCGTCTTCGCCGGGCGGGGTCGACGCGTCGGCGGTGCTCACGACGCGCAGCCTCCTCGGTCTCCGACGGTCCCCGGATCCCGATGGTAGGCGAGCACGCGGGCGGCGCCGGTCCCCTGGCGAGGGGGACCGGCGCCGCTCGCGTCGGGTTGCGGCTAGCCCTGGGCCGGGGCTTCGTACCCTTGCGCCAGGTCCGTGGTGAACAGGTCAGCCACCACGGTCAGCCCGCCCTCCGCCGCGGAGTCCGGGACGGCGATGAAGATCTCCCGGCTGGCCGGGGCACCCTCCTCGGAGAAGTCCAACGGAGCGATGACGCCGGTCGCGGCGTTGTCGGTCGCCTGCAGCGCCGCGAGCAGCCCGGCGCGGGTCATGTCACCGTTCTCGCAGGCGGTCTCCAGGACCTGGGCGTAGATGGTGGCCACGCCGTACCCGTACGTGACACCGCCATTGCCCGGGTCGTCCGGGTACTCAGCGGCGAAGGCGGTCCGCAGTTCGTCCATCTCCGGCGTTTCGGCGGTGTAGGGCAGCGCCGAGGCCGCCAGCAGGAAGTTCGCCTCCAACGCCGGGGCCACCGCCGTCTCGAGCAGGCCGGGCGCGAACGACGGGTTGCTGCCCAGGAACGTGACGCCGGGCAGGGCCTGCGCGCCGACGCCGACCGCCGAGGCGGTCTGGGTCGGGGTGGTGGTCAGGGTGACGAGCGAGACCCCGGCCTGGGCGAACTGGCTGATCACGCTCGTGGCGTCGGTGTCGGTCGACTTCAGGGTGGCCGAGACCACCTCGAGCCCGAGTGCCTCCGCGGCGTACTCGACGCCGAGGAAGCCGTTGCCGCCGTACTCACCCTCCACGTACAGCGCGCCGATGGTGTCACCCTCGGCGATCAGGCCCTCGTCGAAGGCGTACTGGAGCCCGTTGATCATCTCCAGGTCGTACGTCGTGCCGGCCATGAGGATGTAGGGGTTCTCCAGCAGGGTGGAGGCCCACGACGCCGGCGCGGTGACCATCTCGTCCTCGGTGATGTTCTCCAGCAGCGCCGTGGTCATCGGCGACCCGATCAGCTGGGTCATGCCCACGACCTCGGGTGCGACCTCGGCGTAGAGCTGGACCGCGCGCTGGACGTCGTAACCGTGGTCCTCGATGATCAGCTCGATCTGCCGGTCGCAGATGCCCCCATCGGCGTTGACCTGGTTGTAGACGAGCTGGTTGCCCTGCACGATCGCGGTGGACAGCGCCGCGAACGGCCCGGTGAGGTCGGTGAGGATGCCGAGGGTGATCGTGTCGTCGGTGACCCCGAAGTCGGTGGTCAGCTCATTCGGGTCCCCCCCGCCGTTCCCGGTGTCGCCACCGGTGTCGGCCGCCTTGGTGCTGCACGAGGCAGCCGTCAACACGACGGCCACTGCGAGCCCCGCTACCCGCAAACCTTGATGTCTCATGGTCGCCGATTTCCTTCCGTGGGATGAGATGTGCCCCGGTCGGGGCCGTCGGTCGAGTCGACAGTCGGCTCGCTGACGTCGAGCGGTGCGGCGGCGCGTTCCTTCTGCCGCCGGGTGGAGCCGGTGAGCGTGCTGAGCAACCGCCGGCCGAGGGCAGCCACGCCACCTGGCTCGAGCAACAGGACGAGAACGACCGCCCCGCCGTACAGGTACTTGGCCAGGGTGCCGGCGTCGATGCCACCGGAGCCGGGGGTGGCCAGGAGCGGGATGAAGTCCGCGTATCGGTTCAGCAACAGGGGGGTGGCCGCCACGAACACCGCGCCGACAACCGCGCCGGGGATCGAGCCCAGCCCCCCGATCACGATCATCGCCAGGTAGGTGACGGACAGGATCAGTCCGAAGCTGCCCGGGGTGGGGTTGCGCAGGAACAGCGCCAGCAGGACCCCGGCCGCACCGGCGTACATCGAGGAAACGACGAACGCGGCGGACTTGTAACGCCGGACGTTCACGCCCATCACCGCGGCGGCCGTCTGCCGGTCGCGGATCATCTGCAGCGCGCGACCCGGGCGCCCGCGCAACAGGTTGCGGGCGAACAGGTAGGCCAGCACGAGCACGACCAGGAACAGGTACCAGAGCAGCTCGTTGCGACCCAGCGGCACGTTCAGCAGGATGATCTGGGTCTCGCCGGGCTGCGGCGCCGCGAAGGCGAAACCGAACAACGAGAAGTTCGGCACCGAGCGGCCATTGGCGCCGCCGGTGACGCTCTCCCAGTTGAAGAGCAGGTGCTGGCCGAGGAACACCAGCGACAGCGAGGCGACACCAAGGTAGATGCCCGACAGCCGGCTGGCGATCGGGCTGAAGGCCAGCCCGGCGAGCCCGGCCAGCGCGACGGCCATCGCCGCGCCCAGCGGTGGCGGTAGCTCCAGCCCGCCGTACGCCGTCGCCACCCCGCCCGGCGACCCGGAGAAGTAGGCGTAGCCGTAGGTGCCCACCGCGATGAAGAAGGCGTGCGCCAGCGAGAGCTGCCCGGCCACGCCGGTGAGCAGGTTCAGTCCGATGGCGCCTACCGCCGCGGCCATCACGGCCAGCCCCATCGTCATCAGTGCGTTGTCCAGGTACAGCGGCATGATCAGCGCGACCAGCAGCACGAGCAGTCCCAGGCCGGACTTGATCCGGGACTCGAGGCTGCGCTGAATCTTGCGCTGCGGCCTGGACGTGGCGCCGGCGGTCGGCTCGTCGGCAACCGACGCCACCGGGGTGGCGGTCGAACCCGAGACAGACTTCACCCCTGCCCCCGGTTCAGACACGAGACACATCCCGAGTGCCGAACAGTCCCGACGGTTTGACCAGCAGGACGATGATCATGATCACGAACGGCATCACCTCGGCGAACCCACGGCCGAGGAAGGCCAGGTCGCTGCTGTAGCCCAGGGTGAGCTGTTCGGCCACGCCGACGATCAGACCGCCGACCAGGGCGCCGGCCGTGGAGTCCAGGCCGCCCAGGATCGCCGCCGGAAACGCCTTGAGCGCGACCGGGATGATGCTGCCGTCCAGCCCCGGCGTCGGGAAGGCGACCAGGAACACCACCGCCACGGTGGCCAGCAGGCCGGCGACGATCCAGGCGATCGCCGCCACCCTCCCGCGGCGGATCCCCATCAGGGTCGCGGCCTCGGCGTCCTCCGCGGACGCGCGCATCGCGATGCCCCACTTGGTGTACTTGAAGGCCAGGAAGAACAACCCCAGCAGCAAGATCGCCGCGCCAAGGGCCCAGAGGCGGGTGACCGGCAGCCGGATGCCGCCGACGCTGACCGTCTCGGCGCCCCACGGGTCGACCAGGCTGCGGGGGTCCACGCCGATCCGGCGGACCAGGTCGGCGGTCAGGACGACGTCGAAGCCGATGGTCATGATGGCCAGCGTGTTGCTGTCCGCGGTCCGGATCCGCAGCGCCAGCACCCGCTCGATGAACAGGGCGCCCAGCGCGGCGACGGTCAGCCCTATGAGCAACGCAACGTAGAAGCCAAGCTCGCGGGTGTACTCGCTGATGACATAGCCACCGAGCAGCAGCAGCGACCCGTGCGCGAAGTTGATCACCTCGGTGGCCTTGAAGATGATCACGAAGCCGAGCGCGATCAGCGCGTAGACCGCGCCTACGGACAACCCGTTGATCAGTAGCTCAAGGAAGAAGCTCACCGCGCGGTCCCCTCAGTGCCGGTCGTGGCGGTGCCCTTCGTCGGCGCAGCCGAGTCGCCCTTCGTCGGCGCAGCCGAGTCGCCCTTCGTCGGCGCAGCCGAGTCGTCTTCTTCCGTCGGCGCAGCCTCCCGGCCGCCGGCCGGCACGCTTTCCTGCGCGGCCGCGACGTCGGCGGCAGATCCGAGGTAGGCCCGGATGACCTCCGGATCGTTCTGTACCTCAGCGGGGGGTCCATCCGCGATCCGTCGGCCGAAGTCCAGCACCGTGACCCGGTCGGCGATCTCCATGACCAGGCCCATGTCGTGCTCCACGAGCACCACGGAGATCCCGAGGGCGTCGCGGATGTCCTTGATGGTCAGGCCCATCTGGTCGGTCTCGTCGGAGTTCATCCCGGCGACCGGTTCGTCGAGTAGCAGGATGCGCGGCTCCGTGCAGAGGGCACGGGCCATGTCCACGCGCTTCTGCTCGCCGTACGCGAGCAGGCCCGCGGGCAGCTGCAGGCGCGGCCCGAGGCCCATGAACTCGGCGATCTCGATCACCCGGTCCCGATGGCGGCGTTCCTCCCGGCGCGCGTGGGGCAACCGCAGACCGGCGGACACGAACCCGGCCCGGGTCAGGTGGTGCCGCCCGAGCATGAGGTTCTCCAGCACGCTCTGGCTCGCCGACAACGCGATGTTCTGGAACGCCCGGGCAACGCCGAGTCCGGCGATCCGATGCGGTCTGAGCCTGGTCAGCTCCGTGGACCCGAACTGCACACTCCCGCCCGTCGCCCGGTACACGCCGGACAGCACGTTGAAGCAGGTCGACTTGCCCGCGCCGTTCGGACCGATCACTGCATGGATCGAGCCGGGTGCGACGGTGAAGGAGACCGCATCGAGTGCGGTGAGTCCGGCGAAGGCGACCGTGAGATCGTCGACGACGAGTTCGGGCACCGACACCTCGGCGGTGCGCTCCCGCTCGGCATCCTGCGGGGGGGCGCTCAACCGGCCCACCGGGACAAGGGGACGACCGGACGCCGGGACGCCTGGGCACCGACCCGCTCCGCCCCCTCGGCGTGCTGGCCGAGGTAGAGCCGCTGCACCTTGTCCGTGGCGGCCAGTTCCTCCGCCGTGCCGTGCAACGACACCTCGCCGACATCCAGCACAAAGGCGATGTCGGCCACCCGCAGGGCCATCGCGGCGTTCTGCTCGACGAGCAGGACGGACGTGCCCTGCTGGTTGATCGACAGGATGATCTCGCCGATCTGCTCGACCACCTGCGGCGCCAGCCCGAGTGACGGCTCGTCCAGCAGCAGCATGCTCGGCCGGGCCATCAGCGCCCGCCCGATGGCCAGCATCTGCTGCTCACCGCCGGACAGCAGCGCGGCGCGCTGGCCGCGGCGCTCCAGCAAGCGGGGAAACAGCGTGTAGACCCGGTCGCGGCCCTCGGCGACCGGGCCGCTGCGCTTGCCCATCGCCCCGGCCCGCAGATTCTCGTCCACGGTGAGCCGGCCGAAGATCCGGCGCCCCTCGGGCACCTGGACCACGCCCCCGGCCACGATCTTGGCCGGGGACAGGTTGTCCAACCGCCGCCCGTCGTGGGTGATCGTCCCGTGGTCTATCCGGCCTCGATGCAGTCGGTGGGTGCCCGAGATGGCGCGCAGCAGGCTGGACTTGCCGGCCCCGTTGCTGCCGAGCACCGCGGCCACCGACCCGTCCGGGACGTCGAGGCTGACCCGGTCCAGCGCCTGGATCGCGCCATAGCGCACCGACAGTTCCTGCACGCTCAGCACAGACCCGTTCCCTGCCCGCCTGACATCGGCCCTCCCGTGCACTCGAGTTGGTCCGACGACGGTGTGTCCCACGCCACATATTGGCCTGGTGGCTGCATAACGTACCCCGTCGGACCCGGTTGGTTCGTAACGTTTCTGGCATGTCTGTCTCGACTGTCAGTCGTCGTGCGCCGAACGCGCGGTTCCACGGGACGAGCGGATGAGGCTCGGGCTGCCCGGGCCCTCAGACGTGCTGGCGCTCGCCGGATCGCTGCGCGACGCCGT
>Ga0183260_10000179_pt1 | contig 48563 bp, 40 predicted proteins | sample AntDrymUQ4972206_2_FD_129768 | JGI IMG/M metagenome (GOLD analysis project Ga0183260, IMG submission 129768) | Polar desert sand microbial communities from Dry Valleys, Antarctica - metaG UQ497 (22.06) (version 2) (version 2) | ecosystem: Environmental > Terrestrial > Soil > Desert | place... | reverse complement strand
GTACTGGCTACCTCACTGAGCGCGGCCCCCACCGCCACGTGGGCTTCGTCTCGGTAGGTGTCGTTGTCGGCCGTCTGCGGGGGTGGCGGGAGGCGGGATGAGCGAGATAATGGCGCTGGTCATCGGCTGGTCGATCTATCTCCTCACTCCTGGTAATCCTGGGGCACTTGTTGACGCGGCGGCGCCGATGAAGTGACCGCTGATTCTCCTGCTCTCGCTGACTCTGCTGGCGTGTACGGGCGCGTCTACCTTGCCACGGTGCCCGTTGACGGCGACGAATTGTTACGAATGCAACCAATGACGAGACGGAGCTGGCCGAGCGGGGCTGCGCTTGCTCAAAGTCCGTCACCTCTCGGCAACCCCTGTAGAACGAGCGGTTCATCGAGCAGTGTGAAGGTGTCCGCAGGAATGTGAGAAAGTAGCGTCTCCGCGACGTGCTTCCGCACACCCCACCTGCCCTCGTACCAGCGGTCAACCAGGAGTCCTCCGTGGAGCGTCTTGCTCGGTTTGTCATGCATCACCGGCGGATCATCAGCGCCTTTTGGGCGGTGCTGTTCCTCGGAGGCATGTTCTCCGCCAGCCAGCTCAGTGACCGGCTGTCGCTCGACTTTTCACTGCCCGGTCAGCCGGGTGATGATGCGGAGCAGCAGCTCATCGAGACCTACGGTGTCAGCACCTTCGACACCTACGTCGCGGTTGTCACGGTGCCGGATGGCGAGACCGTGGAGGAAAACCAGGACGCCGTTGCAGAGGTCATCGCCACTGCAACGGCGGCAGTGACGGACGTGCAGTTGCGTGTTGTGGACTTCGCTAACACGGGCGACCCGGGATTTGTGACCGACGACGGGCGCACAACATACGCCCTGATCCAGGCTCCAATTCCGGTGACCTTCGGCCCCTACATCGAGGAACAGCTCGACCCCGCGCTCGAACAGGCGGCCGAGGGCCAAGGCTTTGAGGGCGGTCTGACATCGTACGGCTTGCTCGCTGCGGGCGGCGACACTGAGGGTCCGAGCGTTCTGGTCGAGACGCTCTTCGGCGCAGCCGGCGCTCTTCTCGTGCTGATTTTCGTGTATGCGTCGTTCCTCGCGTTGCTCCCCATGCTCATCGCCGCGGTGTCAATTCTCACGACGTTCATGCTCGTGCTCGGGCTCACGACATTCAGCGACGTCAGCGTCATCGTTCAGTTTCTCATCGCCCTCATCGGACTCGGTGTGGCGATCGACTACTCGCTGCTTCTGGTGTCGCGATGGCGCGAGGAACGCGCACACGGCCGCAGCAACGAGGAGGCCGTCGTCGTTTCCATGAAGACGGCTGGGCATGCCGTGGTCGCCTCAGGCGTCACCGTCGCCATCAGCTTGCTCGCCCTGCTCGTAGTCCCCGTGCCGTTCCTGCGCAGCATGGGCATCGGCGGCATGTTGATTCCCCTGGTGAGCGTGTCTGTTGTGCTCACCTTGCTGCCTGCACTCTTGTCGAGTATCGGACCTCGCATCGACTACCCCCGCATTCGCAAGGAGGGCACAGCGTCGCGCGGCTGGTCGGCATGGGCACGGGTCATCGTCAGACACCGCTTCGTTGCCGCGGCGGTAGCAGTGGTCATGCTGGCCCTCCTCATCATCCCGGTGTTCGGTCTCAAGATCGGGCAGTCTGGGCTCGAGTCGCAGGCGCGAAGCGGCCCGCGATTCGACACCTTGCAGACTCTGAGCGACGGCGGCGTCGGAACCGGCATCCTCACCCCCGTTGACATACTCGTGCCGGCAAGCGAGGCGGAGGCAGCGGCCGAGGCGGCCCGCGGCGTCGACGGGGTCCAGCTGGCCGTTGTCGGAACCATCAAGGGTGACGAGGCCGTCGTCGATGTACTGCCTACCGATGTCACGGTCGACAGCGACGGCACGGCTGTGGTCAACGACATCAGGACGGCAGTCGAAGATGCCGTGAGCGGCGACGCGGGCGTGACCGGTCTGGGTGCGACCGTGGAGGACTACTTCAGCGCGGTGTACGACAAGTTTCCGTACGTACTGGCTCTGATAGCGCTGATCACGTTCGTGCTGCTCGTTCGCACCTTCCGATCGGTGCTTCTGCCGATCAAAGCAGTCATCCTCAACTTGATCTCGCTGGCGGCCGTGTTCGGGTCGATCGTCTTCTTCTGGCAGCTGGGCAACGGATCCGACGCGATCTTCAGCGTGTCTGCGACCGGTGCGATCACGTTCTGGCTGCCGGTACTGATCTTCGCCTTCCTCTTCGGGCTGTCGATGGACTACGAGGTCTTCATCCTGGCCCGGATGCGAGAGGAGTACGACCGCACTGGTGACACCAGCATGGCCGTCATCACCGGCATCGGTCGGACGGGGCGACTCGTGACGTCAGCGGCGTTGATCCTCTTCTTCGCCTTCTCCGCCCTCGCGTCCTCACCCGGAACGGACATCAAGGTGCTCGGGACAGCCCTCGGAGTCGGAATCCTCATTGACGCCACCATCGTCCGTGCGCTGCTCGTCCCAGCGCTCGTCAGCCTCTTCGGCCGGTGGAACTGGTGGCTCCCGGACTGGCTCGCCCGGGCACTGTTCGTGGAGCCATCACCCCTCGCGCCCATCACGCCTAAGAAGGCGCAACCAGAGAAGGCCCCTGCTGGCATCGGCTGAAAGTCATCGCTCAATCAGGCGATCTGCTCACAACCTGCGCTAATCAACGGAGTCTTGGAAGAAAACCGAGCTGTGCTCGAAGTCCACGTCGACCTGCACAACCACGTCGTCCATTCCGGGGGTAGGAACCGAGTACGCGTAATCGAAGACGGCTACCCGTCCCGGTAAGAGTTTCTGCTCGAAGCCGCCCCCGATGTCGCGAGCGGAGTCGAACACCTGCTCTGCACTCTTGCCTACCTTGCCGTATGTCACTTTCGCGCTGAAGAAAACAGGATCGTAGACGTCATCGGTGCCGTTGTTGAGTTTGAATGTGAAGACGGCGATGGGTGACCCCGGCTTACGGCAGCAGCCGGTGCGGCTGAGGGTGTCGGACTCCACCCTGACGATGCTGAGCCGCAACCCGTCGTTGTAAACGAAGTTCTCGTCGAAGGTCGCGACCTCGGGACCTTCGCTTGTCTCGGTGCCCGTGGGGTGAGGAGAACCGCTCGGTGGGGGGGTCACGCTTGGTGTCTTTGTCGCCGAAGACTCACGCGGTGTCGGGGACGCGCTCGTGGTGGCCGCAGACTCGCTCGGATCAACAGTCGGCGTGTTTGTGGCTGAGTCTTGCTCCCGAGTAACGACGCCTTCCGACCCGGCACACCCAGTCAGCGCGGCCACTGTCAACAAGGTGCAAGCCGCTGCCGTGTGCCATTTTTTCATGCCGCCCCCGAATCGTGGTGTTGCCCGGTCAACGGTGACATGTTGCGCGGGTGCGGTCAGTCGATTCGGTCAGAGCGCACTGTGCGGATCGCGTTGGCGGATACTGTGTCCGACGCTGTCACCGCCTTGCCCCTGGAGCGCCGCATGCAGCCGATGCTTGTCGCCGCCGCCCGCCAACTGCGACGCCTCGGCGTGCGGTGGGATCCCCGTCCCGGTGACCGCTTCGTAGTGGATCAACCGGAGATTGTCGACTCGGTGTTCTGGGTCAGTGACTTCACCATCGACGTGCACGAGTACGGCGCGGAACAGATCTTGGGGTTCAACGGCACCACCGAGTGGGCACTGGACTCGGTAACCCTCTCGGATTGCGTGTGGCTCCCTCGCGAGGACCAGCTTCGTGAACTGCTCGGCGCAAGGCTGGTCCGGCTGGAACGTGCCGGCGACGGTTGGGCTGTTGTGACGCAGATCGAGGGGGCCGAGACCACAACGGTTGGCGGCGACGTCGAGACGGCGTACGCACAGGCACTGCTGACTGCGCTCGGTTGACCGCCGATCAGCCGCCGAGCCAGACATCGATGATGGTCGCGGCTTCGTCGCTCCCGGAGATGATCCCGCCGCATCCGCAGCGGATCGAGTCCCAGTAGATCCGCGCCTGGTTGTCGGAGGGGTGGACGAAGACAAAGCGACGCCCGTCGAACAGCCCGGCTGGGCCGGTCGGTGCGGCGTTGATGCGTTGCACCGAGCCGTCGACGGCAGCGCGGGTATACAGCCGCCGCTCGGCTCGCAACCCGCTGGCGTCAGTTTTGCGAAAGAGTCTGAGCTGGTAGCCGGCGGCTTCGCAGAACACCGCCTCGTCGTCGGGGATCCGTTCGAAGAACGTGAGCTCTCCCGCTGCTGGACGCCGGCAATTGCCCGGTTGGAAGAGATCTCGACCGAACCTGTACAAAGCTCGGGACTGGAACGGCTCCGGGAGCGGACGCCGAGCCCGGTCCGTCACCGACGGTGAGTCGGTGTCGGTCTGTGCGCCGGCGAACGGGTTCCAGCTGATCGCCTGCGTGGCGATGATCGCCACCGCGAGTACTCCGGCGGCCACCCCGACCGCAGTGAGCAACGCCCGTCGCATCCGCGGTGCCTTCGGCGACGCCTGGTCTGCGGCTTCCCACGTGAACGACGGAGCCATCACCGACGCTGGCACCAAGGCAGTCGCGGTGCCGGCTTCCGGGGAGATATCTCGCGGCCGATCGGTTGCTTCCATCAACAGCAGGCGGATACGGTCTGCCCGCAACCGCGATTCCGGCTCCTTCGTCAACATGCCCACCAAGGCCTCACGCAGCGGGCCTTTGACGTGTGGCATGGGCACGTCGGATGCGAGGACGGCAGCGATGGTTCCGGGCGTGGTACTTTCCCGGAACGGCGGTTGCGCCTCGAGCGCCGCGTACAACGTTGCCCCGAGGGACCAAATATCGGACGGCGGACCGATCATTTCGCCGCGTAGCCGCTCCGGTGACTGGTAGCCCGGTGCGCCCTCGAGACCGAGCCCGGCCGAGCCCTGCTGAGCAGCGGTCTGGTTGACCGTCATTCCGAAGTCGGTGACGTACACCCGACCGTCGGTGGCCAGCAAGACATTGCTGGGTTTGATGCCGCCGTGGACGATCCCCACCCGGTGTGCGACAGCCAACAGGTCGATCAGTTCGATGCCTATCACTGCCACCTGCTCGGGCGGCAAAGGTCCGCCGGAGTCGAGCTCGTCGGCGAGGCTGCTCCCCTCGACCAGGGCGCGTACGACGTAGCAGCGAACCCCCTCATAGAACATGTCGTAGATCGGCACTATCCCCGGATGGCGGAGTTGGAGGCTCAGCGAAGCCATGGTCAACAGGCGCTCGCGGACCGCTGCTTTGGCCGACGGAGGGACATCGGCGGACACCTGGATTTCCTTGACGGCTACCCGACGCATCAGCGCCTCGTCGTGCGCCTGCCAGACGACGCCCGACTCGGAACGACCGACGATGGATTCGAGCTGGTAACGACCGGCTAGAACCGTTTCGTTCTCATCCATCGCATAGATACCTCGTGGCCACCGGTGCGGCACCTGAGATCACCGCGGCCGTCGTGTCCTGACCGTGCCCCGCGTGGCGGTCAGGTAAACGACAGTCATTCGGCTTCTGTCGCTTGGGTGATCGCCCATGCAGCGTTGATGAGCCCAACATGGGAGAAGGCCTGCGGGAAGTTGCCGAGCAGCTCGCCGGTGCTCGGATCGGCCATCTCGGTCAGCAGCCCCAAGTCGTTCGCGTACTCGGTGGCCCGCTGGAACCACGCTGTTGCGTCCTCGACGTGGCCGGCCAGCGCCAGACACTCGGCCAGCCAGTAGGTGCAGATCAAAAAGCCACCGCTATCGGTGGCCCACCGGCGGACCAGCCCGCCATCACCGAGCCGATCTTCGATCGCCTCGATCGTGGTCCACATCCGCGGGTCATCCGCCGGCAGGAAACCCACGATCGGCATCAGCAACACTGAGGCGTCAAGCTCGTCAGAGCCGAACGCTCCGGTGTACGCCTGCGCCTCGGAGCTCCAGGCCTGCTTGACGACGACGGCGTGAAGCTCGTCGCGGACCCGCGACCACGTGTCCGGATCGGCTCGCTCGCCCAGTCGCGACGCCAATTTGACGGCCCGATCAAGCGCCACCCAGCACAACACCTTCGACGAGGTGTAATGCCGCTTCTTGTCACGCGCCTCCCACATCCCGGCATCCGGATCCGACCATCCCGTCGCCGCCCGGTTGGCCATCAGGACAAGCATGTCCTGAACGCTGGCTTCGAGGTCACCCAGCGAATCCCGAAGTCCGTAGACGGCGTCAAGCACCTCCCCCAACACGTCGAGTTGTTGCTGTCGCCAGGCGGCGTTCCCTACTCGCACCGGCTGGCTGTCGCGGTAGCCGGACAGGTGCTCGAGCGAATGCTCACTGAGGTCCCGCTCGCCTTCCACCCCGTACATGATCTGCACCAGCTCGTCGCCGGTTTTCCCGGCGGCGTTCGCGAACCAGTCGAACAGCCGATCCGGCTCGGACGGACATGCCGCGATCCACAGGGAACGGATCGTCAGGCTGAGGTCCCGTAGCCAGGCAAAGCGGTAGTCGTAGTTGCGATCTGCGCCCAGCTCCTCTGGCAGCGACGTGGTGGCGGCCGCCACCACCGCGCCCGACGGCTGATACGTCAGCCCCTGAAGCACCAGCGAACTGCGCCGCACCTGCGCGGCGAACGCCCCTTCGTAGCCGGTGTGATCTGCCGCCCACGAACGCCAGCCCTCAATGGTGTCCGCCAGACTCGGTCCGGCTGCTTCCCTCGGCGGGGGCGAGCCAAACGACGGGCGGTACTCCAGTGCGAGCTCGACGACTTCCCCTGCTGCCACCCGAAACGTGGTCCTGGCACAGCCGTCGTCGTACTCCCAGCTGAGCGAGCTCGTACAGGTGAGACAGGCCGGCCCACCGCGGGCCTCGACACCGTCGCCACAGGGACGCAGGTGCGGTTGCGTGCGGCCGTACTCCATGCGCGGCACGAGTTCGCTGCACATGTCGACGGCGCCGGAGAGGCCCTCGATCCTGCGCAGCAGGACATGGGGGCTGTTGAGGCCGATGTCGTGACCCCGAGCTCCTGCCTCCAAACCCAGCCCATCAGTGACCGACACCGACCCGTCAGCCGTGCGGAACACCGTCCGCAGCACCATCGTGTCGTCGAGGTAGCTTCGCTCGCTCCCGTAGTCGATCGCCGGCCGCAACGCCCAATAGCCCGCGTCACGGTCCAGCAGGCGTCCGAAGACCGAGGGTGAGTCGAAACGCGGGACGCACCACCAGTCGACCGATCCATCGCGGTCGACCAGCGCAGCCGAATGGCAGTCGGAGAGCATGCCGTAGTCCCCGATGGCCGCCGCAGGAGGGGAACCCGGTGGGGACGACACATCCACATCCTAGGTGACCGACGAAACTCCCTAGAAGCTGTCGTACGGCCACGGCCGGCCGCTGTGCCGCTCGAGCGACGGACCGGTCGGCCGGACGAGGGCGCCGAGCGCACCGCCGGCCACCCGCAACAGCCGAGCCGCGAACAGTCGCGCGAACGGGTCGTCCTGCAACGCGGCGACCTGGTCCGCCCGATCGGCGTGCGCCACGGTGAGCGCGCCGGCAACGGAGACCGGGTCGGCGCTCAACAACGACACGGCACAGGGCCGGCCGTCGCGCAACACCGCCCGTCGGGCGGCCACGACCGCGGGGTCATCCGCGATCGGCTCCGACCCGGCGGCGGCCAGGGCCAGCGAGACAACGCATACCGGCCCCCGGTCATCATGGATCCGCGGATCCGCCTGCAGGGCCGCCTCGTGCGGCCGGTCGCTGCCATGCCACAGGCACAGCACTCCGGCCCTACGACCGTTGAGCTCACGTACGTCGGCCGTCGCCGCAGCGCCGGTGCCGACGTCGGCCTCGAGCAGAGCCAGCAACAGGGGAATCACGCTGACGGTGGCTCCCAATCGGGCCGGAGTGCCCGGGTCAGTTGACGAAAGTCGGTTCGCAGCTCCGCCATGGTGGGACGGCCCCAGTACCAGTACCCCCCGTACGCCGTGTGCACCACCAGGTCGGGGGTCAGCACCAGACACATCGGCAGGTAGGGGTCGTGCACCGTGTCGGTGATCTCCAACAGCCCCAGCTCGTCGACGTAGCGCCGATTCTGGTCGGACAGGAACGTCCATCGGGCGTCCAAACCGGCACGGAAGGCCGCCTGCACCTGTGGCGGGTCGACACTGACGCTGACCATGCGCGTGTAGGCCACCTCCGCGTCGTCCTGGAGATCGACGAGACGCCGAAAAAACTGCCGCTCCTTGGGACACCACCAGCCGCGGTAGAAGTGCAACAACGTGGGATCACCGCCGACCAGGTCGGACAGCCGGCGGCGTTGCCCGCCGTGGTTGGGCAGGTCCAGGTCGGGGATCCGATCGCCGACATCGACACGGCCGCGCTCCGATCCCACGCCGCCAGCGTACGACCACACCATCATGGGCCCCCGGTGCGTCGGTCGCCGGTTCGGAATGGATACTTCCCTTTCCGAGCCGACATGAACGGAGCGCGATATGACAGCGCCGAGCGACGCTTTGACCTGGGTGCGCGAGCAGCGGGATGCCTACGCGCACGGTGAGCACCGCCCGGAGGGGTCGTTCGCAGTCATCATGGGTGCCTACGGCGCAACCGTCGCGGGGCTGGGAATCCTGATGCATCGCAGCGGACGCAGCCTCCCGGTGCGGTTCACAGCAGCCGACTTCGCGCTGCTGTCCGTCGCCACGCACAAGCTCTCTCGGCTACTGGCCAAGGATCCGGTGACGAGTCCGTTGCGGATGCCGTTCACCACGTTCGCGGGAACCTCGGGTGAGGCGGAGCTGGCGGAGGAGGTCCGGGGCACGGGGTTCCGAAAGGCGATGGGTGAGCTGGTGACCTGTCCCTTCTGCCTCGGCATGTGGGTGGCCACCGGATTCGGTGCCGGACTCGTGCTGCGTCCTGACGCCACCAGACTTGCCGCGTTCGTGCTCTCCACCCTGACCGCCGCCGACGTGCTGCAATTCGCGTACTCCGCGGTCGAACAACGGGCCACCCAGCAATGACCGACCGGGTCGTGGTCGTAACGGGGGCGAGCGCCGGCGTTGGCCGCGCTGTCGCGGGCGAGTTCGGCGCCTGCGGTGATGCCGTGGGGCTGCTGGCACGGGGACAGAAAGGGTTGGATGCTGCCGCGATCGAGGTGCGCTCGGCGGGAGGAACGGCCCTGACGCTGGCCGTCGACGCCAGCCAGCCCGAGGATGTCATGGCAGCAGCCGGCCGCATCGAGCAGGAGCTCGGACCCATCGACATCTGGGTCAACGTCGCCTTCAGCTCGGTCTTCGCACCGTTCACCGAGATAAGCCCGGACGAGTTCCGTCGAGTCACCGAGGTCAGCTACCTCGGGTACGTGTACGGGACCCGCGCGGCGCTCGACCGGATGCTGCCCCGCAACCGAGGCACGATCGTGCAAGTCGGCTCCGCTCTCGCGTACCGCGGGATCCCGCTGCAGAGCGCCTACTGTGGCGCCAAGCATGCGGTGCAGGGTTTCAACGAGTCGCTGCGGTGTGAGCTGCTGCATTCGAGAAGTGCCGTGCGGACAACAATGGTGCAGCTCCCCGCGGTGAACACGCCGCAGTTCGACTGGGTGCTCGCGCGACTCCCCGGCCGACCGCAACCGGTGCCGCCGATCTACCAGCCGGAGCTCGTCGCGAAGGCAGTGAGGTTCGCCGCCGAACACCCCCGCCGTCGCGAATACTGGGTCGGAGAGACAACGGCGGCCACACTGCTGGTCAACGCGGTGGCCCCAGGACTGCTCGATCGGTACCTCGGACGGACCGGGTACGCCTCGCAGCAGCGGGACGAGGCCCATCACCAAGGCCTCCCGGCCAACCTGTGGGAGCCGGCCGATGGACCCGACGGTCGTGACTTCGGTGTGCGCGGCTCATTCGACGACCAGTCGCACAGTGCTTCGCCCCAGGTGTGGGCGTCACAGCATCACGGTCTGCTGGGCCTGGGGGCGTTGGCCGCCGCCGCCATCGCCGCCGCAGCGGCCGCGCGGCGCTGACCCTCCCCACCGGGACTTGTCACTTCGACACCAGGCTGTGGCTGGTCTGACAGTGACAACTCGGGCGACTCGACCGTTCAGAAGTAGTCGACCGCGGTCGAGGGGCGTCGCCGCGCGATCGCCTGCCCGTCGCGCACGCTACGTGCTCGTTGCTCCTGTCCCATCGCGGCGGCTGCGGCAGCAAGTCGGCGGGCAGCTTCTTCGAGCATCGTGGGCGACGTCCGCCCATATCCGATGACGATGCCGGGGCGAGGTGGCAAGGTTCCGTACATCGCCGCCGTGCCGAGAACCGCCACTCCTTGCGTCTCTGCCGCCGCGACGTATTGTTCCTCGATCACCTCTGCGGGGAGCCGCAGCAGCAGGTGCAGCCCCGCCGCGTAGCCCTCGGCCACCGCGTCAGGTACCTCCCGCTCCAACGCGGTGACGAGGGTGTCACGGCGCTTCCGATAGTGCTTTCGCAGCCGTCGTACGTGGCGGTCGTACTCGCCGGTGTCGATCAACCGGGCAAGGGCGTGCTGCTCCAGAACCGCGCTGCCGAAGTCGTCGTCACGCTTTGCCATTCGCAGGTCGCTCACCAGATTGGGTGGGCACACCACCCAACCAAGACGCAGTCCCGGAGCCAACGACTTGCTCACGGAACCCACCAGTGCGACCCGGGCCGGGGAGAGCGCCTGCACGGCACCCACCTGCATCTTGTCGTAGCGAAACACCGTGTCGTAGTCGTCTTCGATGACCCACCCGTCGACGCGGTCCGCCCAGCGGGTGAGCGCGCTACGTCGGGCGGGGGACATGACCATGCCGCAGGGGTACTGGTGTCCCGGCGTGACGATGACCGCACGAGCAGGCGTGTCGGCCAGCACATCGACGTCGAGACCCTCGCGGTCCACCGGCACGTCCCAGATCCGGACTCCGTAGCGAGTCAGCACCTGACGTTGGACGGGGTTGCTGGGCGCTTCGACGGCAATATCGCCCACTCCAGCGGCGTACAGGGTCCGCACGAGGAGGGTCATCCCCTGGGTCGCACCGGTGACGATCACCAGGTCCGCGGGCTCGCTCATCACCCCGCGGACGCGGGCCAGGTACGCGCTGAGCTGCTCGCGCAAGATTTCGACTCCCCAGGGCGAGGCGTAGCCGAGATCGGCGTCGGCGATCGAGCGCAGGACGTCTCGGGTGACCTTTGCCCAGGCGGTGCGGGGAAAGGTCCTCAGGTCGGGAGGCCCTGGCCGCAGGTCGATCTCGCTGGTCCGATGCCGCTCGACGGTGGCGAGCACGTCCGAGGCGTGCTTGGGGAGATACCCGCCAGTCTCGGCGACGACCGTGCCTGACCCCTTGCGACCCGACAAAAAGCCCTCGGCACTGAGCTGGGCGTACGCATCGACCACAACGCCTCGGGAAACACCGAGGTCAGCGGCCAAGGCTCGCGAGGACGGGAGCCGGGAACCCGACGGCAGCCGACCGCCACGGATGGCGTCCCGAATCGACTCGCGCAACTGGCGGCGAAGCGTGCCGCGTCCGGTCGGGGCCAACAGCAGCAGAAGGTCCGGGCCGGTGCCATCCTCGGAGGAGGGTTTCAAGTGGCCCCCTTTTTCGGTGTGTCAGCGGACCTGTTGAGTGGACCGCATCGACCGTACGTTACTGACCGGGGACGTAGCCCGTCCACATCATCTGTTGCGACGGAGATGGCATGAGATTTACCAAGTGACCGCTGTCGACCTGCCGACGCCCCTGCTGCCCGGCCGTGAGGCCCCGCAGGCGGCTCTGGCCCGCGACCTGACCGCCCGGGTCGACGGCGAGGTCCGCTTCGACGCCGGCTCGCGCGCGGCGTACTCCACCGACTCGTCGAACTACCGACAGGTCCCGATCGCCGTTGTCGTCCCTCGTACGGTGGCTGCGGCTGTGGCGACCGTGGCGGTGTGCCATGCGCACGGCGCCCCGCTGACCTCGCGCGGCGGCGGAACCAGTTTGGCCGGCCAGACCACCAACGCCGCGGTCGTCATCGACTGGACGAAGCACTGCAACCGGCTGTTGTCGGTGGACGTGGCCGACTGCACCTGTGTCGTGGAACCGGGCATCGCCTTGGACGACCTGAACGACCAGCTCGCCGAACACGGCCTGATGTTCGGGCCACGTCCCTCGACGCATCCCAGCTGCACCATCGGCGGAATGGTGGGGAACAACTCCTGCGGGGCCACCGCTCAGGCCTACGGCAAGACCGTCGACAACGTCATCCGGCTCGAGGTCCTCACCTATGACGGGCTGCGGATGTGGGTCGGACCCACTAGCAGTGACGAGTGCGCGAAGATCGTCGCCGCTGAGGGACCGCGGGCGGATATCTACTCCCGGCTCGAGGCCCTCCGCGACGCCCATCTGGGTCAGATCCGCACCCGGTACCCGGACATCCCGCGCCGCGTCTCCGGCTACAACCTCGACTCGCTGCTGCCCGAGCACGGCTTCGATGTCGCCCGCGCCCTGGTCGGCAGCGAAGGAACGCTCGTCACGGTGCTGCATGCGGAGCTGCGCCTGGTCCCGGTCCCCCAGCACAAGTCGCTGGTCGTCTTGGGATACCCCGACATCGCGTCCGCCGGCGACGCCGTACCCGCAGTGCTGCGTCACCGACCCTGGCAGCTCGAGGGCCTCGACGACGTGCTGATCGGCTTGGAGAAGGACGACAACGACGAGGTCGAGACCATCGCCAGCCTGCCGGAAGGTGCGGGCTGGCTGATGGTCCAGTTCACCGGTGACACACCGGAAGACTCCGAAGCTCGGGCTCGTACGCTCATCGACGACGTCGAGTCAGGCCCGCATCCGCCGCACGTCAAGCTCGTCACCGACGAGGCCCGAGAGGAGTGCCTGTCCGCGGTGCGGGAGGCCGGACTCGGCGCGACCGCGCACCCCTCTGCCAAGCACGACACCTGGGAGGGGTGGGAGGACTCGGCGGTGCCGCCGGACCGGCTCGGGGACTACCTGCGCGGACTGCGTGCACTGTTCGACGAGTTCGGGTACGTCGACACCACGTCGCTCTACGGTCACTTCGGGCAGGGCTGCGTGCACACCCGCATCCCGTTCGAGCTGCGCACCGCCGAAGGCATCGCGCGCTACCGACGCTTCGTGGAGCGGGCCACCGATCTGGTCGTATCCTACGGCGGGTCGCTGTCCGGGGAGCATGGGGACGGGCAGTCGCGTGGTGAGCTCTTGGTCAAGATGTACGGCCCCGAGATGGTGCATGCCTTCGAACAGCTGAAGCAGATTTTCGACCCCACGAACTCGATGAACCCCGGCAAGGTGGTCCGGCCGTACGCGTTGGACAGCAACCTCAAGCTGGGCACCGACTACCAGCCGGCGGAGCTTCGTACCCACTTCTCCTTTCCCAAGGATGAGAACCGTTTCAGCCGGGCGGCTTCCCGCTGCGTCGGGGTCGGGAACTGCCGCAGCTCCGGAGGTGACGGGCAGGTGATGTGCCCGAGCTACCAGGTGACCCGCGAGGAGGTGCACTCCACCCGAGGTCGGGCCCGGCTGCTGTTCGAGATGGTCCGCGGCGACGTCATCACCGACGGCTGGCGGTCCACGAAGGTGCGCGAGGCCCTCGACCTGTGCCTGTCTTGCAAGGGCTGCCGGAGTGACTGCCCCGTCGAAGTCGACATGGCCACCTACAAGGCGGAGTTCCTGTCCCACCACTACGCCGGGCGACTTCGACCGGCCAGCCACTACTCGATGGGCTGGCTGCCGCTGTGGGCCCGTCTGGCGGCCCATGCCCCGGACTCGGTCAACTCCCTGACCCGGTCCCACGCTGCGCCGTTGCTGAAACGGCTGGGAGGCGTCGCGGCGCAGCGCAGCATCCCGCAGTTCACGACCGAGCGGTTCACCGACTGGTTCGCCCGTCGCCCGTCCCCGGGTCCGCGTGCCCGCGGCCCGGTCGTGCTGTGGCCGGACACGTTCACCAACAACTTCGACCCACACATCGGGATCTCGGCGGTGGCCGTGCTCGAGGACGCTGGTTTCGAGGTACGGCTGCCCCCACGCACGCTGTGTTGCGGGCTGACCTGGATCTCCACCGGCCAGTTGAACATCGCCAAGCGGGTACTTCGTCGGACCGTCCGCTCGTTGCGCGCAGAGATCCGCGCCGGTGTGCCGGTGGTGGGGCTCGAGCCGAGCTGCACGGCGGTGTTCCGCACGGACGCACCAGAGCTACTCACCGGCAACGAGGACGTTCGACGGCTGTCGATGCAGACCAAGACGCTGGCCGAGCTCCTGACGGAGCGAGCGCCGGACTGGACACCACCGCAGGTGAAGCGCCGGGCCATGGTGCAGACCCACTGCCACCAGCACGCCGTTATGGGCTTCGACGCCGACCGGGCCCTGCTCGAGCGCAGCGGGGTGGAGGTCGACGTGCTCGACTCCGGATGCTGCGGCTTGGCTGGCAACTTCGGCTTCGAGCGCGGGCACTACGACGTGTCCATCGCGTGCGCCGAACGCGTCCTGCTCCCCGCGGTCCGCAGCGCCGACCCCCGAGCCGTGCTGCTGGCCGACGGCTTCAGCTGTCGCACCCAGGTCGAGCAGGCCGGGGTGGGACGACGCGGGATTCACCTCGCCGAGCTGATCGCCGGCGCCCTGCGCGACACTCGGGCCGCCGCACCGACCGAGCCCGCCCGACAACACCAACCAAGGAGCGAGCCATGAGCGAGACCGTTGCCGACTTCGTCCTGCAGCGGCTGCGGGACTGGGACGTGGATCATGTCTTCGGCTATGCCGGAGACGGCATCAACGGCCTCCTCGCGGCATGGGAGAAGGCCGACAACTCACCGAAGTTCGTGCAGGCAAGGCACGAGGAGATGTCGGCATTCGAGGCGGTCGGCTACGCGAAGTTCAGCGGTCGATTAGGCGTGTGCGTCGCGACGAGCGGCCCGGGGGCCATCCACCTGCTCAACGGCCTCTACGACGCGAAGCTGGACCACGTGCCGGTCGTCGCGATCGTGGGGCAGACGAACCGCAGCGCGATGGGCGGGCACTACCAGCAGGAGATTGACCTGCTGTCACTGTTCAAGGACGTCGCCGCTGAGTACTGCCAAATGGTCACCGTGCCCGAGCAGCTGCCCAACGTCCTCGACCGAGCCATCCGGATCGCTTCCAGCCAGCGGACGGTCACCGCGGTGATCATCCCGGCAGACGTCCAGGACCTCGACTACACGCCGCCTGGGCACGAGTTCAAGATGGTGCCCTCCAGCCTGGACATGTCCTGGTCCCTGCCGGTGCCGCCGGACTCCCAGCTGACTCGGGCCGCCGAGGTCCTGAATGCGGGTGAAAAGGTCGCGATCCTGGTCGGGCAGGGTGCTCGCGGCGCCGCAGGGGAAGTCACCGAGGTCGCCGAGATGCTCGGCGCTGGAGTCGCCAAGGCCCTGCTGGGCAAGGATGTCCTCTCCGACGAGCTGGACTGGGTCACCGGGTCGATCGGCCTGCTCGGCACCCGCCCGTCGTATGAGCTGATGCGCGACTGCGACACATTGCTCGTCGTCGGTTCGTCGTTCCCCTACACGCAGTTCCTCCCCGAGCTCGACCAGGCGCGCGCGGTGCAGATCGATGTCGACGCGAGGATGATCGGCCTCCGGTACCCCTTCGAGGTGAACCTCGTGGGCGACGCTGCGGAGACGCTGCGACGGTTGGTCCCCATGCTCAACCGCAAGGACGACCGAAGCTGGCGCGAGTCCGTGGTCCACAACGTCGCCCGGTGGTGGCAGGTCATGGAGCGCAGGGCCGCGACCACCGCTGACCCGATCAACCCCGAGCTGGTGTTCCATGCGCTGTCGAGCCGACTGCCCAATGACGCGATCATCGCGGCCGACTCCGGTTCCGCGGCGAACTGGTACGCCCGCCACATCAAGATCCGCGGAACGATGCGTGGTTCCCTGTCAGGCACGCTCGCCACGATGGGCCCTGGTGTCCCCTACGTCATCGGCGCCAAGTTCGGCTGCCCCGGCCGGCCCTGCTATGCCCTCGTCGGGGACGGCGCGATGCAGATGAACGGCATCAACGAGCTGATCACGATCGCGAAGTACTGGCGGGAGTGGGCCGACCCGCGCCTGGTGATCGCGGTGCTCCACAACAACGACCTCAACCAGGTGACCTGGGAGCTGCGCGCCATGGAGGGCTCGCCGGCGTTCCTGCCGTCGCAGGAGCTTCCCGACTTCCCGTACGCGGGCTATGCCTCCAGTCTCGGGTTGCTCGGCATCAAGGCGGAGAAGCCCGAGGAGGTGAACGGGGCGTGGGACGAGGCCATGGCGGCGGACCGACCTTGCCTTGTCGAGTTCATGACCGACCCAGCCGTCCCTCCGATCCCTCCGCACGCGACCTGGGAGCAGATGAAGGCCACGGCTGAGTCCTTCCTCAAGGGTGACGCGGACCGGTGGAGCATGGTGAAGGAGGGTGTCCGGTCCAAGGTGGCGGAGGTCCTTCCCGGCACCGCGAACGACCCGGCGCGATGACCGGTGCGGACGTCGTCGACTCTGTGGACACGGCCGTCCACACCGTGCCGACGGACGGTGTCGAGGCGGACGGCACGTTCGCCTGGGACGCAACCACGCTGGTCCTGGTGCGTCTCCGCGCCGGAGACACCGTGGGGATCGGATGGACCTATGGCGCCGCGGCGTGTGCGGCGGTGGTGCGAGACCAGCTCGCGCCGGTCGTCCAGGGATCCAACCCCCTCGACGTCGCCGGGTCCTGGTCGCGGATGGTCCGGGCCCTGCGCAACGTGGGGCGCCCGGGAATTGGCGGCATGGCGCTGTCTGCGGTCGACCTGGCGATGTGGGACCTCAAGGCACGGCTGCTGGAGCTGCCGCTGCACCGGTTGCTCGGCGCGGTACACGACCAGGTGCCCATCTACGGCAGCGGAGGCTTCACCACCTACGACGGCGCCCGGCTCCGCGAGCAGCTCACCGGTTGGGTGCACGAGCAGGGCATCCCCCGCGTCAAGATCAAGATCGGGGAAACTTGGGGGACGCGGGTCGACCGCGACCTGGACCGGGTCCGGCTGGCCCGGGCAGCGATCGGCTCGGAGAGCGAGCTTTACGTAGACGCCAACGGCGGGTACACGGTCGGACAGGCGGTGCGGGTAGGCCACCAGCTCCAAGAGCACGACGTGCACTGGTTCGAGGAACCAGTCAGCTCCGATGACCTCGACGGTCTCGGCCAGGTCCGACGGCAGACTATGGCCGACGTCACCGCCGGTGAGTACGGCTTCGACCTGGCCTACTTCGCCCGCATGTGCGCCGCTCATCCGATCGACTGCCTGCAGGTCGACGTCACCCGGTGCGGTGGGATCACCGAGCTGCTGCGAGTAGCGGCCGTCGCGGCGTCCCACGGCCTTGACATTTCCGGGCACTGCGCACCCCACATGCACGTGGCCGCTCTGACGAGCGTCCCCAACCTGCGCCACCTCGAGTGGTTCCACGACCATGTCCGCATCGAGGGCATGCTCTTCGACGGCACCCTCGATCCGTCAGGCGGCCGCCTGCGCCCCGATGACGACCGTTTCGGTCATGGATTGTCGCCGCGAGAGGACCGGTTGCAGGAGTTTCGCGTCGCCTAGCAGCTCCTCACTGACGCGGCGGCGCGGCCATCCGGTGCAGCAGCAGACCCGACGCCGTGGTGACCAGCGCATAGCGCACAGATCCGGAGCGGCCGTGCAGCGTGAACACCGAACGTCGATCGTTGCGGTCGTGCAACTCCCAGACGCCAATGTCGGCGATGCGTTTGTGTTCGTCCTCGTAGGTGAGGTGGTCGAGGTCGTGATCTTCGACGGCGATGGCGAGGCGGTCACCGCGGCTGTCCGGTGGCAGCCCCTTGGGCACCGCCCACGACCGAAGGACGCCCGCCTCCTCGAGACGCAGATCGAAGTGCGGGCGCGGCAGGTCATGCTCGTGGAGAACGAATGCGGCGAAGCGGCCCACGGCACCAGTGTCCTCAGGATCTCGACCTACGCTGGCCCAGTGCCCACAGCCGAGGACGAGTACACGCACGGTGAGTCCGAGTTCACCGACCGCATCACCGCTGAGGAGGACGATCGGTGGCCGGTCGAGCCGGGCCGCTACCGCCTGGTGGCATCGCTGGCCTGCCCCTGGGCGACGCGGGCCGTCATCGTGCGGCGTCTGCTCGGCCTGGAGGAGGCGATCAGCCTCGCGGTCGTCGACCCGATCCAGGACGAGCGCAGCTGGCGCTTCACCCTCGATCCTGGCGGCCGCGACCCTGGCCTCGGCATCCGCTACCTGGCCGAGGCCTATGACGCGGCCAGCTCCGACTACAGCAACGGCGTGAGCGTCCCGGCGGTGGTCGACGTGTCGTCAGGGCGCCTGGTCACCAACGACTTCCCGCAGATCACGCTCGACCTGTCGACGCAGTGGGCTGATCATCAGCGCGACGGGGCGCCGGACCTCTACCCGCAGGCTTGGCGCGACGAGATCGACGACGTCATGGCCCGTGTCTACCGCGATCTCAACGACGCCGTGTACGGCGCCGGCTTCGCCAGCAGCCAACGGGCGTACGAACAGGCGTACGCCAAGGTCTTCGACTGCCTGGACTGGATGAGCGAGCGGCTACGCCACCAGCGCTACCTGGTCGCAGACACGATCACCGAGGCGGACGTGCGCGCGTTCACGACATTGGTGCGCTTCGACCCGGTCTACCACGGACACTTCAAGTGCAACCGCAACAAGATCGCCGAAGATCCCGTGCTGTGGGCGTACCTGCGTGACCTGTACCAGACGCCCGGCTTCGGCGACGTCACGAACTTCGCCCATATCAAGACGCACTACTACCGGGTGCACACCGATCTCAACCCCAGCGGCATCGTGCCGCTGGGACCAGACCTCGACTGGGGCGCAGCGCACGGGCGCGAGGCGCTCGGCGGGTCGCCGTTCGGAGGCGGCACTTCCCCTCCGGCGTCGACCGACCTGGCCACCTACCGGGTGGGCACCTGAGCCCCACGCACCTAGATGGGAGAACACACCGATGGTGGATGGAAGCATCACCGCCCTCTCGTCCACCACGCCATCGACTTGGAGCAGTTGGCCAGGCTCGCCCGTGGCTGACATGGCAGGCATCTCGACAGACCAGGACCTCGTTCCGCTCGTCAAACGTCTTCAGCGTTCTTCCTCCGCGCCAGCAGCGTCTCGTTGACTCACGGAGGCTTCGATGCAGACCGCTCAGTTGCCGCACATAGATGAGCACGCAACGGCCATCGCGGCCGGTGTCGACGTTGTCTGGCCCACGTTGGTCGAAACACTGGACCAAGCCTTCTCACGAGCTGTTACGGCCAGTTACGCCCGCGCCGTTGGCTGCGCCGACTGCACCGCATCCGGGCCTCGGCCCCTTGTCGAAGGCTCAACGATTCCTGGTTTTCGGGTAGTTGCTGCGATCCCGGCGCGTGAGCTGGTGCTTGAGGGGCATCACCGCTTTTCGTCCTACGCGCTGATATTTCGCCTCGAGAGGGTCGGTTCGGGTCGGTCACAGTTACGTGCCGAAAGTCGAGCTGTCTTTCCCGGCCTATCCGGCGGCGTTTACCGGCTGCTCATCATTGGCACGGGCGGGCATACGGTTGCCGTGCGGCGCCTACTCTCAGCAACACGGCGCCGATCCGAGCTGCGCACACGTTCCTGAATCTGAGTCGGCGGGTCACCGTGTCCCCGAAGACTCCGCAGCCGCGTTCCGCTTTCGCCGTCGCTGAAGCACGTGGCACGTGTGATGAACACGCCTCAAGCAATGGCCACAATTGGGATGTCCTCGAGTTCGAAGCAGCGGCTGGTCAGCCGACGCGGCGTTCGTCGAGCAAGCCGAGCAATCTGGTCGTCGTGGTCCAGCTGCGGATCGTCATCCTTTGGTACTCCGGGGTGCCGACGATGCGGCTCAACTGGCTCTGTGCCCGGCGTTCGCTCAGGCGCGCGAAGTAGAGCACGCCCGGACCAGCCCAAGCCTGGTCGACTTCGTCGCGCAGCTCGATGACTCGCATGGCCTGCGCACTCGACAGCGGGGCCTTCAGGAACATCACGTCGGAGTGGTAGCTGTCAGGTTCCTCACCGAAGCCGTCAGGAGCTCTGTCGACGACATTGCGGAGTTGACGGTGCGACCGCAACACAACAACGAGTGGGACACCGAATCGACGCTCGAGCATCGCCTCAAGGTTGTCCTCGAACGAGGCGGACGGAGCGTCGGACTCGAATAGCACGTTGCCGGACTGGATGTAGGTGCTGACCGCGTGGTACCCGCCGGCCTCGAAGGCCTCCCGCAGGTCCGCCATCGCGACGGCGTTGCGGCCGCCAACGTTGATCCCTCGAAGCAACGCCGCGTACCGCCTCCTCCCCACGCCTGCACCGTACCGGGCTACGCAGTTCAGAGCGTCGCTCATGTGTGGAACGCCGTCCCGCCGATACGGACACCTGCTCGTAGAGCCACGAGTATTCACAGGGTCCTTTTCACCCGGCTCAGCGCACCCGGAGGCCACTCTCGGCCGTGGAGTAGCCGCCGAGCGACTCGATCTGGCGGAGAAACGCGGGGTCATCGAGCAGCGCCAGCAGCGGGTCGAGGACGCCGCTCGCCAGCAGCGGCTCGGTGGTCACCAGGTCATACGGCTCCTCGGCGACCGGCACGAAGTCGAGCCCGAAGGCACGCGCTGCCGCCCGAATTCCGAGGCCGCAGTCGGCGCGCCCGGCCGCCACTGCGGCCGCGACCGCCAGGTGGGTGTGCTCCTCACGGCGGTAGCCGTCGATCTGCTCGGGGTCGCGGCCTGCCTGGCCCAGAAGGTGGTCGAGCAGCACCCGCGTGCCGGCACCCCGCTGCCGGTTGACATAACGAACCTCCCCCATCAGGTCATCGACACCGGTGAGCCCGAGGGGGTTGCCGGGCGCCACAATAAGCCCTTGGTCCCGGTGCACGAGTCGGATCACCGCGGCAGCACGGTCCCCGAGAAGCCGATCGACGTACGGCAGGGTGTACTCCCCGGATGCGGGGTCGAGCAGATGTGAGCCGGCCAGGTGGCACATGCCGTCGCGGAGGGCCGCCAACCCGCCTAGAGAGCCCACGTTCGACGACGCCAGGGTCAGTCGAGGATCCAGCTGGCGCAAAGCGGAGGCCGCCAGGTCGAGCACCAGGTCGTGCGAGCCGATGGCCACCACCGTGCGGGCCACCTCGTCGAGCCCTCGCAGCAGCTCGACATCGACCTCCGTGCCGCCGTGGTGACCTTCCAGGTCAGCCGGTACCACGAGCAGCCCGTCGGCCCGCACCAACGAGGTCAACACTCCGGCGCCCCGCGGGAGCGGCGTGGCAACGACCTGCCCCCCAACCTGTCCGAGCCGCACCCGCACCCAGTCGTCGCTGCCCATCGTCGAGGCCAGCTTGCGGGCCAGCCGCGCCTTGACCGTGGTGCGCCGCTTCGGCGCCGTACCCTCAAGCGAGGCGAGCAGCGGCGCGGCGAAGATGTCGAACGTCAGCGCCGCCGACACCGGGTAACCGGGTACACCGATCACAGGGGTGGCGTCGACAACCCCGAGCACGACCGGGTGCCCCGGCCGCACGGCAACCCCATGCACGGCCAGCCGACCAAGTTCGTCAACGACGCTCGCGGTGTAGTCGTCGCGGCCCGCACTCGACCCGGCGATCACGATGACCAGGTCCGCCTGCGACACCGCGCCGCGCAGGGCTGCCGAGATCTGCTCGGGGTCGTCCGGCACGATCGGAAGCACGCTCGCCTGCACCCCCACGTCGCGCGCCTGGGCGGCCAGCATCATCGAGTTGGTGTCGGGAATCTCCCCTCGCCCGAGCGGCTCACCCACCGGCCGAATCTCATCGCCGGTGGGGACAACGACCAGCGTCGGTGCCCGGTGCACCCGCAGGTGTTGGGCTCCTGCGGCCGCTGCGGCGGCCAGGTCGAAGGGGCGCAGCCGGTGCCCGGCTGGGAGCAGCAGCTCGGTGGCCGCGACGTCCTCACCGATCGAGCGCACGTGCTGGTACGGCGGGGCCGCGGCTTGCAGCTCGACCTGCTCACCCACGCGATGAACGTGCTCGCGCATCACCACCGTGTCGCGTCCCGGGGGCATCATGTCGCCGGTGTCGACCTCCTCGAACGCGTCGGCGGCCAGCAGCAGCGGGCGGCTCTCACTCGCCCCGACGGTGTCGGCCGCACAGACCGCGATGCCGTCCATAGCAGCAGCGTCGTACGCCGGTGACGACCGGCTCGCCCACACCGGCTCGGCCGTGACCCGACCCAGTGACTCGGCGACCGGCACGCTGATCACGTCGACCCGCTCCGGACATCCCGCCGCTACACAAGACTCGGCCCACGCTCGCAACGCCTGCGGCAGCGGCACGTCCCGCAGGAAGGGACTACTCGCTTCGCGGCTCACCGGTACAGCGTGACATCGACTTCCACGCCAGCGTCGAGACCGGTCGCCTCCTCGGGCACGATCGTGTAGCCGTCAGCCGCCGTGAGGACCGACAGCAGCGCGGACGCTCCGAAGAGCGGGCTGGCCACCAGCTGCCCGTCCTCGCGTTCCAGCCGCAGCTGGATGACATCGAGGCGCCCGGCCTGGGAGGCAAGCTGTCGGGTCAGTCGCGCGCGGGCACGGGGCTCCGGCGGTACCCGCGTACACCCACCAACGCGACGGACGAGAGGCATTCCGACGAGCCGGAACACCACCAGCGCTGACAGCGGGTTGCCGGGGAGCCCGACGACGGGCACCTCGCCGCATTGCGCCAGCAGGGTTGGCTTCCCGGGACGGACGGCGATGCCGTGGCACACGATCCCTGGCGGGCCGAGCCGCTCGACGGCACCGGCGGTCTCGTCGCGGGCGCCAACGGACGACCCGGCCGAGACCACCACGAGGTCGCAGTCGGAGACGGCATCCCGCAGCACCCGCTCCAGCCGCATGCCGTCGTCGGCAACGATGCCGTACGACCGCGGCACGCCGCCCGCTTCGCGTACCAGACCGGCCAGCGCGGAGGCGGTCGCGTCGCGGACCTGCCCGACGGCCAGCTCGGCGGTCTCGGGCGGCACCACCTCGTCGCCGGTCGAGCAGATTCCGACCACGGGACGGGCGTGCACGGCGAGACTGGTGACACCGGCTGCGGCAAGCATGCCCAGGTCCGGTGCCCGCAGCGGCCGACCGGCGGGGGCTAGCAGCTGCCCGACCGCTACATCCTCATCAGCCTTGATCAGGCCGTCGCCAGGTGCAACCGGCCGGACCACCTCGACTGTGCCCGGGATCGTCTGCTGAGTGTGCTCGACCATGACGACCGCGTCAGCGCCGTCGGGCATCACCCCACCGGTGGGCATCGTGGCAGCGGTGCCCGGCCGCAGCACGAGGTCCGGCGCCGTCCCCATGGTGACCGCCCCGATGACGTCGAGGTAGGCCGGCAGCCCCTCGGACACGCCGTAGGTGTCCACCGCCTGGACTGCGTAGCCGTCCACGGTCGAACGGGCAAACCCGGGCAGCGGCCATTGCGCCACGATGTCGTCCTTGGGAATCCGGGCTAGCGCCTCGTCCAAGCCGACACGCTCGGCCGAGGTCGCCGTCACGCCGGGCAGGGACGCCAACGCCTCGGCAACCGTACGGGTGCGGAAGAACTCGCGTCCGGGCATCTGCGATCCCGCGGGGGTCAGGGACGCGGCTGCGGTCGGGCGGCGGTGCCACCGCGCTGCAGCCCGAGGACGCTCGCCACCGGGCCAAGCGCAACTTGTCCGAGGCCGCAGATCGAGGTCTTGCGCACGGTCCGTTCGAGCTCGAGCAGCTGGGCTTCCCCCTCGTCGTCGAGCCCGTCGCCGGTCAGCGCCTCGGTCAGGATCTCGTGCGCCTTGTGCGAGCCGACCCGGCAGGGCACGCACTTGCCGCAGGACTCGTTCCGGAAGAACCGCAAGATGTTGGTCGCCGCAGCCAGCACGTCGGTCCCCTCGGCCAACACGACCAGGGCTCCCGAGCCGAGCATCGACCCGGCCTCGGCGACGGTGTCGAAGTCGAGCGGCACGTCGAGACTGCCCGGGCCGAGGAAGTTCGACGACGCCCCTCCGGGCTGGATCGCCTCCAGGTCGGCGCCACCGGCCACCCCGCCGGCCAGATCGAGCAGCTGGCGTGCGGTGGTGCCCATAGGCACGCAGTAGACACCCGGCCGAGCCACGTGACCGGAGACCGCGAAGAACTTGAGCCCGATCGAGTCACCCGCCCCTTGCTCGCGCCACCATTGCGCTCCGCGCTCGAGAATGACCGGGACGTCGGCGAAGGTCTCCACCGAGTTCATCAGCGTGGGCATCCCCCACAGCCCGAAAACCCCGGGAAACGGCGGCTTGTTGCGCGGCTCACCCCGGTGACCCTCCATGCACTCGAGAAGCGCGGACTCCTCCCCGAGGATGTAGCCGCCCGGTGAGACGAAGACCTCGACCTGCAGCCGCACACCGCTTCCGAGGACGTCGTCGCCGAGGAGGCCCTCGCCGCGAAGCCGGTCAATCTCGTCGCGGACCTGGTCGGCCTCGGGACCGTACTCGTGGCGGACGAAGACGAACCCCTCCTCGGCGCCCACAACAGCCATGCCCAGCAACAGGCCCTCGAGCACCAGGTGCGCCTGGTCGCCAAGGATCTGACGGTCCTTGAACGTGCCCGGCTCGGACTCGTCGGCGTTGCAGACGGCGTACTTGGGCCGCCGATCCTGAGCGGCGACGAGTGACCACTTGCGACCGGTCGGGAATCCGGCGCCTCCCATGCCGCGCAGCCCGGAGTCCTGCAGGGTCTGTACGACTTGCCCGGCGTCCAGGTCGCCGGCCAGCAGTGTACGCAGCACCCGGTAGCCGCGCGCCGGAGCAGAGCTGTCTGCAGGCGTGTACGGGTCGTTCGGCCACGGTTCATGGCGGCGGGGCTTTGCTACCGGCTCTTCCTCAGCGGTGCGGACCCGGGCTCTGGCGACCAGGTCGTCGGCGCCGTCGACGTGAGCTGGCTCGTCGTTGACGGCCAGGGCCGGAGCGTTGTCGCAGCGGCCCAGGCAGGACACCTCGACCAGCTCGACGTCGGCGTCGGCGTCGTACTGCTGACGCAGTGCGGCGATCCGGTCATCGGATCCCAACAGCCAGCAGGACAGGTCGTGGCACACGTGCAGCGCCACCTGCGGCGGCGGCTCGGTGCGAAAGTGCGGGTAGAACGAGACGAGTCCCTGGAGCTCGTACAGCGGCCGGCGAGTGTCCCTCGACAGCGACACCAACTCCTCGCGGGGCAGCCAACCGAGCCGTTCCTGGATGGCGTTCAGAGCGGGGATCAGGCTCGGTCCGGGGAACTTTCCGTTGCGCGCCTCGGCGCCGGGGACAAGCGGCCGGCTGCCCCTCATACCCTCGCCTCAGACAGCGGCTCGACCGCGACCGCGCAGAACTTGTACTCCGGGATCTTGCCCACCGGATCGATCTCATCGATCGTCAACAGGTTCGCGGCCGCCTCGCGGAAGTGGAAGGGGATGAAGCAGTTGCCCGGCGCCTCCCGAGCAGAAACCTTGACGTGAAGCGTGATGCTGCCCCGGCGGGAGCGGACCCGGGCCATCTCGCCGTCGCGGACACCGATGCGCGCGGCGTCGTCGGCGTGCAGGTAGACCTCGGCGCGCGGCGCGATGGTGTCGAGTGCGTACGAGCGCCGCGTCATCGAGCCGGTGTGCCAGTGCTCTAACAGCCGCCCGGTGTTGAGCACCATCGGGAACTCCTCGTTGGGCAGCTCCTTCGCCGGTAGCCATTCCGCGGGCACCAGGTGTGCGAGTCCGTCAGCGGTGTTGAACCGCTCGTCGAACATCACGACGGTGCCGTCGCTGTGCTCGGGGTCGGCGTTCGGGTAGAGCTTTCCGGTCGAGCCGAGGTTGTCGTAGCTGAGGTTGGCGTAGCTCGGCATCAGGCCGACCATCTCTTCGAACACCTCTCGCGGCGACTCGTACGACCACCCGAGACCCAGCCGGTTGGCGATCTCCTGGGTGATCTCCCAGTCGGAACGTGCCTGACCGGGTGGGTCGAGCACCTTGCGGCCGAGCTGTACCCGGCGGTCGGTGTTGGTGTACGTACCGTCCTTCTCGAGGTAGGACGTCGCCGGCAGGATCACGTCGGCGAACTCCGCGGTCTCGGTGACGAAGATGTCCTGCACGACAAGGAAGTCCAGGGCCGACAGCGCCTTGCGGACCTTGTTGATGTTGGGGTCGGAGAGGAACGGGTTTTCGCCCATCATGTACATGCCGCGTACGCCGTCCTCCAGCACCGACCCGATGATCTCGGTGACGGTGAGGCCGCGCTTCGGGTCGAGCTCGGTGCCCCAGGCGGACTCGAAGCGCGATCGTAGGTCGGAGCTGTCGACTGCCTGGTAGTCGGGCAGAAACATCGGGATCAGCCCGGAGTCGGACGCACCCTGCACGTTGTTTTGCCCGCGCAGCGGGTGCAGGCCGGTACCAGGCTTGCCGACGTTGCCCGTGATCGAGCACAACGCAATCAGGCAGCGGGCGTTGTCCGTTCCGGTGGTGTGCTGGGAGATGCCCATGCCCCAGAAGATGACGCCGGCCCGCGCTTCGCCCCACACCTTGGCGATCTGTCGGATCACGTCGGCCGAGATGCCGGTGATCTGCTCGCCGCGCTCGGGCGGGTACTCAGCCACGGTTGCGGCCAGGGCGTCGTAGTTGGAGGTGCGTTCGTCGATGAAGTCTCGGTCGACCAGTTCCGAGCGAATGATCTCGTGCATCACCGAGTTGTAGAAGGCCACGTCTGTACCCGGCTTGATCTGGCAGAAGATGTCCGCGTGGTCGGCTGCCTTGCCGGCACGCGGGTCGATATAGATAATCGTCGTGCCCAGACGCCTTGCCTGCTTGAAGAACGTCGACGCCACGGGATGGTTGGAGGTGGGGTTGCTGCCGGTGATGATCGCGACGTCGGAGTTGATCACGTCGCCGTATGTCGTCGACACCGCACCCGATCCGATTCCCTCGAACAAGGCCGCCACGCTCGACGCGTGGCACAGCCGGGTGCAGTGGTCGACGTTGTTGTTGCGGAATCCGGTGCGCACCAGCTTCTGGAACAGGTAAGCCTCTTCGTTGGAGCACTTCGCTGACCCGAATCCGGCGAGCGAGCCAGTGCCGTGCTCGGCGAGAATGCCGCTGAGCCGGTCGGCCACGAGGTCGAGCGCCTCGCTCCAGGTCGCCTCACGGAAGTGCGGCATCACCTCGTCGTAGGGGACCAGACCACCGGGCTTGCGTCGGCGACCCGACCGGCCTGACTGCTCGTCGCTGTCGCCCCGTACGTCGCCTGACAGTGGTCCCTTGGGGTAGGCGTCATCGATCCGGATGAGGGGCACCGTCAGCCGCTGCGGCGAGGCGGCGTAGTCCCAGCCGTAGCGACCCTTGACGCACAACCGTCCCTGCGACCCCGGCTGGTCCCGACCGTCGGCGAACGCGATGGCGCCGCGCTCTCGGTCGACATAGAAGGTGAGTGCGCAGCCGACGCCGCAGTAGGGGCAGACGCTTTCGACGGCATCGAGCTCGGCGCGGGGCCGGATCGGCACCGCGTTGATGGGCTTGTTGGTGATCGCCCCGGTGGGGCAGGCAGCGACACACTCACCGCAGGTGACGCACGACGATGAGCCCATCGGGTCGTCGAGGTCAAAGGCGATGCGGGTGGAGTAGCCCTTGCCGGTACGGCCGATCACGTCGTTGCCCTGGATGTCGTCGCATGCACGAACGCAGCGGTCACACAAGATGCAGGAGTCGTGGTCGACCGCTATCACCGGGTTGGACAGGTCGGAGCCACGCCCGTGCCCGCGCGGCAGCTCGCTGCTCAGGACGTCGAAACCGTTGGCGAGGTCGAGCAGCAGGTTGTCCCCGGTCGTGGTCTGCTTGGGATCGTCCCCCGGTGGCGGCTGGTCCACGACAAGGAGCTCTGTCAGCGTCGCCCGGCTGCGCTCGAGCTCGTCGGAGGAGGTGGTGATCTCCATGCCGTCCTCGCAAGGGCGTACACACGCCGCGGCGAACACCCGCCCCCCGGTGTCGACCACACACAGGCGGCAAACGCCCACCGGGTCGTAGCGCTCGTCGTGGCACAACACCGGGATGTCGATGCCGGCTTCCTTGGCGGCCGTCCAGATGGTGGTGCCCTCGGGTACGTCCAGCTCGCGACCGTCAATGGTCACCGAGACGGTGTCGACCCGTTCCGACGAGTCCGCCGTCACAGTCATGGCTGAACCTCCTCGTCCGCCGCACTCATTGTCCAGCACCGGATCCCGCGCCGTCGCCGGAGGGCACTGGCCGGCCCTGAGTGTCGAGGCCGCGGGCGGCGTAGTAGCCGTCGATCATTCGGCGGAGCCGCTGCGGGGTCAGGCTCGCCTCCCGGCCGGACCCGACCTGGACGGGCTCGCTGAGCAGCCGCTCGGGCAACCAGTCGTCGGCCGCAGTCCACCCCTCACGCAGGTTGTAGGCCCGCTTGAGCGCAACGATGCGCCGGGCGGTCGCTCGCAGCTCCGCACCGTCGACGTCCCAGCCGGTGACCGGGCACAACAGCGCGGCCCACTCGTCAAACGGCTCCGTGAAGACCCCGCGCAGGAACTTGCACAAGATCATCGAGTCCATGACCGCTGCGCGGTCCTCGGTCTCCACGGCGGCGGCCACATGCGCCTGTCCGCCGTCGAGCCGGTCGAGATCACCGGACAGGTCGGCCTCGTACGCGCCAGAGCGGTTGTGGTCGGCACCGCGTGCGTTGACGGCCAGCCCGAGCGCCATCGCGTGCATGGTGCGGGGCTCGTACCCGGGCATCTCCATGCCTTTGACGTGCGGCGCGAAGTCGGCCGAGCCGGCTCCAACCCGCTCGGCGGCGCGGCGCGAGCCTTCGGCCAGCAGCGGCCCGATGCCTGTGCCGGCGCCGATCTCGTCGAGCGCGCGCAGCAGCGCTGCGCCGTCTCCGAACCGCAGCCACGGTGCGTCGAGAAGCCCGCGCTCCGCGCACTCCATCGCCCACGCGATCGTGCCACCGGCCGAGATGGTGTCGAGGCCGAGCTCGTCGCAGCGGGCGCTGGCGGCGAGTACGTCGTCAGGGTCCGAGACACCGCACATCGGTCCGAGCGCAAACACGTTCTCGTACTCCACCCGCGCCTTCTTGCCGCCCTTTGCGGCATAGATGTGCTCACAGCCGATCGAGCAGGATGCACAGCTGTTGCGGGCCACCTTGCGGAGGTCGGAGATGTCCTCGGCCGCCAGCCGTGGCGCCTGCTCGAAGGTGGCAGCGGTGAAGTTCCGGGTCGGCAGCGTTGACAACGCGTTGAAGGCCAGCAGGTTGGCCAGGGTGCCGAGCTCACGGTACTTTGCGGTCGCCTTGCCAAGAGAGCGGCTGCGCAGGTCGCGGGATGCCGCGAGCACCGCATCCCGGTCGGCGGGGGCGACCTTCGTCGCCGCTCGTACGGCCACCGCCTTGAGCTTCTTGGAGCCCATGACCGCGCCCAGTCCGCCCCGGCCAGCGTGGCGGCCGTCGTGCGACACGGTGGCGTAGCGCACGCCGCGTTCCCCCGCGGTTCCGATCGCGGCGATGCGCCACCCTGCCCCGAGCCGCTTCTTCAGGGCCGCCTCGGCTTCAGCGGCCGAGTGCCCCCACACGTCGTCGGCCGGCTCGACCCGCGCACCGGCGCCGTCGACGAGCAGTATCGACGGCCGGGTGCAGGCACCGCGTACGACGATCGCGTCGTTGCCGGTGAGTTTGCCGGAGATCGCAAAGTGGCTCGACGCCAACGCGTCGGTCAGTAGTCCGGTCAACGGCGACTTGGCCACGACGGCGAACTTCGCGCTGGTGGTGAGCGGAGTTCCGACGAGGGGGGAGAAGCAGAATGCCAGTGGCGCCTCGGGTGCCAACGGGTCGACGCCGACGGGCGCGAGCTCGGTCAACAGCCAGGCACCGAGCCCGACCCCGCCCAGATGATCGCGCAGGACGCGGTCGGAGAGCTTGACGACGGTCGCCCGCCCGGTGCCGACGTCGACCACCAAGGCCCGGCCGAAGTATCCACCCGGCGCATCGGTCATCGGTTCGGCGGTCATGCGCTCAACCGCCGGCGTCCGCGGAGACGAACGTGACCGTGTCGCCGCTTACCAACGGCGTTGCGCCGTCACGGGTCACCTGCTCGCCGTTGACGGCGGCCACCACATGGCGGTCGAAATCGAGATCAGCGGCTTGTGCCGCTGCTGCGATCGTCGCCGCCTGGACGGCACGGACACCTCGATGACCGTTACGCGCGAGCGTCCCGAAGCATTCGACCCGGACGACCGGGGCAGGCCGGGCAAGCGCCTGCTCGTAGTCGGCAGGCGCGTTGACGTTGATCAACGAGTCGAGCGATGGGTCTGCGGCGGCCAGCCGCCGGTCAGCGACCAGGTCGTCGTCACTTAGGCGCAGCACCCGGCACCGATCGAAAAGGAACGCCGGCTTGAGCCGTCCTGCGGCCAAGAGATCGTCGATTTCGACCGCCAGCGAGGGCCGGTAGGCGGCGGCCAGCGGCTGTCGGTGGCCGTTGGCAACGGGCAGGACGACGTCGTGGTCGTCGTCCATGGCCTCGACCACCCGCGAGACGAAAGCGGTGTGCAGGAACGGCATGTCGGTGGAGCAGCAGAACGCCACGTCGGCGACGTCACGCAGCGCATGCAATCCGATCGCCAGGCCCTGCAGCGGGCCGAGACCCTCCTGGTCGTCCTCGCGAATCTCGACGTCGGGGGGCAGCTCCGGGAGCGGCTGGTCAGGCGCACGTACCACCACCACGGGACCCGCGACTCCCCTGGCCACGACGCCGACGGTGCGCCGCAATAGGGTCGACCCATGCCAGGGCAGCCCCGCTTTGGACGTGCCCATCCGCGACGAGCGTCCGCCCGCGAGCACGACCCCTGCCGCTTGCACATTGCGAGGGTAGCCCGATCATCAACCGGGCGAGGCGCGTCCGTTGTGCCGGGCGACGAACCCCCCAGCGCCAGTCATCGAGCTGGGCGTCGAGAAACTCGGCCCTCCCGCGTCTGATACGTCACCAGCGAAACTCCGAAGGTCAGCCGACCGCTCACAGATCGACGGACTCGCCGCTGTCCAAGTGTGTTCGAACCGGCTGACGTAGCGCTGCGACACCCGGTCGACGTGCCCCTCCACCAGGCCGATGCCGCGCTGGTTGAGCAGCCCGTCGTGGATCTGGAGCACCCGCGGTGCACGGACGCTGATCAGAAAGTCGAGGACTTCACCGATCTTGGACCACGGTGCATGGATCGGCAGCAGCAGCATCTCTATGCCGGCTTCCGGCACGATGAACGAGTCGCCGGGGTGGTACACCGAGTCGGCAATCAGAACACCGAGGTTCGGTACCACCGGGACGTCGGCGTGGATCAACGCGTGCTGACCGCCAAAGGCCGCACCCCGAGACCAGCGGCGTCGAACGACTCACCCGGCTCGACGGCGGTGACCCGGTCACCGAGGCCGTCCAGCTGGCGGCGTACGGACTCCGGACACCAGATCCGCAGCTCCGTGCGCTGGAGCGCGGTCGCCGTCAGGGCATCGACGTCGATGTGGTCGGGGTGCTCGTGCGTGATCAGCACCGCGTCGGCGCCGTCCAAGGCAGTGTCGGTCTCGCTGAACATGCCAGGGTCGATCACCAACGCATGCCCGTCGTGGTCCAGGCGTACGCAGGAGTGGGTGTATTTGGTGAGCCGCACGCTCCGACACTACGCCGCACGGACTCGCCATCCGTTCGTACGAGTGTTCGACTGAGCGGATGCGGTGGGACCGGCAGGTGCTGACGGCCGCCGGATGCCGACGCGCTGCCGGCGGCGTCGGCGATGCCGTTCCGCTGGACCGGTGACGGTGAGTTCCCACAGTTTCCCGGCTACTCGCCAAGCTGAGGGCCGACAACCGGGTGCAGATCGCGATCTTGGTCCACGACGCCGACCTGCTCTGAGCGCTGCCAGCGTTCGGCCGCCCGGCCCGCCTCACTCTCCAGTGGCGCAGGATTGCGGTTCGTCGGCGCCCGGACCCGCGGACTTGCGCCACTCGGTGGAAACCCGAGCGGATCAGCGCACCTCGAAGCCGGACTCACCGTCGACGGGGGCCTCGTCGTCGACGTCGACCGCGTTGACCTCCGCCGCCGACGGCCCCCGGCGAGCCCAGCGTACGAATCCGGCCACCGCGTCGGAATCACCCTGTACGGCGACCTCGACAGTGCCGTCTTCGCGGTTGCGGACCCATCCGGTGAGGCCACGCTGCTCCGCCTCCCGCTGCGAGCCGTCGCGGAAGAACACCCCCTGCACCTGCCCGTGCACCACGATCCGTCGGCGTACCTGCGCCACGCCCGTCACCTCCGACTCCGCTCGGCCAGCGATGCTGCAGACCTGTCGCCATAGCAGCACGATTGCATCATCTCTCGTCGCCTACGCTGGCCGGCGCGATGTCTGACCACCCCCCGCCGGCACCAGCCAACTTGCGCGACCGGCTGTCCACCGTGTCCCTTCGGGACGAGGTGCGACTGGGTCGCCGACTCGATGGCGCCGCGAGGCTCCGTGACGAGTCGCGTCGTCGCAAAGTGCTCGGCGACATCGAGATCGGCATCGCGCACGCCGAGTCGGCACTGAAGTCCCGCCGCGCCATACTCCCCCACATCAGCTATCCCACCGAGCTGCCCATCAGCGGGCGGCGCGACGACATCGCGGCGGCGCTCCGGGACCACCAGGTGGTCGTGATCGCCGGCGAGACCGGCTCCGGCAAGACGACCCAGATCCCGAAGATCTGCCTCGAGCTCGGCCGCGGAGTCCGTGCCATGATCGGCCACACCCAACCGCGCCGGTTGGCCGCGCGCACGGTTGCCGAGCGGATTGCCGAAGAGCTCGGCGGCGACGTCGGGGACGTGATCGGCTATCAGGTGCGGTTCACCGATCAGGTCAGCAACCGCACGCTGGTCAAGGTCATGACCGACGGCATTCTGCTCAACGAGATGCAGCGTGACCGGATGCTGCACACGTACGACACGATCGTGATCGACGAGGCGCACGAGCGCAGCCTCAACATCGACTTCATCCTCGGCTACCTCCACCGGCTGCTGCCCCGGCGATCTGACCTCAAGGTCGTCATCACCTCGGCCACCATCGACCCGCAGCGCTTCGCCGACCACTTCAGCGGTGCTCCCATCATCGAGGTGTCCGGGCGCAGGTATCCAGTAGAGACCCGTTATCGGCCGGTCGTCGACCCGGAGCAGCCGGAACGCGATCAGGTGCAGGCGGTGTGCGACGCAGTCGGGGAGCTGATCGCCGAAGGCCCGGGCGACATCTTGGCCTTCTGCTCCGGCGAGCGGGAGATTCGCGACACCGCCGATGCCCTGACGCAACAGGCATGGCGTGACACCGACATCCTGCCGCTGTACGCCCGATTGTCGGCTGCCGAGCAGCACCGCATCTTCCAACCACACACGCGGCGCCGGATCGTGCTGGCGACAAACGTCGCCGAGACGTCGCTGACCGTCCCCGGCATTCGGTACGTCATCGACCCGGGAACGGCTCGGATCTCGCGGTACAGCAAGCGGCTCAAGGTGCAGCGGCTGCCGATCGAGGCGATCTCGCAGGCCTCGGCCGACCAGCGGAAGGGCCGCTGTGGTCGCACCGCGGATGGCATCTGCATCCGGCTGTACACCGAGGAGGACTTCACCTCGCGGCCGGCGTTCACCGACCCGGAGATCCTGCGGACCAGCCTCGCCTCGGTCATCCTCCAGATGATCGCCCTCGACCTCGGCGCGGTCGAGGCGTTTCCGTTCCTCGACCCCCCTGACCGGCGCAGCATCCGCGACGGGATCGACCTGCTCGTGGAGCTCGGCGCGATCGAGGCCGGGGCGCGGGGTCAGCAGCGACTGACCGCCATCGGTCGCACGTTGGCACAGCTGCCACTCGACCCGCGGCTTGCCCGGATGGTGCTCGAGGCCGACCGCCTCGGCTGTCTGCGCGACGTCCTCATCATCGTCGCTGCGCTGTCGATCCAGGATCCGCGCGAGCGACCTGCGGACCACCAGCAGGCGGCCGACGCGAAGCATGCCCGATTCGCCGACGCCACTTCGGACTTCGCGGCGTACCTGAACCTCTGGCGCTACCTGCGGGAACGGCGCAAGGAGCTCTCTTCGAACCAGTTCCGGCGCATGTGTCGGGAGGAGTTCCTCCACTACCTCCGAGTCCGCGAGTGGCAGGACGTCCATGTGCAGCTGCGCTCGGCGGCAACCGAGCTAGGCATGGCGCTCGGCGATGCCGTCGCCGCACCGGAGGCGGTGTCCCGGTCATTGCTGGCCGGACTGCTGTCCCAGGTCGGGCTGCGCGACGACGACGGGCGTGACTACCTCGGCGCCCGTGGCGCCCGGTTCGCCATCTGGCCCGGCTCGGCGCTGGCGCGCAAGCCACCACCATGGGTGATGGCCGCCGAGCTGGTCGAGACCAGGCGGCTCTGGGCTCGCGACGCCGCCCGCACTGACCCCGCGTGGATCGAGGCGGCCGCCGGGCACCTGGTCAAACGCACGTACGCCGAACCGCACTGGGAGAAGCACCGCGGCGAGATCGTCGCGCTCGAGCGCGTCACGCTGTACGGCATCCCACTCGTCGCCGGACGAAGGGTCTCGTACGGTCGGATCGACCCGACCACCTCGCGCGAGCTGTTCATCCGGCACGCCCTGGTCGACGGCGACTGGGACACGCGGCACGCATTCTTTGCGGCGAACCGCGCGCTGATCGCCGAGGTCGAGTCGCTCGAAGAGCGGGTCCGGCGCCGTGACATTCGGGTCGACGACGAGACGCTGTATACCTTCTACGACGAGCGGGTCGGCGCCGAGGTGGTGTCCAGGCGCCACTTCGACACCTGGTGGAAACAGACCCGACGCCAGCACCCGGACCTGCTGGACTTCGAGACGTCGTTGCTCGTACGAGACGGTGTCGACGAAGTGGATCCGGCTGAGTACCCGATGGAGTGGCACTCCGAAGATCTGACGTTGCCGGTGCGCTACGCCTTCGACCCGGGTGCGCCCGACGACGGCGTCACCGTCGACGTACCGCTGGACCAGCTCAACCGACTCGACCCGAACGACTTCCTGTGGCAGGTGCCGGGAAACCGTGAGGAGCTGCTCACCGCCCTGATCAAGTCGCTGCCGAAGGAATGGCGGCGGCAGCTCGTGCCGGCACCCGACCACGCGCGCGCCCTGCTCGAGCGGCTGACCCCTGGTGACCGGCCGCTGGTCGATGCGGTCGCCGACGAGCTGCGCCGGATGACTGGCGTGGTCGTGCCCCCGGATGCGTTCGACCTCGATCGGGTTCCGGGGCACCTGCGAGTGACCTTCAGGGTCGTCGAGAACGGCCAGGCTCTGGCCACCGACAAGGATCTCCACCAGCTGCGCGGTCGGTTGCGAGGCAGGCTGCGCGCGGCGCTGACCGAAGCAGCGACGCGGATCGAGCGGACCGGCATGACATCCTGGGACCTTGCGGAGCTGCCGCGTGTCGTCGAGCAGATCGGTGGCCGCGTCCGCGGGTATCCGGCGTTGGTCGACGAGGTTGCGAGCGTCGGCGTCCGGGTGTTCGAGGACGAGCCAGCTCAGGCCGCCGCCATGCGCGCCGGCACCCGGCGACTGCTGCTGCTCAGCCTGTCCTCCCCGCTGCCCGCGGTGGTGCGACAGCTCGACAACCGCACGAAGCTGGCCCTTGCGGCCAGCGCGTATCCCTCCGTCCTGGCGCTGCTCGAGGACTGCTGGGCTGCCGCAGCCGACGCCGGGATAGCCGAGCGGGGCGTGGCCTGGACAGCTGCCGAGTTCGCGGCGCTGCGCGAGCGGGTACGCAGTGACGTGGCCGACGTGACGCTCGGCCTCGTGCGAATTGTGGCCGAGGTGCTCGAGCTGGCCGCCTCAGTCGGCCAGCGCCTCGATGCGATGGTCGGCCCGGAAATTGTGATCGACGACATGCGTACGCAACTGGCTGGCCTGATCCACGACGGCTTCGTGCTCGAGACCGGCCGCGACCAGCTGCGGCACCTCCCGCGCTACCTGCAGGCAATGCTGCGCCGGCTCGACCGGATGGGCGACGACCCGGTACGCGACGCAGCGTCGACCGTCGTCGTGCACGACCAGGAGGATGCGTACGACCGACTCGTCGAGCAGCTGCCCGAGGCCCGCCGCACAGACCGTGACGTGTGTGCGATCCGCTGGTCGATCGAGGAGCTGCGGGTCAGCCTGTTCGCACAGACACTCGGTACCGCGTACCCGGTCTCGATCAAACGGATTCGGCGGATGATGGCTGCAGTCTCTAGTCTCGGCGCATGATCACCTCGATCCACGCGCTCATTTACTCCGACGACGCTCAAGCGACTCGGGCGTTCCTGCGCGACGTGCTCCGGTGGCCGTCTGTGCAGGACTCGGATTCGGTGCCGGACTGGCCGATCTTTTGCAGCGGACCCAGCGAGGTCGGCGTGCACCCCACGTCGAGCACCTGGCAAGGCGAGGTGTACACGCATCCGCGCCATCACGAGCTCTCATTGATGTGTGACGACATCGAAGCAACTGTCGGACAACTGCGGTCGCGCGGTGCCGCGTTCAGCGGGGAAGTCGAAGACATGGGCTTCGGTCTGGCCATTTCAATGCGGTTGCCGGGCGCCGACGACGTCCTGCTGTACCAGCCCAAGCACCCGACCGCCTACGGCTTGTAGGAACGACCACCATGGCTGCACCTACCAAGCAGGCCAAACGCCGAGACGTCATAATCGAGGTGTTCGAAGAGGCGTTCGCGGAGCTGATGGCCGCGGACCCGACCGGCTTCCGCACCAAGTACCGCAAGATGGCCGGTGACCCGTTCGCGTTCTACCGCGGCAGTGCGTGCCTGTTCTACGCCGACATGAAGGCGTTCAAGGACCCATGGGCCGACGACAAGACCAGCCGGGTCTGGATCCACGGCGACCTGCATGCGGAGAACTTCGGCACGTACATGAACTCCCACGGGGTGCTGGTGTTCGACGTCAACGACTTCGACGAGGCCTATCTCGGCAACTTCTCCTGGGACCTACGCCGCTTCGTCGCCAGCCTGGCGCTGATGGGCTGGCAGAAGGCACTGCCCGAGGATGCGCTGCGCTACCTCTCCAGGGTTTATATGCAGGCGTACGTCAACCAGGTCCAGCAGTACGTCGACGGTCCGGCCGATGAGGACTTCGCGCTGCGCCTCGACACCACGGAGGGCGTCGTGCACCGGGTGCTGCAAGACGCACGGACGTCGACCCGAGTCGGCATGCTCGACTCGCTGAGCCACGTCAAGGACTACGAGCGGCAATTCACCGAGGGGTCGGGCGTACGTCGGCTCAAGAAGTCTGAGGAGCACGATGTGTACGACGCGTTCCTGCGCTACCGCGAGACGATCCCCGAGTCCAAGCGGGAGCACCACGACACGTTCTATGTCGTCAAGGATGTGGTGGGCAAGGCCGGCTTCGGCGTCGGGAGCGCCGGTCTACCGGCGTACAACGTCTTGATCGAGGGGTTCAACCAAGCGCTCGAGAACGACGTCGTGCTCAGCATGAAGCAGGGCAACGTGCCGGCGCTGAGCCGAATCGTCGACGTGGCGCGGGTACGGGACTACTTCGAGCACGAGGGCCACCGCACCACGGTCAGCCAGCGTGCGCTCCAGGTGCATGCCGACCCGTTTCTCGGCTACACCACCGTCGACGGTGTCGGGTACGTGGTCGACGAGATGTCACCGTACGAGTCGGACCTCGACTGGGCCACGATCACCGAGCCGGAGGACATCGAACCGGTGTTGGTCGATCTCGGTCGTGCGACGGCGAAGATCCACTGCGTCAGCGACGAAGATAGCGACCAGAGCCTCGTGGAGTTCCAGACTGAGGAGGTGATCGCCGCCGCGGTCGGCTCCGACCCGAGCGACTTCGTCGCGGAGATCGTCGACTGGTCGATGGCCTACGCGCACACGGCCCGAGATGATTACGCGCTGTTCGTGGATGCCTTCCGCGCCGGTCGCATCGGTGGCGTCAGCGCCACCTGACCCCGCCGCCACGACTTGTCACTGTTCAAAACCAAGTTATGACCTGGTGTATCGGTGACAACTCGCCAAGCGTGGGGTGCTGATCTCAACCGTTGAAGCGATCGGGATCAGGGCCGATGCGGTTGCCGCTGTCCAGGGCGTTGATATCACCCATGTCGGCAACGGACAGCTCGAAGTTCAGCACGTCGAAGTTGTCGCGGATCCGCTCCGGAGTGACCGACTTTGGGATGACGATGTTGCCCAGCTGGAGGTGCCAGCGCAGGATCACCTGCGCCGGTGACTTGTCGAGCCGGTCGGCGATGACGCCGATGGCATGGTTGTCCAGGTCCTGCGCCTGGCCCAGTGGGCTCCATGCCTCGGTTGCCACACCCATTTCGGCGTGGACGTCTCGCATCGGCTCCTGGGTGAACGTCGGGTGCAGCTCGATCTGGTTGACCGCCGGCGGGACGGTGCTCTCGGCCGCGAGGCGGTGCAGGTGGTTGGCCTGGAAGTTCGAGACCCCGATCGCCCGTGACCGACCGTCGGCGTAGATTTTTTCCATCGCGCGCCAGGTGTCAAGGTACCGGTCTCGGGTCGGGGTGGGCCAATGGATGAGGTACAGGTCCACGTACCCCAGAGCGAGCCGCTCACAGCTGGCGTCGAACGCCGCCAGCGCGGAGTCGTACCCCTGGTCGGAATTCCACAGCTTCGTCGTGATGAACACGTCCTCGCGCGCCAGCCCAGAGTCCCGAACGGCCTGACCGACGCCCTCCTCGTTGCCGTATGCGGCAGCGGTGTCGATGTGCCGGTAGCCGACCTCCAGCGCCGTTAACGTCACGGACGCGGTGTCCTCGGCCGGTACCTGAAACACTCCGAAGCCGAGCTGAGGGATCTCGACGCCGTTGTTGAGCCGAATATCCGGGACCACCTGGTTCACGGGGCACTCCTCCGCGCATCTTCTCGAGTTGTCACTGCGTCACCAGGCTATGACCTGGTCTGACGGTGACAACTCGAGGGTTGGGGCAGAGTTGGGCGGTTGTCGGTGGTGTCCGACAAGGTGGGGACATGGCCACGACGCAGTACTACACCGCCACTAGCATCGACGGCTTCATCGCCGACGAGCACAACTCACTCGACTGGCTGTTCGAGCAGGACTCCGGCGACGACAACGAGGACCGGTTTCGTTCGTTCATGGCCGCGGTCGGGGCGATCGCCATGGGTTCGACGACGTACGAATGGGTGCTGGACCACGAACACATCCTCGACGACCCGGCCAAGTGGCGGATTTGGTACGGCGACACGCCCGCGTGGGTGTTCAGCCACCGGGAGCTGCCGCCCATCCCCGGCGCCGATATCAGGTTCGTGAGCGGTGACGTCCGGCCGGTGCATCAGGCGATGACCGCGACTGCAGGTGACGCCAACATCTGGTTGATCGGCGGCGGTGATCTTGTCGGCCAGTTCGCCGACCACGGGCTGCTGGACGAACTCATCCTCGGCATCGCGCCCGTGATGCTGGGCGCCGGAGCACCACTGTTGCCGCGACGACTGACCGGCCTGCGGCTGGCGGAGACCCGCCGGGCCGGCACGATGATCGAGCTGCGGTACTCGCTTCCGGGGCGTGAAACGATGCCGGAATGAAAGCGACCCTCATCCACCAGCCAGGTGACGTCCGGCTCGAGGACGTACCCGACCCGCAGCTGCATGCCGACACCGATGCGCTGGTACGAGTCGTGGCTTCCTGCATTTGCGGCTCGGATCTGTGGCCGTACCGCGGTGCCAACACCTTCGACGAACCCTGGCGCATCGGTCACGAGTTCGTCGGCGTCATCGAGCAGGTCGGTGCCGCTGTCGAGACCATTGGCGCCGGCGACTTCGTCATCGCACCGTTCGTGTGGTCCGACGGCACCTGCCCGATGTGCCAGCGGGGCGTGCAGACCTCGTGCGACAACGGTGGCGGTTGGGGTGGCGAGGACGCTGACGGCAACCCCGTCGACGGCGGTCAAGGCGAATGGGTGCGGGTGCCGATGGCCGACGGGACGCTCGTCGCGACGCCGTCCGAGCCCGACCCGGCACTCGTCCCATCGCTGCTCGCGCTGTCCGATGTCATGGGCACCGGACACCACGCGGCCGTCGCCGCCGGAGTACACGAAGGATCGACCGTCGCGGTGGTCGGCGACGGAGCCGTAGGCCTGTGCGGCGTCCTCGCCGCCAAGCGGCTCGGCGCGCGCACCATCGTCGCAATGTCGCGGCACGAGCCCAGACAGCAGGTCGCCAAGCAGTTCGGCGCCTCCCATATCGTGGCTGAGCGAGGGAAGGCGGGTGTCGCGCAGGCTCGCGAGATCCTCGACGGCATCGGCGCCGACTCCGTACTCGAGTGCGTCGGCACCGGTGACGCGATGACCCAGGCGATCGACGTGACTCGCGACGGAGGCGTCGTCGGCTACGTCGGCGTGCCGCACGGGGTGGAGCTGCCGATCCGCAAGATGTTCGGCTCCAACATCGGGATCAACGGTGGTGTGGCCCCCGTACGCGCATACCTGCCCGAGCTGCTCGACGACATCTGGTCGGGCCGGATCGACCCCGGCGCGGTCTTCGACGCCACGTTGCCGCTGGGGCAGGTCGCTGACGGCTACACCGCGATGGACGAGCGTCGGGCCATCAAGGTGCTATTGCAGCCGTGACCGACTGCTTCATTCTCGATGCCGTCCGTACCCCGATCGGCAAGCACGCAGGCGGGCTCGCTGGCGTACGCCCCGACGACCTGGCTGCCACGGCGGTGCGTGCGCTCATGCGGCGCGCACCTGACCTCGACCCGGTGCGGATCGACGACGTGTAGTCGGGGAACGCCAACAGCGCTGGTGAGGACAACCGGGACGTAGCCCGGATGGCCGGGTTGCTAGCCGACCTGCCCCCAAGCGTGCCCGGTGTCACCGTCAACCGGCTGTGCGGCTCGGGTCTGGAAGCGGTGATCGGCGCTGCCCGAGCGGTCGAGACCGGTGACGCGACGACGGTGATCGCCGGTGGCGTGGAGTTGATGAGCCGGGCGCCGTGGGTTCTGCAGAAACCGTCCGCCGGCTTTCCTCGTGGGGACGAGACGCTCCACTCCACTGCGCTGGGCTGGCGGATGGTCAACTCGCGCCTGCCGGGGAAATGGACGGTCGCCCTCGGGGAAGGTGCCGAGATCCTCGCGGACCGCTACCACCTCTCTCGGAACGCTCAGGACGCGTTCGCCTTGCGCAGCCAACCGAACTGCGTACCGCGGCCCCGAGCACGTTCGTCGCGCGGTTGCATCGCGGGGAACCGGTGAAAGCGGACCTCCTCTCGGTCTGAGTCTGGCCGCCTGCCGGCACTCGGCATACCCTGGTGGCACAGCCGGCTTATGGGTGGCGCGACATGAAAGAACTGCTGGAGCTTCTTCGCTGCACTGTGTCTGGACGACCCAGGCAATCAGCCGCGGACGATCTCAAGATGCTGCAGATGCAGGCACGCCTGTCGCGCCTGGCAACCGAGATGCAGCAGATGGCTCAGCAGTCGACGCCGCAGTTCGCCCGCGGACACCATGGCCGGGCCGTCAGCCTCGCGTACGACAAGACCTTGCTGCAGGCTTGCGAGCTTGCCGGAGTCCCCGTCCCGGATGAGGACGGCGGTCCCGCAACCCGCCTACTGGCCGAAGCCAATCTGCTCCGGGCCGGCTGGCGATGGTGATCTATGGGGTCCCGACACCATGGTGCTGGGTTCAGCCGGAGACCGCCTCGCCGTGCCGTGAACAGCGGGCAGACCACCCTTTCGGCACCACCTGCACGATCATTCGCCGGCAACACTCGGCGCAGTAGCGCGGCGGCTCCAGCGCAGCCCGCTGCAGGCAAACGGCATGGTCCCGCCCGCTGAGAAGCTCTCCGCAGTGGCCGCAGTACGGCCCATCGACCACCGTCACAGCGTCTTGCTCAGCTCCTTGATCGGCATTGCCAGCTCGTCGAGCAGCTCCAGATCGTCGGCTGGATCGCGGCCGAGCGTGGTCAGGTAGTTGCCGACGATGACCGCGTTGACGCCGCCGAGTAGCCCGTCGCGAGTCCCGACGTCGCCCAGCGTCAGCTCGCGCCCGCCGGCGTACCGCAGGATCGTCGTCGGCATCGCCAGCCGGAACGCGGCGATTGCCCGCAGTGCATCTGCTGAGCTCATCACGGGCAGGTCACCGAAGGGCGTTCCCGGCCGCGGGTTGAGGAAGTTGAGTGGCACCTCGTCCGGTTGCAGCTCCGCCAGCTCGACCGCGAGCTCAGCACGTTGCTCCAGCGTCTCCCCCATACCGACTAAACCGCCACAGCACAGCTCCATCCCGGCCGTGCGCACCATTTCACAGGTCCGCCGACGTTCCTCGTACGAGTGCGTGGTGACGACCTGCGGAAAGTACGAGCGCGCTGCCTCAAGGTTGTGGTTGTAACGGTGAACGCCCATGGCGGCGAGTGCATCGACCTGGTCCTGGGTCAGCATTCCCAGCGAACAGGCGATATTGATATCGACTTCGGCGGTTATGGCGGCAATGCCATCGCGCACCTGTGCCAGAAGTCGGTCATCGGGGCCGCGGACGGCTGCCACGATGCAAAACTCCGTCGCGCCCGTGGTTGCAGTCTGTCGCGCTGCTTCGACGAGCTGTGGAACGTCCAACCACACCGAGCGCACGGGGGAGGTGAACTGCCCGGACTGCGAACAGAAATGGCAGTCCTCAGGGCAGCCGCCCGTCTTGAGCGACACGATGCCCTCGACCTCGACCTCGGGTCCGCACCAGCGCAGCCGCACCTCGTGAGCGAGCTGCAGCAGATCGGGGATCGCCGCGTCTGGGAGACACAGCACCGCGACAACGTGCTCGTATGCCAACCCGCGCCCGTCTCGCAGCACCCGATCGCGGGCGACCGCGAGCACGTCCGGTGTCGCAGGGGCGGTCACAGCCGCAATGTAGCGAGACACCCGGCCGGTAGCCTGACCGGGCCATGACGTGGACGCCCGCTGCACCGGCCCTGTCGGGCATAGCGCTGAGCGACTTCGACCGGCGGCACCTGTGGCATCCGTACACCTCGATGACGACACCGCTGCCAACCCGAACCGTGGTCGACGCGTCCGGTGTGCGGCTACGGTTCGACGACGGCACCGAGGTCGTCGACGCGATGTCCTCCTGGTGGAGTGCGGTCCACGGCTATCGGCACCCGGTGCTCGACTCCGCGGTACGCGCGCAGGTCGATGCGATGGCGCACGTGATGTTCGGGGGGCTCACCCACTCCCCCGCGGTCGAGCTCGCGCGCCGACTGATCGCGTTGTCCCCTGCCGGGCTCGAACGCGTCTTTTTCGCCGATTCCGGCTCGGTGAGCGTCGAGGTCGCGATCAAGATGGCGCTGCAGGCGCAGCGTGGCGCCGGTCGCCCCGAGCGCACTCGGTTGCTCACGGTACGCGGGGGCTACCACGGCGACACGTTCGGCGCGATGAGCGTGTGCGACCCGGTTGGCGGCATGCACGCGATGTTTGTACAGACCTTGCCGAAGCAGCTATTTGCGCCGCGGCCTCCCGCCGGCCTGGACGCCGACATCGCGGCATGGACCGAGGCCGTCACAGCACTGGTCGAGCAGCATGCCGACGAGATTGCGGCGATCATCGTGGAGCCCGTGCTCCAGGGGGCCGGTGGCATGCACATCTATCCACCCGCTTGTTTGCGCGCATTGCGACAGCTCGCCGACGAGCACTCGGTGCTGCTGATCCTCGACGAGATTGCGACCGGATTCGGACGTACCGGCGTGATGTTCGCGGCCGAGCACGCCCACGTTGCGCCCGACATCATGTGTCTGGGCAAGGCGTTGACCGGGGGCTACCTAAGCCTGGCAGCAGTCGTCGTGTCCGCCGGGGTCGCTGCGACGATCTCGGGTTCGGAGTCCGGTGTGCTCATGCATGGGCCCACCTTCATGGCCAACCCGCTCGCCTGCGCCGTGGCATGCGCCTCGATCGACCTGCTGCTCGAAGGCGGCTGGTCGAGCAAGGTCGAGGCGATCAATGACCAACTCCGCTCCGGCCTCGGCTCGCTTCGAGTGCACTCGGGCGTCGCGGACGTACGTACCCTAGGTGCCGTCGGGGTGGTGCAGCTGGAGCGCGTCGTCGATGTCGGTCGCGCCAGCGCAGCGGCGGTCCGCAACGGCGTGTGGTTGCGACCGTTCCGCGACCTCATCTACACAATGCCGCCATACGTCTGCACCGATGCCGAGGTGGCGGCGATCTGCGCTGCGATGGCGGCGGTCGTCGACGGGGAGTGCGGATGATGACCGCCCTGGACGGGTGGCTGGCCGAGCAGGCGGCGGGTCGGAAGGCAGCCGGGCTGGTGCGCCGGTTGGCACCGCGCCGTTCCGACCAGAACTTGCTGGACCTGGCCGGCAACGACTACCTCGGGCTGTCCGGTCACCCACGAGTCGTGGCCGCGGCGGTGGCTGCCGCTGGTCGCTGGGGTGCCGGTGCGACGGCCTCCCGGCTGGTGACCGGATCGCTCACCTTGCACACGGAGCTGGAGCGAGAGCTCGCCGCCTTCACTGGGCGAGAGCGGGCGTTGGTGTTCTCCTCCGGTTACCTGGCGAACCTTGGTGTCCTGACCGCACTCGCCGACGAGGACACTCTGCTGGTTTCCGACGCCCACGTGCACGCCTCGTTGGTCGACGCATGCCGGCTGGCCCGTGGCGACGTTCGTGTCATGGCGCACTGCGACGCGGCCGCTGTGGAGTCAGTGCTTGCGGCGCGGACGCAGCCACGGGCACTGGTGGTCATCGAGTCGGTCTACTCGGTGCTCGGTGACGCTGCGCCGCTACCCGAGCTGGCAACTGTCTGCGCACGTCACGACGCGACGCTGCTGGTCGACGAGGCGCACGGCCTCGGGGTAGCCGGACCGGGCGGTCGTGGTTTGGTCGCGAGCCTCCCCGCCGACGTCGCCAAGCGGGTGGTGCTGACCGTCACCTTGTCGAAGGCGCTCGGGGCGCAAGGTGGTGCGGTTCTCGGCCCCACCGCTGTCATCGAGCACCTGGTCAATGCCGCCCGCCCGTTCATCTTCGATACCGCCCTGGCACCGACTTCGGCCGCGGCCGCTCTCGAGGCGCTCACCATGCTCCAAGAGTCGCCGTGCCTGGCCGATGCGGCTCGCACCTGCGCCGGGTCGCTGGCAGCGGCGGCTGGTATGCCTGCACCGGCCGCAGCCGTCCTCTCGGTTCCCATGCCGAGCCCGGAGGCGGCCATCGCGGCCCAGGCAGCAGCCGCCGAGCGAGGCGTGGAGGTCGGTGCCTTTCGGCCGCCGTCCGTCCCCGACGGCGTTTCCCGGCTGCGACTCACCGCCCGCGCCGACCTCGACGCCACCGCGCTCGCGCACGCCGTCGAGGTGGTGCGCGAGGTCGTCCGGGCAGTCGTTGCATGACGTACATCTTGGTGACGGGGACTGACACCGGGGTCGGCAAGACGATCGCCACCGCAGCGCTGGCCGTCATCTCCGCAGCTGCTGGTGCCGTCAGCGTGGTCAAGCTGGCGCAGACCGGAGTAGGCCGGCACGACCTGGGCGATGTCAATGAGGTGGCCCGGCTCAGTGGCGTCACCGATGTGTACGAATTCCTACGTCTGGAGGAGCCGCTCGCGCCAGAGACGGCGGCCCGGCGCGCGGACATCGCGCTGGCGACGGTCACCGAACACGCCGACCGAATAGCCGCACTGACCGCCACGACGGTTCTCATCGAAGGCACTGGCGGGGTCCGAGTACGCCTCGACACCGGCGGCGGCACGGTGCTCGACCTCGGCGCGGCGCTGCTGGCGTACGGCACCGTCGAGGTCGTCATCGTGACGCGCGCCGGGCTCGGCACACTCAACCACACCGAGCTGACAGTGGCCGCGGTCCGCGATGCCGGGCTAGCGGTTCGCGGTCTGGTGGTCGGCTCCTGGCCGGTTCACCCAGACCTCGCGTCGCGGTGCAACCGGGAGGACCTTCCCCGACTCACCAGCTTGCCGCTGTTGGCCGTACTCCCGGAGGGATGCGGTGGCTGGGAGCCGGAGACCTTCCGTGCCGCTGCGCCTCGTTGGTTCAGCGCATGAGGCTGAAGCTTCACCTGGCGAATGTGCACTTCACCTGGCATGCACGCCGGGTGAAGTGCACTCGTACCAGGTTCACCTGGGAAAGTGACATGGTCGCCAGCGGGTCGGGTACGCTGCGCGGCCGTGACGACGTTGCCCACCGGTGGGACCGTCCGACCCATCACGCGCTGGGGCGAGGCGGTCATGCATCGGCCGCTGCGCCCTATCACGAGTTTCGACGACATCCTGGCGGTGCTGGTCGCGGACATGGTCGCCACAATGTACGCCGCGGACGGCGTGGGCCTGGCCGCGAACGAGATCGGTGTCGACGCAGCGGTCTTCGTCTTCGACTGCCCCGACGATGACCACAATCATGTCCGAGGCGTCGTGTGCAACCCGGCGCTCGAGCTGCCCGAAGGCAAGGACCGCAAACTTGATGACTCTGAGGAAGGCTGCCTGTCATTGCCGGGCGTCTTCGCAGACTGTGCCCGGCCTGACTCGGCCACCGTCCATGGTATGGACTACACCGGCTCCGCAGTGACCTACACCGGGACTGGTCTGCTCGCGCGCTGTCTGCAGCATGAGACGGACCATCTGTACGGCACCGTCTTTGCCGACCGTCTGCCAGAACGGGCACGCAAGCAGTTGTTGCAGCAGGCCGAGGAGCTGGCGGCCGACTACGCACCCGGGTGGCCGGTGCGGGATGGCTGATCGCGTGTCACGCCTGCGCTACCAGTACCGATCTGACGACGACCCGGCGCGGATGCTGAAAGCGGTTCGGCAAGCCGGGCACGACGCCCACGACGAGACAAGCATCGATGGCAGCGTCTCGCTGGTGATGCTTGACGTCGGAGATCGTGAGCAGATGCGCCAGGTCCTGCGATCCGCGCGGCCGCGAGCCCGTCGTCGTCACGCTGTGCTGTTCGAGGACGAGCTAACCGGCGGCGCCTAGTCATCCCTGCCACACCTCACAGGTGCCGCGGCAGCTACTGCGGTCGGCGTGGGGCGCCGAGGGGCGGCGGTGGTGAGTCAGCTCGCCGATCTGCGTCGTGGAGGTGACGCTCGGCTGCGGTGATTCCCGCTGCCTTCCTGCCTCGAATGGTGCGTTCGGGCGCCGCACATCGGCGTGTCGGCGGCCGCATCGCGCCAAACGAAGAGGCGGTGGCCGGGTGCCGATCAGCCGGTGTCAGCGTTGTCCGCGGCTGCCTGCAGCACAGCCTTGACCTGAAACGACGTCAAACCCGGGTGTTTGGACAACAATGCGGTGATCAGCCCTGCCACATGCGGTGTCGCGAAGCTGTTTCCGGTAGCAACGATCGAGCCACCCCCTTGCCACGCCACGTCGACATCGATGCCACACGCGCCGTACTCGACCGGCGGACGAGGGTTGTACGCGATCGCGTACGGGTCGCTGCCCGGTCGGGCCGCCACTGAGAACACCGACGCGAACTGTGACGGATAGGTCGGCCCCGGGACATTGTTCGCCGCGCATACGAGCATGACGTTGCGGAAGTACGCCTCGTCGGCGATATCGTGCAGCGGCCCGAACCACTGGTCACTCTTGCTGCTCAGGCTCATGTTGACGACGTTCATGCCGTTCTCCAGTGCCCAGCGGATGCCGGCGAAGAAGGTGGCACCCTTTCCCTTGAGGTTCGCGCCGAGGACTCTGACGCTGTAGATCTCAGCTTCTGGTGCCAGCATCCGGATGATCGCCGCACATGCGGTGCCGTGCCCGACCAGATCCTCGTGCAGACCGGCTACCACCTTGGTCGCGCCGTCGGCGTCCAATTCGATCGAAACCGCCCCCGCCAGACCGCCGACCCGTGGATGGTCGGCCTCGACGCCGCTGTCCACCACCGCCACTTTCACGCCACGTCCGGTCGCGCCGCTCCACGCCCAGTCGCGGGCCGGAAGAGGCAACGGCAACGCTGCGACGGTCTCGATTCGATCGGGGTCGAAGGCACCGGCCCAGGCAGGTAGTCCGCTCACCGGCGGGACCGCGCAAAGGCAGCGACCTCTTCCAGCACCCGCCGCGCCAGGACCGATGCGTCCGATCCCAGGCTGGCGAGGTCGTGGAAGGCGGCGGCCAAACCGGCAAGCTCGTCATCTTCTCTGGTGGCAAGCTCGCGCAGTGCGGCACCGAACGCCGCCTCGTCGTCCGACTGCGCAATAGCGCGCAACAGAACGGCGCCAAGGTTGTCGTAGACCTGGGCCAACCGCACGATCGAGGCAACCTGATCCCCCACGGTCCCAAGGACGTCAAGCGCGCGCCCGGTGTCGTCTGCTCCGAGCTGCGGATCGAGTGCCTCGATGACTCCGAGCACACCGCCCTCCTCGTCCATCAACGGGACCGCCAAGATGCTCGTCGGCACATAGTTGGTGGCCTCAGCGACGTCGCGGGCGTGGCGCGGGTCGCGGCTGACATCACCCACCGCTATCCCTTGACCCGCCATCGCGACCCAGCCGGCGATGCCGCGTCCCATCGGCATCGTCACGTCGATGATCGCCTGTG
>Ga0183260_10000178_pt1 | contig 48588 bp, 49 predicted proteins | sample AntDrymUQ4972206_2_FD_129768 | JGI IMG/M metagenome (GOLD analysis project Ga0183260, IMG submission 129768) | Polar desert sand microbial communities from Dry Valleys, Antarctica - metaG UQ497 (22.06) (version 2) (version 2) | ecosystem: Environmental > Terrestrial > Soil > Desert | place... | reverse complement strand
GTCCCACGCAATTAAATATTCCCCGCGACTATTTCTACGGTGATATCGAGATCGAGATTCCGCAGCCGATTCGTATCGGTCGGGGGGCGGGTGATGAGGCGGCACTCGATGAAGCGGCGCGGATACTGGCCGACGCCAAGTTTCCAGTCATTCTTGCCGGAGGCGGTGTGATATTCGCCGACGGCATCAAAGACGCGATTACGCTGGCCGAGCTACTGCATGCACCGGTGGCCAATAGCTATCTGCATAACGACACGTTTCCGGCATCGCACCGACTGTGGTGTGGTCCGCTTGGCTATCAGGGCTCAAAGGCGGCGATGAAGCTGATCAGTCAGGCCGATGTCGTGCTTGCGCTTGGGTCGCGCCTCGGGCCCTTCGGCACGTTGCCGCAATACGGGCTCGACTACTGGCCGAAGAAGGCCAAGATCATTCAGATTGACATCGATGCCAAGATGCTTGGCCTGGTCAAACCGATTTCGGTAGGCATCAATGGCGATGCGAAGGCCGCGGCCGCTGCGCTTGTGCGACGCCTGCAGGGTCGGACACTCGCGTCTCATCAGAACAAGGCCGAGCGCGATTCGAAGATCAAGGCCGAAAAGGCAGCCTGGGAGAGCGAGCTCGAGCAATGGACGCACGAAACCGATCCGTATTCGGTCAAGATCTCGAAGGACTCAAGTCACATGCATCCGCGGCAGATGCTGCGCGAACTCGAGCGCGCGATGCCCAAGCACGCCATGGTGTCGACCGATATCGGCAACATTTGCTCGGTATCCAACTCGTATCTGCGTTTCGAGGAGCAGCGCTCGATGCTGGCGGCGATGAGCTTCGGCAACTGCGGCTATGCGTTCCCGGTGGCGTGCGGCGCGAAGGTCGCAGCGCCCGATCGTCCTGCGATCGCCTATGTCGGCGACGGTGCATGGGGCATCAGCCTGAACGAGTTGTTGACGTGTGCGCGCGAGAAGATCGGCGTTACTGTCGCGCTGTTCAACAACGGTCAGTGGGGCGCCGAGAAGAAAAACCATGTCGACTTTTACTCGCAGCGCTACCAGGGCGTCGAGCTGGAGAATCCGAGCTGGGTCGCCGTGGCGAAATCGTTCGGCTGTGAAGGAATTCTGGTGGACAAGCTCTCCGACGTCGGGCCGGCGTTGCAGCAGTCGGTCAAGAATCAGACCGAGGGCAAGACGACCGTGCTCGAGTTAATGGTGACCAAGGAACTTGGCGATCCATTCAGGCGTGATGCGCTATCGAAGCCCGTGCGCCATCTCGCGAAATACAAGAACTTTGTCTAAGGAGACGATCGTGAATCGTAGACAGTCATTGCTGCGTGTCATCGGTACCGCCGCTCTCGTGCTGGCCAGCGGCTCGGCGTTTGCGCAGGCAACCGGGTATCCGGACAAGCCGATCCGCTTCGTTGTGCCGTACCCGCCCGGTGGCGGGACCGACGTCATCGCGCGTATCGTCCAAGATCGCTTGCGGGCAGCGCTCGGTCAATCGATCATCATCGACAATCGTGGTGGTGCAGGCGGCTCGATCGGTACTGAGGTGGTGGCCAGGTCAGCCCCCGATGGCTACACCGTGCTGTTCACGCTTTCATCGCACACCATTAATCCCGCGATATTCTCCAAGCTGAGCTTCGACACCGCGCGCGACTTTGAACCGATCGGCATTGTCTGTTCGCTGCCGCAGATTCTCGTTGCAAACCCGCAGTTCCCTGCGAATACCGTGCAGCAGCTGATCGCAATGGCCAAGGAAAAGCCTGGCTCGCTCGCATATGCTTCGGTGGGTAACGGGTCGCCCGGCCATCTTGCCGGTGAGATGCTGAAGCTACGCAGCGGAACTCAAATGACGCACATTCCTTATCGCGGCGGAGGTCCGGCGGTGACCGATGTCGTCAGCGGCCAAGTGCCGCTGCTGTGGGTTTCGATTCCAGCGGCCGCGCAATTCGTCAAGCAGAAGCAGCTGAAGGCGCTTGCGGTTTCAACGCTGAAGCGGAGCACCGCGTTTCCGGACGTGCCGACGGTGCAGGAAGTGGGTATCCCCGATTTCGAGGTTGACTCCTGGTATGCGATGTTCGTGCCTGCCAAAACGCCGCGCGCTATCGTCGACCGCCTCAACGCCGCACTCAATGCCGTGCTAAAAGAACCGGAGATTCGCGAGAAATTGCTGGCACAGGGCAGCGAAGCAGTCGGCGGCACACCCGAACAACTTGGTGCGGTAGTCAACGCCGAGCTGCCGAAGTGGGCGAAGCTGGTCAAAGATGCCGGCATTAAGGCCGACTGATTTGGTGCCCGACTCACGAGGTTCGAGTGCGGAGCCTTCGGTCGTAGCGGCGCTCGTTGAACGCGCTCGCACCGCACAAGCGGTCGCGAATGTCTATGACCAGGCAAAGGTCGATGAGATGGTCGCCGCCGCCGGCTGGGCGATCATTGAGCCCGCGCGCAATCGCGAGCTTGCTGAGCTCGCGGTGTCCGTTACCGGAATCGGAAATGTCGACGACAAAATCCGAAAGAATCATCGCAAGACACTTGGCTTGCTGCGTGATCTGCAAGGCGCGAGCAGCGTCGGCGTGATTGCGAAAGATGAAGCGCGCGGAATTGTCGAAATCGCGCGCCCGGTCGGCGTGGTCGCAGCGATCACGCCGTCGACCAACCCAGCAGCGACGCCGGCCAACAAGATCATCAATGCGTTGAAGGGTCGCAATGCCGTTATCGTTGCGCCGTCACCGAAAGGCTGGTCCACCGGTGCACGGCTAATCGAGCTCATCCATCAACAGTTCGATCGAATCGGTGCGCCGCATGATCTGGTGCAGTTGCTCCCATCGCCGGTCACGAAGGATTCGACATTCGAGTTGATGCGACTGGCCGATTTGGTCGTTGCGACCGGTTCGCAGGCGAACGTACGAGCGGCGCACGCTAGCGGCACGCCGGCCTTCGGTGTCGGCGCCGGTAACGTCGCTGCCATCGTTGATGAATCGGCAGACCTCGCGGCCGCGGCCGAAATGATCATCCGCTCGAAGACCTTCGACAACGCGACCAGTTGTTCGTCAGAGAACAGCGTCGTGCTGCTCGATGCGATTTACGAAGCTGCGCTCGATGCACTGAAGGCACACGGCGCGATATTGCTGCCAGCCGATGGCAGGGCTCGGCTGCAACAGACGATGTGGCGCGACGGCAAGCTCTCATCGCGCGTCATCGGTCAGTCAGCGACGGTGATCGCGGAGCGTACTGGCCTTGCGGCCGTTGCCGCGCAAAAGCCGAGCGTGCTGATGGTCGAGGAAATGGGCATCGGTCCCGAGCATCTGTTCTCCGGTGAGAAGCTGAGCCCGGTGTTGACGGTTTATCGCGCGCGCGATTTCAAGCACGCCATGCAGATAGTCGAGCGCATCTACGCATATATCGGCGCCGGACACTCAGTGGGCCTGCACACCGCGCACAACGAGCGGGGGCTCGTTCTGGGCCTGCAGCTGCCCGTCTCGCGAGTCATCGTCAACCAGGTGCACTCGGTTGCAACCGGTGGCAGCTTCGACAACGGCCTGCCGTTTTCATTGTCGATGGGTTGCGGCACGTGGGGACGCAACAATTTCTCCGACAACATGAACTACCGGCACTACCTGAACATCACCCGCGTGTCGACGAAAATTGCCGAGCGTGTGCCGACCGAGGACGAGATTTTCGGCGCCTATTTCGCGCGCCATGGCCGCGCCTGAAGTAGGGGCATCGCGCACGATGCGCACCGTCCGCCAGTTGATCGATGCGCGCGCAATCAACGACCCGGACGCCGCCTACTTCATCGCGCCTCACACCGGGCAATCACTGACGTTTGAACAGCTGCGCGAGTCGTGCGTCGCAATGAGCATGATGCTCGCCGCGCGCGGTGCGCAGCCGGGCGACCATGTCTCGTTCGTTCTCGGCAATGGAATGCAAACTGTGCGCATGCTGCTCGGTGCGATGTATGGTGGCTATTGCGTGCATCCGGTGAATTTGTTGTCGCAACCGGAGCAGATGCGATACGTGCTCGAGCACGCGGATTCGAAAATCGTTTTCACGGCGCCCGATTGGTTGGCCCGCGTACAGGATGTGGCGGCCACGATTGCGCGACCGATGGACGTCATAGCAGTTGACGCGGATGGCGCAGCGCTGCCCGACGAATACGTGCTGCCCGGCGAAGACGCGCTGTCGGACTCGCGCGCACTGGCGGCCGATCCATTGCCCGACGCGCTCGCTCTGCTGATGTATACCTCCGGCACCACGGGCAAGCCCAAGGGTGTGATGTTGACCCAGGCCAACCTCGCCGCAAACGCGCTGGCAATCAGCTGCGAGCACCGCCTGGGCAGCGGCGATCGCGTGGCAGCCGTGCTGCCGCTCTATCACATCAACGGATTTGCAGTGACGATGCTGGCGCCGCTTGCGCACGGCGGCAGCCTGGTAATGCCGCCGAAATTCTCGGCCGCCAGTTTCTGGGATCTGGCGATCGACCACCGATGCACCTGGCTCAACGTGGTTCCGACGATTGTCTCGTACTTGCTCGAAGGTGCAGCGCCCCCGCGCGAGAAGTTGTCGTGCATTCGCTTTTGCCGCTCCGCCTCGGCCGCGTTGCCGCCCGAGCATCATCGTGCATTCGAAGCGAAGTTTGGCATCACCATCATTGAGACGATGGGCCTCACCGAAACAGTCGCGCCGGCGTTTTCAAATCCGATCGACCCGCAGTTGCGCAAGATCGGCTCGGTGGGGCGTGCGTCCGGCTGCAAGGCGCAGGTGGTCGATCAGGCAGGTGCGCCGGTCCCCAACGGCAGCGTCGGCGAAATCGCGGTTTGCGGACCGCAGGTTATGCCGGGGTACTACAAGAACCCTGAGGCGACCGCGGCAGCATTTTTTCCCGAACAGTGGCTGCGCACCGGTGACCTCGGTTACCGCGATGGCGATGGCTTCTTCTTCATCACCGGCCGCATCAAGGAATTGATCATCAAGGGTGGAGAGAATATCGCTCCGCGCGAGATTGACGAGGTTTTGCTGCGCCACCCGGCGGTGCTCGACGCCGCCGCTGTCGGCATTCCAGATCGACACTATGGGCAGGACATCATGGCCTGCGTCATCGTGCGCGAAGGTCAGCACTGCACCGAGGACGAGCTGCGCGATTTTTGCGTTCGCGAGCTCGGTCGCTACAAGACGCCCAAGGTCTTCCGCTTTGTCGACGATCTGCCGCGCGGCCCTTCGGGCAAGGTGCAGCGTCTAAAGCTGGCCGAACTCGCGCCCTCCGCCGCGTAATGCGGCTTCCTTTCGATCGCTTGCCTCGTTTGCCAATAGCGCGCTGGCTGCCGGAGCTGCGTGAGCCCGGCGCGCTTCGCGCCGATGCGTTGGCGGGCCTGACGGGTGCGGTGGTCGTGCTGCCGCAGGGCGTGGCGTTCGCCACGCTAGCGGGGATGCCGCCGGAATACGGGCTGTACACAGCGATGGTGCCGTGTGTGATTGCGGCCCTGTTCGGTTCGAGTCGGCTGATGATCACAGGGCCGGCGAACGCGATCTCGTTGACCACGATGGCGCTGATGGCGCCGATAGCGATTGCAGGTTCGCCGAACTATGTGGCGCTCGTATTGACGCTGACTTTTCTGGTCGGCGCTTTGCAACTAGCGCTAGGTCTTGCGCGCGCCGGCCGCCTGATCGATTTCGTGCCGCATTCGGTTATCGTCGGTTTCACCGCCGGCGCGGCAATCCTAATTATCAACAGCCAGATCGGACCCTTTCTTGGACTCGATCTGCCGCCTGGTAGCAGCGTTTTCGACAATGTTCGCGTGGCGCTCGAGCAGTTGCCCAACGTCAAGCCCAGCGCGCCGCTGGTCGGTCTGCTGACGATATTCGCGGTGCTGGCATGGCGCCCATTGAACCGCTGGGTTCCTGCAATGCTCGCGGGTGTCGTTATCGGCGCTGCTGCTGCATGGCTTCTCGCGCAGCAGATGCCGCAATGGGGAGTGCTGCGGACGGTGCAGGAGCTGCCGGGTGCGCTGCCGCCGATATCGTTGCCCGATCTTTCAGTCGACACGCTGCGCACGCTGTTCGGTGCAACGATGGTGATGACTTTGCTCGCCCTGACTGAAGCCGTGGCGATTGCGCGCGCGGTCGCAGTCAAGTACGGCGACAAGCTCGACGGTAATCAGGAGTTCATCGGCCAGGGCTTTGCGAATCTCGCAGGCGCGTTCTTCTCTGCATATCCTTCGAGCGGCTCTTTCAACCGTTCCGGTGTCAACGTCGCATCGGGCGCGCGCACTCCGTTCGCTGCAATTTGCGCGGCGCTGTTTCTGCTCGTTATTCTTTTTTTCGTCGCACCGCTCGCGCGCTATCTACCGTTTGCAGTGATTGCGGCGCTGCTCTTTCTCGTCGCGTGGGGATTGATCGATCGCCGCGAGATCGCGCGCATCTGGAACGAGGAGCGCACTCAGCGCTGGCCAATGATGGTGACGTTTATCGCAACAATCACGCTGTCGTTGGAGTGGGCGATCCTGCTCGGTATCACCGTGGCGTTGATCACTCAGCGCTTCAACCGATCATGATCTCGGGATTCAACAGCACCCCTTTCGGCCTCGCTGGCACAACGATCGAAGCTCGGCCACAATAAGCTCGTGGCAGACATTGAATGGAACGAAATCTGATGGACGCTAATCGCTATTCGATCCCGGAATTGGTGGCAGACGTCAAGCGCGTGTGCGCGCAATTCGATGACGAGCGCGAAATCATCAGAAAAGTCCGGCCGCTCGCGCTGCGCGCTGCCATATCGAAGGACAGCTGGGTCGAGGATCGGATGTATGGCGCCAACGCGACGCAGGGCTTCGGCGTTCACCTGCTGCACGAAGAGCCCGATCACTCGGTCGCAGTGCTCGCGCTCGCGTGGTTGCCGAACCGCGGCGCGCCTCCGCATGATCACGGGACATGGGCCGTCGTGGCCGGTGTCCAGGGGCCCGAGAAGAACGAGTTCTTCGAGCGAGTTGACGACCGCAGCCGGACCGGGCACGCGGAGCTCAAGAAGATCGGAGAGAAGGTATGCGGCGAAGGCGACGTGGTCGCGCTAGCGAAGGGTTTGATTCACAGCGTGTGGAACGAGTCCGACTCGGTCTCGCTCTCATTGCACGTTTACGGCAAACACGTCAACCACACTGGGCGGTCGCAGTTCGATTTGCAGAAGCAAACCGAGATGCCGTTTATCGTCAAGGTGGAAAGTTAAGGACCTAGCGCCCCCTGGCACCCAACAAGAAAAGGAGGAGCTGACCTAGTTGCTAATCGCGCAGCACGCGCAACAGCCAGAGCCATCGCATGTCTCCGTACGGGTTAGCTTCGATATAACCTCATTTGCTGCGACTCAGCGCGTCAGATATCCGCCGTCCACCACGATGGTCTCGCCGGTGACATACCCAAGCACATCGGACGCCAATAATGCAACAACGTGCGCGATATCGTCAGTGGAAGCGAAGCGGCCTAATGGAATCCCGGCAAGCACTGCCTTGCGGCGCTCGGGCGTCAATAAAGAGCCTGTCATGCTGGTTTCCACCACTCCGGGTGCGATCGCGTTGACGTTGATTCCGAATGGCGCGAGTTCACGCGCAAGGCCCTTGGTCAGCGCGACAACTCCCGCCTTAGTGGTGCCATAAAGCACGTTGCCGAATGAGCCACCGCCCTTCATCGCGGAAACGGACGCAATGTTGATGATCTTGCCGTAGTGCTGCTCGACCATCGATGTCAGCGCAGCTTTGCAGCAGTAATAAACACCCGACAGATTCACGCGGCAGACGTCGTCCCAATCTCCGATCGATGAGTCGAGTATCGAGCGCGTTTTCAGAATTCCCGCGTTGTTGACAACGATGTCGATGCGCCCGCGTTCCCGCACGACTTGCTCGACCGCAGCAAACGCTTGGCTGGCGTTGCCGACATCCAACGTCAGTGGATAACTGCGTTGACCGACTTGAGCTGCGACCTTGGCAGCGGCGTCGGCTTTGCTGTCGGCCACGTATACGCTGCAACCGTGCTCGACGAGTGTGGCGGCGATCGCGGCGCCTATTCCGCCACCGGCACCGGTCACTAACGCAACCTTATCGCCAAGTTTCAAATCCATCGCAATGACTGCTCTTCAGTGAACCGCGGCCAGCCCGAGAATCTGACGTGCCTCCGCAGCAGTCGCCGGCCGGCGTTCGTAGCGCTCGCAGGCATCGGTGATTTTGCCAACCAGCTCAGCATTGCTCGCGGCCAGCCGGTCGGGCTCGATGCGCAGATTGTCTTCGAGCCCGGTACGGCAGTGGCCCCCAGCCTCGAGGCACCACTGATTGACTTCCCATTGATGACGGCCAATGCCGGCGGCTACCCACGTGGCGTCGGGTAACACCGCCGAAAGCTCGGAACGAAGAAAATCAAAAATCGCGCGACGCGCTGGCATCGCGTTGGGCACGCCCAACACGAACTGCACGTGCGGCTTCTCTTTAACCAATCCCTTTTTCATCAGGTTTGCGGCGCTGTACAACATCGCCAGATCGAAAACCTCGATCTCGGGCTTGATGCCGTTGTCGAGCATGGTTCGGGCGAGGCCTTCGACGAAGTCGGGTGGGTTCTCGTAGATACCCACCGGAAAGTTGACTGAGCCGGTCGCCAGCGACGCCATGTCGGGCTTTAAGTGCAGCATCGCCGCGCGTTTGCTCTGTTCGCGGCCACGACCACCGGTGGAGAACTGCACGATCATGCCGGGGCAATGCTTGCGCACGCCTTCCTGTACGCGACCGTATAGCTCTGGATCGGAGCCGGGCGACTCGTCTGGGTTGCGTACATGCACGTGAACCAGCGCGGCGCCTGCCTCGAACGCCTCGTGTGTCGACTCTATCTGCTGCTCGGGCGTTACCGGCACCGCAGGATTGTCTTTCCTGCGTGGCACTGCCCCGGTGATCGCGACGGTGATGATGACAGGCTCGGCTGTGCTGCTACTCATGCTGCGATTCCTTGGCTCTTATCTGGTTGCTAATTCGCTCGGGCAGAAGCGTGGCGGCGATTTCAGTGGCAACGCTGAGCTGCTGAAGCATCGCAAGGTGCCGTCGCCAGAAATTCCATCAAACGGAACATCATGTTTCATTATTGCGCCATTTTGAATGCCTGTGCAATGATGTGAAACCATCGGTTTGTGTGGTGCCGAATGAGAACACCCACCGCGGAGACACGATTGGCTCACGAGCAACTTACCTACGACGATCTATTGCGAATCGTCGAGCTCATCAAGTCCTCGGAGCAATTTTCCGAGTTTCGTTTGAAAGTCGGCGACATTGAAGTCGAATTGCGCCGTCGCGGCGCAGGCCAGACGCAGACCCTATCGGTACCGTTGGTCGTTGCGCCGCGTGTCCAACCGGTGCCGGTGGCAAGTCAGGGTGAGCCGGCACATACGCCGCACGAGCCTCGGGCTCTTGCGACTCAGCCTGAGGGTTCGATCGTCATTTCTTCTCCGATGGTCGGAACGTTCTATCGCGCATCGGAGCCCGGCGCGCCGCCGTTCGTCGATATAGGTCAGACGGTCGAGCCCGAGACGACCGTGTGCATTGTCGAGGTGATGAAGTTGATGAGCTCGATTCCGGCGGGCACGCACGGGACCATCGTGCAGGTGTTGGTTGACGACGCCGCACCCGTAGAAGCGGGGCAGCCGCTGATCGTGCTGCAGACCAAAGCACCCGATGGCGCTTGAGCAGCGCGCGATTCGCCGCGTTCTGATTGCGAATCGTGGCGAAATTGCGGTGCGCATCATTCGCGCATGTCACGAGCTGGGACTCGAAGCGATTCAGGTCTATTCGGAAGCAGACCGCGATTCGCTTCCGGTGCAAATGGCGGACGGATCGATCTGTATCGGACCGCCGCCTTCGAGCCGCAGCTACCTGCGAAGCGACGTGCTTATCGATGCGGCGCGCACTGCAAAAGCCGACGCCATTCACCCTGGCTATGGATTTCTTTCGGAAAATGCGGCGTTCGCGCGGGCGTGTGATGAAGCGGGCATCGTGTTTATCGGTCCCTCTGCGCAGGTGATCGCGTCGATGGGCGACAAAGCGTCCGCTCGGCGCATCGCGCTCGAGGCCGGCGTCGCGGTAACTCCCGGCTCGCAGGGAACAGTCGCCAACGCTGAGGCGGCCCACGCGGCGGCATCGGAACTCGGGTATCCGGTATTGCTGAAAGCAACCGCGGGTGGTGGCGGCCGCGGCATGCGCGTCGTGCGCGACAAGGCGCAACTCGCCGCCAGTTTCGCGGACGCCGCACGCGAAGCGCAAGCGGTGTTCGGCGACGGCAGTATCTACGTCGAGAAGTTTCTGGAGCGCGTCAGACACGTCGAGATCCAGATGCTCTCCGATGGCGACACCGTCTTGCATCTCGGGGAGCGCGACTGTTCAATTCAGCGACGTAACCAGAAGCTGGTCGAAGAGAGCCCTTCACCGGCGCTGGACGACACGGTACGCACGCAGATGGGAGAAGCAGCGGTACGCGTCTGCCGGCATGTCAGCTATCACAGCGCCGGCACGATCGAATTCATCCTCGACGTAGTCAGCGGCGCGTTCTACTTCATGGAAATGAATACCCGAATTCAGGTCGAGCACCCGGTCACCGAGTTCGTCACCGGCATCGACATCCTCAAGGAGCAGATGCGCATCGCACAAGGCGAGCACTTGCGCATCGCGCAGGCTCAGGTGCGGCTCACCGGCCATGCAATCGAATGCCGCATCAACGCCGAGGATCCGGCGCGCGACTTCGCGCCTGCACCGGGCCAGGTACAGGGCTTGCGGCTTCCGGGAGGTCCTGGCATCCGCATCGATTCGCACATGTACGAGGGCTATCGCATTCCGCCTTACTACGATTCACTGCTGGCCAAGGTGATCGCATGGGGTCAGGACCGCGAGGAAGCGATCTCCCGCATGCGCCGCGCGCTCTCCGAGACGAAGATTGAAGGCGTGCACACAACGATTCCATTTCACACCCGCCTGCTTGCCGACGAGCGCTTTCGTTGCAGCGATGTTCACACGCGCTTTGTGGAAGACGAACTGACGAGGAGCATATGAATAATCTATCCGACGGCGCCAAGCGCTTCGACTTCATCGACGTCACTTTGCGCGACGCGCATCAATGCCTGTGGTCAACGCGCATGACCACCGCGATGATGACGCCGATTCTCGGTGCGATCGACCGCGCCGGCTATGCCTACATCAATATCCTCGGCGGAGCAGTGTTCGATGTGTGCGTGCGGTACCTGCAGGAAAATCCGTGGGACCGAATCGGCCTGTTGTGCGAACACCTTGGCACACCGTGCGATGCGCTGACGCGCGCGCAGAGCCTCTATACATTCGAGCTTTTTCCCGATGACATCGTCGCGCTCAACTCGCACGCGCTGGCGCGGCGCGGCATCAAAGTGCTGACGGTCTATGACGCGCTGAACGACAACCGCAACATCGAATCATCGCTGCGGTCGGGGCACGAGGCCGGGATGAAGGTCAACGCGATGATGACCTACACCGTGTCTCCGGTGCATACCGATGCGTATTACGTTGAACGCACGCGTGAGCTGGTAACACTCGCTGCCGATTTCATCTCGATCAAGGACCCCACTGGGCTGCTGACGCCCGAGCGGGGACGCACGCTTTTCCCGGCGGTCGTGCAGGCTGCCGGCAGCACTCCCGTGCAACTGCATTCGCATTGCCAATCCGCCCTCGCGCCGCAGGTCTATGAGATCGCAATAAAAAGCGGCTTCCGTTTCGGCTACACCGCCACCGAGCCGCTGGCCAACGGCGCGTCGCTGCCTTCGACCGAAGACGTTCTGGCGCGGGCGCGCCGGCTCGGCCTCGCGACGTCGATGAATGACGAAGCGCTGGCCGAAGTGGCGAGCTACTTCCATTGGGTAAGCGAGCGAGAGAGCAAGCCGCGCGGGCAGATCGCTACTTACAGCGCTGATCTGTACGAGCATCAGATTCCCGGCGGGATGATCTCGAATCTGCGCTCCCAGCTCGACACGATGAAACTAGGGCACCGTCTACCAGAGATCCTGAAGGAGGTGGCGCGCGTACGGCACGACCTCGGCTATCCGATCCTCGTCAGCCCGTTCGCGCAGTACATCGTTACGCAGGCGACAATTAATGTGGTGGGGGGCGAGCGCTACAAAACAATCCCCGACGAGATACGAAAGTACGCCAGAGGTTATTACGGCCGCCTCGCCGCAGAGCCGTCGCCAGAATTCCTAGAGCGGGCGAACATCGATCCCTCTAAGTACGTGACCGAGGCGCCGGCGGCTCACCTCGAGCCCGCGATTCCGCGGCTGCGTGCCGAGCTCGGCTCTGCCGCGACGGATGAAGACGTGCTGCTCGCTGCTTTCTACGATCGCAAGCTCATCGAGCCGCTGCGCAATCCCGCTCCCGAATGCCGCTTTCGCACAACACCGCTGACGGAGCTGGTCGGCTTTATCGCGAATCGTTCGGACATCGAGTACGCGCGCGTGCGATTCGCCGGCACGGACATGACGATCGCAGCTTAGCGTGCAATCGATTTTCAGCGTTGACTACGTCACGCTGATCCTTGCCGGCGTGATCGCCTGCGTCGCCGGTGTCGTGCGCGGTATCACCGGCTTCGGCGGCGCAATGGTGATGGCACCGCCGCTCGCGCTGCTGCTCGGCCCGCAGCTTGCGGTGCCCGTCATCCTGGTGCTGGAGTCGGTCGCCGCCGCACCGATGCTCGTGCAGACGCGGCATCGCGTGCAGTGGAACGTGATTGGCGCCATCATTCTTGCCGCCTGTGTCACGGTGCCTCTAGGAGTGCTGGCGCTGATCGCAGTCGATCCCACAATCATCCGTCGTGCGATTGCGATTACGGTGATCGTGTTTGCAATCGTGCTGTTGCGCGGCTGGCGTTACGCGGGGCGTCCCCGGCTGGCAACGTCAGTGGGACTCGGTGCTGTAAGCGGCGCCATGCTCGGTGCACCGAGTATCGGCGGACCGCCGGTGATCCTTTATCTGCTTTCGGGCCCCGATCCGATCGAGACTACGCGCGCGAACCTGACGCTTTACGTCGCGGTGACATCGCTGCTCGGCGTTGCCATACTGTGGCAGCAAGGCGTTTTTGATGCTCGGGCCGGCTGGACGTCGGTATTACTCACGCCGCCGTACTACCTTGGACTCCTGTTCGGCCTACGGTTATTCCCGCGCTTCAGCGACACGCGCTTCCGGCAATTCACGTTGACGTTGTTAATCGTCGTGTCGACCGGCATCCTGCTCGCGTGATTGTGCAGAGACAGTTCGCGCGCTGCGACTGCGCGTGATAGTGAGCTAACCGCACGCACGAGTGTAGGATTCAAAATCTGCTTTGCATCCTGATAGGAGCAGCACAGGGAGACCACGATGGGCCACGCCAAATGAAGCTCTCGGACGCGGTCTTTGATGCAAAGGCATGATGCAGTTCATGGTGCTGCAGCTGCTGGTGCTTGCGTGGGCATCGTCTTCCCGCAGCTTGCGCTATGGTGCCGAGCAGCTTTTACGGTGTGATTTGATGATCCAATACCTGAAGAGGGCGGCGAAGACGCCCGAGACCGAATCCGGAGAAGCTAGGCGCGTCGTCGACGAGATGTTGGCGAATATCGCTGTGCGTGGCGAAGAGGCAGTGCGCGAATACGCGCGCACGCTGGACCGCTGGACCGGCGAAATCGTGATGAGCGCCGATGCGATCGAACTCCGCGTTGCGCACATCGACGGCGGCATTAAGCGCGACATCGAGTTCGCAACCGCGCAGGTGCGCCGCTTCGCGCACGCGCAGCGCGAGTCGATGCACGAGTTTTCGACCGAAGTGCACCCGGGGTTGTTCGCGGGACAGCGGCTGATTCCGTGCAACGTCGCCGGCTGTTACGTGCCGACCGGTCGCTACGCGCACATTGCATCGGCCTACATGACTGTGGCGACGGCCAAGGCCGCGGGGGTCCCGACGGTTATCGCGTGCTCGACACCGTACAAAGGCGAAGGCATCCATCCGCACGTGTTATATGCGATGAAGGTCGCGGGAGCGGACATCATCATGACGCTCGGCGGCGTGCAGGCGATTGCGACGCTCGCGCACGGGCTGTTCACCGGTCAGCCGGCCGACATCATCGTTGGCCCGGGCAACAAGTACGTCGCAGAGGCGAAGCGTGCACTGTTCGGACAGGTCGGCATCGACGTGTTTGCAGGGCCGTCCGAAGTCGCGGTGATCGCCGACGACTCGGCCGACGCCGCGCTCGTTGCGAGCGATCTTGTCGGCCAAGCCGAGCATGGCCATGAGTCTCCGCCGTGGCTGTTCACTACATCGCGCACGCTGGCCGAAGCGGTGTTGCGGCACGTGCCACTGCTGATCGATGCGTTGCCCGCAACGGCGCGCGACGCCGCCGGCGCCGCGTGGCGTGACTATGGCGAAGTCCTCGTGTGCGGCAATCGCGAAGAGGTCGTGCAGGTGTCCGATCGCTACGCGCCGGAACATCTCGAAGTGCACGCAACCGATCTCGATTGGTGGCTCGAGCACCTGACGTGCTACGGCTCGCTTTTCCTTGGCGAGGAGACGACGGTTGCGTTTGGCGACAAAGCGTCGGGTCCGAATCACGTGTTGCCCACGCGCGGCGCGGCGCGCTATTCGGGCGGCCTGTCGGTACACAAGTTCATCAAGACCGTTACTTGGCAGCGCATGACTCGCGCGGCGAATCACATAATCGCGCCGACCACGGCGCGGATTTCTCGGCTTGAAGGAATGGAGGCACACGCGCGCACCGCCGATGACCGCCTCGCAAAGTATTTCCCGCGTGATCGCTTCGAGCTCGGCGAACCCGTACGCAATTGACCGCGTCTCTATTTGATCTTAATGGTCAAGTGGCGCTGGTTACCGGCGCCAGCTCGGGCATCGGCCGCGAGATCGCGCTGGCACTGGCAGAGGCGGGAGCTGCGCTGGTGCTCGTTGCTCGGCGCGCTGCGCGGCTCGCCGACACGCAGCGGCAAATTGAGGGCAGTAGCGGCCGTGCGGCTGCAATTGATGTAGACCTTGTCGATCGCAAGGCGCTGCGCGCGATGTGCGAACGAGCGCCGTCTTTTTTCGGGACGCCCGACATTGTGGTCAACGCCGCCGGCGTCAACCTCCGACGGCCGATCGAGGAAGTTGGCGATGCCGACTGGGACACCACGATGGCGAGCAACCTAAGCGCGCCGTTCTTCATTGCGCAGGCGCTCGCACCGGCGATGATTGCCAAAGGCTGGGGCCGCATCATCAACATTGCTTCGCTGCAATCGCAGCGGGCGTTTCCGATGGGTGCAGCATACGGTGCGTCAAAGGGCGGTATTGCGCAACTGACGCGCGCGCAAGCCGAAGCGTGGTCCCGTTACGGAGTCAACGCGAACGCAATTGCGCCGGGTTTCTTTCCGACTGCATTGACCGAACCTATCGTGAACGATGCGACGCGCTGGCAGAAAATGGCCGACAGCACTTTCGCCGGGCGTAATGGCGAGTTGCGTGACGTTCGAGGCACCGCAGTGTTCCTCGCCAGCCGCGCGTCCAACTACGTGACCGGTCAGATCATCTTTGTCGACGGCGGATTCTCTGCGGGCTGAAGAACTGCGCTTATCTGTGGCTTCAGCGGTTGAGCGTGAATAGCGAAATCTCGGGGACGAAGCCGATGATCAGGGACACGATGATCATCGCGATCACGAACGGCAATGCGTGTCTGGCGATCGCCGTGATCGGCGTTCGTGTCAGCCCTGCCATGACGAACAAATTCAGGCCGAACGGAGGCGTGATAAATCCAAGGCCCAGCGTGGTAATCATGAAGATGCAGAAATGGATCGGATCCATCCCGATCTGCTTCGCGAGCGGAAACAGCAGCGGTCCGAGGACCACGATGTTGGGGCTCGCCTCCATGAACATTCCGGCGACCATCCATATGACCAACATCAGCAGAATGATCTGTACCCGAGTGGTACCCATGCCGGTTACCCAAGCAACGAACTGCTGCGGGACATTGAGGACGGTGAGCGCCTGCGCGAAAAGCAAAGCGACGGCGATGATCGGCAGGATGACGCCGCACACACGCGCGCTTGTGCCCAGCATCGCGGGCAGATCGCGGATCGAAAGCTGCCGGTCCCGCATCCCGATGCCGATGGCCACCGCCACCGCGACCGCGGCGGACTCGGTGGGCGTGAACACGCCGGTGTAGATCCCGCCGAGAATGATCACCGGTATCGTCAGCGCCCAGCGTGCCTCCAGAAGTGCGTGCCACCAGTTCGACAATGAGAAACGCGCGGTGGACTGTTCGTAACCCCGCAGGCGATTGATGATTGCGTTCGTGACCATGACCGCGAGCAGCACCATCACGCCCGGAACGAATGCTGCCTGGAACAGTGTGGCCGACGAGATCCCGAGCACGAGACCGATGATGATGTAGGCGATCGACGGCGGTATCAGGATCCCGGTGCACGCACCCGCTGCAACCAGCGCGCACGCGTATGCACGCGGATAACCTTTCTGCTGCAGGCGATCCATCGTGAGGCGACCGACGGCCGCAGCATCGGCTGCATCGGATCCGGAGATGCAGGAGAACAAGCCGCACCCCATCACGGTCGAGGTCCCGAAGCCCGAGCGGAAGCTCCCGAAGCTCGCCTCGGCGAAATTGAGCAACTTGATTCCGAGGCCGCTGCGTACCATCGCATCCCCCGTCAGAATGAATAACGGGATTGCGATCAGTGCAAAGCTGTCAACGCCCTCGAACAGCGCTTCGCCGATCAGCGTGAGCGGCAGCGCGCCGGTGCTCGCGAGCATGGCTACCGTGCCCAGACCCATCGCCACCCAGAACGGCACGCCCAGCGCGAGTAGCACGACCATTGCGACGACCGACAGAGCGATCGCCATCGCTATTCTTCGAACATCGTCTTGCCAACGTAAGGCTCGGTGCCGTCAATCAGATTGCGTACATCGCGTCGCAGCGCCTGGAGGCTTCGCCAAATGACGAGCGCAAACCCGATCGGCACCGCTGCTTCAAACCACGCCTTGTTGACGCGCAAGACGGGGGTGGTGCCTTCGAAATGAAGGAGCTGCTGGATAGTGTGTGTCGACCAGTACAGCGCAATACACGCAAACGTGATCGTGGCCAACTCTCCGAAGATGTACAGCACGCCTTTGGTCGAAGGGTTGACGCGACTCAGCACGATGTCGAAGCGCACGTGCGCGCGCTCACGCACTGCATACGCCGCACCGATCCAGCCCAGATAGATGAATGCATAGCGCGCCACCTCTTCCGCCCAGGCGGAGGAATAATTGAGCAGGAAACGACGCGCGACTTCCTGTACGATGATGAAGCAGATGAATGTGTAGAAGGCGAGCATCGACCAGCGCTCCGCGTTCTGGTCGAGCTGCCTTAGGAATCGTGTCATTGCGCAGGAGTCGCCACGGCGGAGCGCTTGAGCGCCCCGCCGCGATTAGAGATGGGATGCTTCGGTGTGGGCTGGCCGTCGCGCCTGCGCAGGCTCAGCTGGTGAATTCACTCACCGTGATCGGCCCTTTGGTGTTCGCCGCCGCTTTGAGCTTCTCGAAGGTGGCAACGGAGCCCGCGAACTTCACCTTGAATTCCTCCCACTCCTTGCGCGGCTCGCCGCACGCTTCTACCCATTGCTTGTACTCCGACGCGTTAACCGCATAGAACTGCGCACCCGCTTTCTTGAATTCGGCGATCGACACCGCACGGGCCTTCTCGATCTGCGCGAACGACTCCTGTTGCGTGCGCTCGGCAGCCGCATCGAATGCGGTCTGAAGGTCTTTGGGCAGCGCCTGGTACCACCCGGCATTCGCCGCGAACATCTGCGCGTCGGAGACCGAGCGAACGACGGTAAGGTGGCCGAGAATGTCGGTAAATCCGAACGTGTAAAGCGGCGCGATCGCGGGATCGAGTCCGTCGGCCACGCCTTGCTTCATCGCCGTGGCTGTCTCACCCCATGGCACGACGGTCGGATTGGCTCCGGCAAGCCGGTAGAACGTCTGCAGCAGTTGCGACGGAGGAACCCGCATCTTCATTCCCTGCATATCGCCCGGCACCTTCACCGGACGGAAGCCCTTACGGCTGGAAATGGTGCGCGAGTCCATCGTGAAGTAGAAGATGGGCTGATAGCCACGCTGTGTGACCTTAGGTGTGATCTCGTCGTTCCACGCGCGCGAAGTGACGAGATTAGCGAACTTCTGGTTCTCGCCGCACCAAAATGGAATGTTGATCAGATCCACTGCCGGTGCGTACGGGGAAAAATTCGACAGCGAAACTGCACCGCCTTGCACCGTTCCGCCCTGAATCTTCTGCGCGAGCGCGGCGCCGATGCCAAGCTGCCCTGCCGGATGAAGCTTCACATAGATGGCGTTCTTCGACGATGCTTCAAGGTTCGACTTGAATTGCGACTGCGGGATCGGCAGGTGGGACCAGTCTTCGTTCTTGTATTCGGTCGCAAAGAGCATCGTCGATTTCGCGGCCTTCTGCTTCGCCTCCTCGTCGGCCGCGGTTTGCGCGATCGCATCGTCGGACCACAGATAACCGCCGATTGACCCGAGCACCGCGGTCGTGAAGCCGTAACGACCGCAGATCTCCAGGAAACGACGCCGCTCGGGATTTGTCTGTTCCGCAATTCTGGACTGCTTCATATTGGATCTCTCCTTTGCTGTGGGTCGTTGCGTGCCTCGATAACGAGCACGCCGGCGACGAAGAATATGACCGCGGCCAGGACGACGACAAACTCACCGATATTGCCGAGACGCCAAGGAACGGAGAACTGCAAGAGTACCGCGGCTTTGCCGACCAGCACGTCAACGACGTAGAGGATCAGCAAGGAGGCGGCAACGCGGAAACAGATCAATGCAGCTGGTGGACTAGTTACCGACGACGAGGCCATGAATCTCCACATCCAAGGCGCTACAGGCACGCACCGCGAGGGCGCTCGTCCGCATTGTAGGCGCGAGCAGTCTATCGGGGCGCGCGCGCGGGGTCAACGCGTCGGGCCCATTGCCATGATGGACGAGGTTGTCGATCGATGCGGCAAGCAGATAGTCGGCGAGCACGATTGCGATTGAAGTCACCCGTGAAATGCAGTTGATGTCTGCATCGGCCGACCTGCGCGCAACCGCCGCCGCCGCGCTTCATGGCGAACACGCAACCGATCCAGGGGCCTCGCGCAAGCAGATGATCGTGCGATTGCCAATGCTATCGTTCAGCATGGTCCTGCTACTGCGCAGTCAGCTCACCGAATTGCGAATGGCTTACCGCGACGCTACATGCAGCGCGGCGCTCTAGGGTGATAAAAGCTCTGGATGCAAAAGCGAATTCCAGCTCGGGATCAACCGCCTGGCTCCTGCAGTGGGCCCGATCTCGGCTAACGGCACTTGTACGGTAGTTAATCCGTGCGCGCTTGGCGGGTTGTCGGCTGGTTGACACCCGCATGGACGATCAGTACGACTACATCGTGGTGGGCGCAGGGTCAGCTGGCTGCGTGCTGGCGGGACGGCTGTCAGAAGATCCGGGAACGCGCGTGCTGTTGCTCGAAGCGGGTCCGCCCGACCGTTCGATCTGGATTCACTTGCCGATCGGTTACGGCAAAACGATGTGGGACACCCGCTACAACTGGTGCTTTCATACCGACCCCGAGCCCCACATGAACGGGCGCCGGCTTTACTGGCCACGCGGCAAGACGCTCGGCGGATCCAGCGCAATCAATGGTCTGATTTATGTACGTGGCCAGCGTGAAGACTACGACCACTGGCGCGCGCTGGGCAACACGGGGTGGGGCTACGACGACGTGCTGCCGTACTTTATTCGCAGCGAATGCAACCAACGGGGCGCAGGCCCGTTTCACGGCGGCGCTGGCCCACTGCGCGTATCTGACATCGTGCACAAGCACGTTCTGATCGATGCTTTCGTCGACGGCGCCGCTTCGCTCGGGGTGCCCCGCAACGACGATTTCAATGGTGGCACGCAAGAAGGCGCAGGTTATTTTCAGCTGACCACACACAACGGCTGGCGCAGCAGTGCGGCGACCGCTTATCTGAAGCCCGCGCGCCACCGGCCCAACCTGCAGGTCGAAACCGCCGCCTACGCAGCGAGATTACTGCTCGACGGGAAACGCGCCACAGGTGTCAGTTACCGACAGAACGGCCGCAACGTCGATGCACATTGCACGCGCGAGGTTCTGCTGGCGGCAGGAGCAATCCAGTCGCCGCAGCTATTGCAGTTATCGGGAATCGGTCCGGCGGCCTGCCTCGCTCAACACGGCGTTAATGTGGTGCACGACCTGCCGGGCGTCGGTGAAAACCTGCAAGACCATCTGCAGGTCCGGCTGGTGTACGAATGCACCCAACCGATTACCACCAACGACGATCTGCGTTCAATCACAGGCCGCATCAAGATTGGACTGCAGTGGCTCTTTGCAAGGCGCGGCCCGCTCGCGGTTGGGATTAATCAGGGGGGCTGCTTCATGACGGCGCTTGGGTCGGAGTCAACAACACCCGATATCCAGTTCCATGTGGCAACGCTATCGGCCGATGTGGCGGGCGGGGTAGTACATCGGTTCTCTGGCTTCACGCTTTCGATATGTCAGTTGCGGCCGGCTTCACGCGGGCGAGTTGCGATTAGTTCGCGCGATCCGATGCAGCCACCGTCAATGCGCCCGAATTATCTGAGCGAACCAATCGACCGTCGCACGACGGTGGCAGGGATGCGAGTGGCGCGTGCCATTGCCGGGTCGGCTCCGATGCGGCCATTTGTGCGGTGTGAAGTCAGCCCGGGGCCGCAGGCCGTTGACGACGACGCGTTGCTTGAGTTTGCGCGCGATCGCGGCGCGACGATCTTTCATCCGTCAGGTACCTGCAAGATGGGCAACGATCGGCTCGCCGTTGTCGACGCGCGCTTGCGGGTGCATGGAATCGCATGCCTGCGAGTGGTTGACTGCTCGATCATGCCGACACTGGTCAGCGGCAATACCAATGCGCCGGTAATCATGATTGCCGAGAAGGCGGTCGACATGATTCGCGAGGACTCTGCACGAGAGTAGGATTGAAAATCTGCCCGATTCCTCAGCCCGCAGCACCAGGAGACCACGATGGGCCACGCCGAAACAAAGCTTCAGGACGTGCCGAACACGAGAGCTATCTCGATGGACGAGTACTGGATGCCGTTCACCCCGAACCGCGACTTCAGGCACGAACCCAAGATGGTCGTGCGCGCAGAGGGCATGTACTTATGGAGCGAGCGCGGCGAGCGTTTGATCGACGCGTCGTCGGGTCTGTTCTGCGTCAATGCCGGTCATTGCCGCACGGAAATCGCGGACGCGGTCAGCGCCCAACTTCGCGAGCTCGATTTCATTGCGCCGTTCACGCGAGGTCACCCCAAGCAGTTCGAGCTCGCCACGCGCGTGGCGGCAATGACGCCCGGCGATCTGAATCGGATTTTCTTCACCAACTCGGGCTCGGAAGCCGTCGACACCGCGATGAAAGTCGCACTTGCCTATTGGCAGGCGAAGGGGCAGGGCGGGCGCACGATGTTCATCTCGCGCGAGCGCGCATATCACGGGGTCAACTTCGGCGGCGTATCGCTCGCGGGGATCGCCAATAACCGGCGCCGCTTCGGGCCGACGCTGCCCGGCATTGCTCACATGCGGCATACGCATGTCAAAGAGAACTTCTTTCAGCCGGGCGAGGGCGCGCACGGCGTGGAGCTCGCCGAAGATCTGGTGCGCTTTATCAATTTGTACGGCGCAGAGAACATCGCCGCGTGCTTTGTCGAGCCGATCGCCGGCTCAACGGGTTGTCTGGTGCCGCCAGCGGGATATCTAAAAAGACTGCGTGAAATCTGCGATGCGCATTCGATTCTGCTCGTGTTCGACGAAGTGATCACCGGTTTTGGCCGCACCGGCCAGAATTTTGCAGCGCAAAGTTTTGGCGTGACCCCCGACCTGATGACGATGGCTAAGGGCATCACGAACGGCGCGCAGCCGATGGGCGCGGTGGCTATCAGCGAACGCATTCACAACGCAATCTTCAATTCGGCGCCGGAGGGTGGAATCGAGTTCTTCCACGGTTACACGTACTCGGGGCATCCTGCGGCGTGCGCCGCCGGGCTGGCGACGCTCGATATCTATCAGCGCGAAGGTTTGTTCGAGCGTGGCCGTGCGCTGTCGCCCTACTTTCTGGACGGGCTGTTTTCGCTGCGCGATGTGCCGGTCGTCGCAGATGTCAGAGGGTATGGGCTGTTCGGCGCCGTTGACGTGCAGACCGAAGGAACGCCTGGCAAGCGCGGGCACGCGTTTCAGAAGAAGCTTTTTGACAACGGATTGCATCTGAAAGCAACCGGCGACAGCGCGATCGTCGCACCCCCGCTAATTGCGGAGCGCGCGCATGTCGACAGCATTATCGAGATTCTGCGGCGGACACTGAAATCAATTTAGTCAAAGTCGTTTCACGGGGAGGTAAAAATGAAGCGCTTTATTGCATCGTTATCAGTAGTGTCGGCAATGGTCGTATCGACGCTGGCCCTTGCGCAGACAAAAGAAGTGACGATCGGCTACCAGGACATGGTGGTCCCGTATCGCGTTGCGCAGGAAGCCAAGGCGCTTGAGAAGGCCACTGGCTACAAAATCAACTGGCGACAGTTCGGTGGCGGGGGCGAAGTCATCAAGGCAATGGCTTCGGGCGCGGTGAACATCGGCGAGGTCGGATCGGCCGGTATATCTGCCGCAGTGTCGCGCGGCGAGCCGCTCGAGCTGTTCTGGATTCTTGACGATATTGGTAGTGCGGAAGCGCTGGTTGTTAAAAACAGCTCCGGCATCAAGTCGCTGGCCGATTTGAAGGGCAAGAAGATCGCGATGCCGTTTAATTCGACCACGCACTTTCACACGATGGTCGCGCTCGAGCAGGCGAAGATCAATCCTGCCGACGTGCAGATCCTGAACATGCGTCCGCCGGAAGTTCGCGCCGCATGGCAGCGCGGGGACATCGACGCGACGTTCATCTGGGACCCGGTGCTTGCCGAAGCGAAGAAAGACGGCACAGTGATTCTGACGTCGGGAAAGATCTCCGCTGACACAGGTAAAGCGACATTCGATGGCTATGTGGTCAATCGCGACTGGGCGAAGGCGAACAAGGACTTCATGGTCAAGTTCGTCAAGGTGCTTGCCGCGGCCGATGACACGTACCGCAACAACAAGGCGAAGTTTGTGAAGGACTCGGCCGAAGCGAAGGCGATTGCAAAGTGGTCAGGTGCCAAGCAGGAAGACGTAGCGGCCAGCATGGCGCTGTATGCATTTCCAACTGCGCAGGAGCAATCGAGCAAGTGGCTTGGCGGCGGCAAGGAGTCGGTAGCTGCCAAGGCGCTAACCGCGACAGCTGACTTTCAACTTTCGCAGAAACAGATTGAGAAAAAGTTGCCGGACTATTCAGTGGCGGTCAATCCATCGTATGTGCAGGAAGCGATGAAATAGAGGGTCCGCTGAGCAAGCTCGAAGTCCGGCATCTTTCTGTTCATTACACCGGCCGCCATGGGGCGGCCGGCACCCACGCACTGGCAGATGTCAACCTAGCACTCGATCCCGGCGACTTTGTCGTCGCGCTCGGTGCCTCGGGATGCGGCAAGACCACGCTGCTCTCGTGCATCGCTGGGTTCATGCCGTTTTCTTCCGGCGAGATCGTGCTCGACGGCACGCCGGTTGTCGGTCCGGGTGCCGAGCGCGGGGTGGTGTTTCAGAAGCACGCGCTGATGCCGTGGCTGGATGTGGTTGAAAACGTCGAATTCGGTCTGAAGATGCGCGGGCTTGGCAAGGCTGAGCGCCGCGAGATCGCCCTTCAGAAGCTTGCTGCAGTCGGTCTCGAGAAATTCGCCGCTTCACCGGTGTATCAGATTTCGGGGGGCATGCAGCAACGTGTGGGCCTTGCACGGTCGCTCGCAAGTGACCCCGAGGTGATGCTAATGGACGAACCGCTTGGGGCACTCGATGCGCTGACACGCGAGCAGCAGCAGGAGCTGATTCTCGAGCTCTGGTGGAAAACACAAAAGATGTTCTTCTTCATTACGCACAGTGTCGAGGAGGCGCTGTTCCTTGCGACCGAGCTGGTCGTGATGACGCCGTCGCCGGGCCGCATCGCGCATCGCTACCATCTCGATTTCGGCCGTCGCTTCATCGAGTGCCGCAATGCGCGCGCCGTAAAGTCCGATCCCGAGTTCATTCGCGTGCGCGAAGAAATATTGCAACTGATTCATTCAGCGCCCGAAGTTCGCGAAGCGGCGCAATGAGCGCACCCAGTCATATCGAAGTTGCCGCCAACGCCGAAGTCACGCGTGACGATGCTGCAACGGCGGCGTCTATTCGTCATGTCAGCGGCTACAGCGTGCCTGGCGAAGGTTCGAGCACGACAATCGCCGTCGTGACGGTTGTCGTGCTGCTGCTGCTCTGGTGGGTCGCTACGCACAATGGCTGGATCCGCGACCTGTTCCTGCCAACGCCTGAGCGAATCATCACGAGCTTCGCAGACGCGTGGAAGGGCGAGATCCAGGGCGGTCGCCCGCTGCCCGAGCATTTCGGATGGAGCTTGTTCCGTGTATTTACCGCATTCGCACTCGCGTGCGTGACAGCGATTCCGGTCGGCATTGCGATGGGAGTCTCGCGCATCGCGCGCGGCATCTTTGATCCGCCGGTTGAGTTCTACCGTCCGCTGCCACCCCTTGCGTACCTGCCCTTGATCGTCATCTGGTTCGGCATTGAGGAAACGGCGAAGATTGTGTTGATCTACCTTGCGTGCTTCGCACCGCTTGCAATGGCAGCCCGCGCCGGCGTGAAGAGCGTGATGATCGAGCAGATCAACGCCGCTTACTCATTGGGCGCATCGAAGTGGCAGGTCATTCGACACGTCGTCATTCCGGCCGCGCTGCCTGAGATCTTTACCGGCATGCGGATCGCCATCGGGTTCGGTTGGACCACACTCGTCGCTGCCGAAATGGTTGCCGCCAATGCAGGCCTTGGCCAGATGGTGCTCAATGCGTCCAACTTTCTGCGGACCGACGTCGTCATCATGGGAATTTTCGTGATCGGCGTCGTCGCCTATGCGTTCGACCTGCTGATGCGCCACATCGAACGTGCGGTCGTTCCGTGGAAAGGTCGCGCATGAACAATTCTCGGATTGCGCTTTTCGTTCGCAATGGGCTGATGAACCTCCTCCATGCCATTGCAATATTTTTTGCGCTAGCACCGGGTCTTGTCGGTGACGCATCGGCTCAACCAACCGCAGCATTGCCGGTGCGATATGCATTGCTTTCGGCGGTCGGCGATCAGCTGACTGTCGTGCACGCAAGGATGCAGACGGGTAGCCGTCTCGACCGCAATGAGCGCGAAGTCGCTGTGTTGCCTGATAGTGCTCTCGATCGCGTAGTTCTTCGCAACCTGAACGCTGCTTTGAAAAAGGCCGCGCCTGAAGTCGAAGTGGCAGCGCTGGCTGCTGCGAACGCAAGCTTGTTTCAGGTGCAGCGCGATGTTCTGTCCGGCAACAAACCTGTTGACGCAACGGTTCGAGCCTTTGCATCCGCACTGCCTCCCGGTGGTACTGATCGACTGCTGCTGGTGCTCAAGCATCGGTCCGATGCGCGGATACCGGTAGTCAGCGGAGCCATCGGCGTCGGACGATTGGAGGGAGTCGGTTTTTATGTGGACCGGGTGACCCGCGTAAAATCCATGGAAACAGGCGCCTCGGGGACTGGTTTTCTTGCGCCGTTTGCCTATGTGCGATTGATAATCGCTGACGCCGACGGGCGTGTGCTAGCTGAGCGGGCGCTCGAATCCGCTGCAACAATCGGCATGGGCGACTCGCGAGACGCTGTGCAGCCGTGGGAGTTGCTCGATGCGAGTGCCAAAGTTGCCGTGCTGGACCGCTTGCTGAGGCGTGAGATCGAAAAGACCTTGCCGGGGTTGGTCGCGGCAGCCAAATAGCTAACGGTGTAAAAGCGTCACTTTGGGAGAAAGAATGATTCATTTCGTAGTGCATGACGAGCACGATTCCGTGGGCGTCGTTGTGGTCGAGGGCATTCGGGCCGGTGATGAGCTGACCGGCTGGATCATGGATCAGGACAAGACACTGATCACCAAAGTGATGAACGACGTTCCGATCGGCCATAAGATCGCAATCCGCGATCTGCAGAACGACGACACGGTTATCAAGTACGGCACCGACATCGGGCGCACGATCGCGCCGATCAAAGTCGGCGAGCACCTGCATGTGCACAACGTGAAGACCAAACGGTGGTGATGCAATGAAACACAACGGAAACGGTACTAAAGACACGTTCATGGGCTATCGCCGTGAAAACGGCCGCGTCGGCGTGCGCAATCACGTCATCGTTTTGCCGGTAGACGATCTCTCTAACGCCGCGTCGGTCGCGGTGGCCAACAACATCAAGGGCGTGATGGCGCTGCCGCATCCTTATGGCAGGCTGCAGTTTGGCGCCGATCTCGAGCTGCACTTTCGCACGCTGATCGGCACCGGCAGCAATCCGAATGTCGCGGCGGTCGTCGTGATCGGTATCGAAGATCAGTGGACGCAGAAGATCGTCGACGGCATCGCCGCGACCGGCAAGCCGGTGATCGGATTCGGCATCGAGCAGCACGGCGATCACGACACGATCATGCGGGCGTCGAAAGCCGCGCGCGAATACGTGCAGTGGGCCAGTGAGTTGGAGCGCGAAGAGTGTTCGATCGATACGCTATGGGTGTCGACCAAGTGCGGCGAGTCGGATACGACGTCGGGCTGCGGTGCGAATCCGACAGTCGGCAATGCGTTCGACAAGCTGTATCCGCTCGGCACCACGCTGGTGTTCGGTGAGACCACCGAGTTGACGGGCGGTGAGCACCTGGTTGCCGAGCGCTGCAGGACGCCCGAGGTGCGCGAGAAATTCATGCAGTATTTCAATCGTTATCAGGAAGTGATCGATCGACACAAGACCAGCGATCTTTCCGATTCACAGCCGACCAAGGGCAACATCCTCGGTGGGCTAACGACAATCGAAGAGAAAGCGCTCGGCAATATTCAGAAGATCGGGCGCAAATGCATGATCGACGGCGTGCTGGATAAGGCCGAGGCGCCGACCGGGCCGGGCCTGTGGTTCATGGATTCGTCGTCGGCCGCCGCCGAGATGGTGACACTGTGCGCCGCGTCGGGCTACACAGTTCACTTTTTTCCGACCGGGCAGGGCAACGTGATCGGCAATCCGATTTTGCCGGTGATTAAGCTCTGCGCCAATCCGCGTACCGTGCGAACGATGAACGAGCACATCGACGTCGACGTGTCGGGGCTGCTGCGCCGGGAAATGACGCCCGATGAGGCGGGCGACGCGTTGATCGACATGATGTTTCGCACTGCCAATGGAAGATTGACAGCGGCCGAAGCGCTCGGCCATCGCGAGTTCGTGCTGACGCGCCTTTACGAAAGCGCCTGATGCCGGTCGGCGCGCAGTTTCTGCGCGTATCGGTGTGGCGCGGAACGCATGATGGCCGCTACGTCGAATACCGAGTGCCGCGGCAAACCAGTCAAACCGTGCTGGATGTCGTGACTCACATCCAGCGCAAACTCGATTCGACGCTCGCGTATCGCTATGCATGCCGCGTTGGCATGTGCGGTTCTTGTGCAATGACCGTCAATGGGGTGGCGCGCTGGACCTGCCGCACACATGTCAGCGCGGTTGCGCAGGACGATCGACTCGAAATCGCGCCGCTTGCAAACCTGCCCGTGGTGCGCGATCTGGTGACCGACATGCGCGAGTTTTTCGATAAATGGACGCGTGCGAAAGGTCAGTTTCAAGGCTCGCGGACGCGGCGCGATGATTTCGCCGCGGTGAATCCTCAGAGCAAAGCGTCGCAAGCGCTGCAGGCCGGCATTGAATGCATCGGCTGCGGCGTCTGCTACGCGTCGTGTGACGTAGTGGGATGGCGCGCCGACTACCTCGGTCCCGCCGCATTGAATCGTGCATGGACGTTAATCAACGACACGCGCGACGTGGCGCGCATCGAGCGGCTGCGTGCCATCTCGGGCGACGCCGGCTGTCATAGCTGCCATACGCATATGAGTTGTACCGAGCGTTGCCCGAAACACATCGCGCCGACGGCATCGATAGCGGGCTTGAAACGCGCGACCGCCGCGGCGATGGTGAAGGGCGACCTTTAGTGCAGAACGCACTCCTGGAAGCGCGCCTGTGGCTCGCGCAACGAGTGTCGGCCGCAGTTCTGGGAATCTGTGTGGTGGTCCACTTGATCACGATCATCTATGCAACGCGCGGAGGCCTGTCGGCAGCCGAAATACTGGCTCGCACACGCGGCAATGGGCCGTGGCTGGCGTTCTATGCTGTTTTCGTCCTGGCGGTCGCGGTGCACGTTCCGATCGGGCTGCGAGCCATCGCGGCTGAATGGCTCGGTTGGCGCGGCCGCACGGGGGATGCGCTGCTGATCACTTTTAGTTTCGCGCTGGTTGCAATGGGCTTCGGTGCCATATGGGGATTGTTTTTCTAGGCTGCGCGTAAACCATGAGAGGCAATAGTGTCTCCGCGCGGCATCATCCCAACCGAGGCCGACAAGCTTACCTAGCCTTTATTGTGCATCGGTTGAGCGGCTTTGCGCTCGCGTTGTTTCTGCCGGTGCATTTCTGGGCACTCGGACGAGCGTTGACGGCCGAGGTCGAGCTCGAAGGTTTTTTGCGCTGGAGCGACAGCCCTTCGGTCAAGGCGGCCGAATGGGTGTTGGTGCTATTGCTCGCCGCGCACGCCGGCGGCGGAATAAGATTGCTGGCGCTGGAGTTTCTTGCCTGGCGCGATTGGCATCGGTCGTTGCTGGCGGTGGCAGCAGCGTTTTCTGTAGTGGTGGGGCTCGTGTTTGCGTTGGCGCTATAACGGAGGAACGGATGAATATGATGCGGATGTTCGTGTTTGCCATGGCGTCGCTGCTGTCAATCGGCGCGCTCGGCCAATCACCCAGCTATCCAGGCAGGACGGTGCGCATCGTCGTGCCATTTGCTGCAGGCGGCGCAACGGATATCGTCACGCGCATCCTTGCGCAGAAACTCACCGACGCGTGGGGTCAGGCGGTCGTGGTGGAGAATCGCGGCGGCGCCGGTGGCAACATTGGCGCCGCAGAAGTCGCCAAGTCCACGCCCGATGGCTATACGTTGCTGATGACGTCGGGCTCGGTCGTAACGGCAAATCAGCACATTTACAAGAACATGGGATTTGATCCGCGCACCGACCTGCTGCCGATCACGTTGGTAGCCAGCGGGCCGCAGGTCATCGTCGTCAATCCTTCGCTGCCGGTAAAGACCTTGAAGGACTTGATCGACCTGGCCAAGTCCAAGCCCGGCGCACTGAACTATGGCCACGCCGGTATCGGTAGTCAAACTCACTTAGCCGCCGAGAATTTTCTTTACACGACCGGGCTGGAGATCCAGAACATTCCCTACAAAGGCGAGGGTCCGGCGATCACCGATCTGGTGGCGGGACAAATCAATCTCGCGACGCCCAATCTGCCGGCGGCGATTCAATTTATCAATTCGGGAAAACTGCGGGCGCTGGCGGTGACCGGCAAGGAGCGGTCGCCTGCACTGCCCAACGTGCCAACGGCCTCGGAGACCGTGCCGGGGTTCGAAAACACCGGGTGGTTCGGACTGATGACACCCGCGGGCACGCCGGCGCCGATAATTGATCGCATCCATCGCGATGTGGCCAAGGTGCTCGACACAACCGATATGCGGGCGCGTTTTTTCGTTCAAGGAATGACGCCGACTTCGATGGCGCCGCAAGCGTTCGGGACGCGTATTCAAAACGAAAGCGCGCGCTGGAGCACCGTGGTGCGCGACCGCAAGATCGCTGCCAACTAGCGTGCAAACCTGCGACAGTTAATGCTTCAAATCGATCTCGCGCAGGTTGAAACCGCCGCCAAGGAACTTTATGTTCGGGCATTGAAGCAGCTGCCGCCGGACATCAAGGCCGGGTTTGCTCGCCTTTCTGAAACGGAAACCAACGCGACCGCGCAGCGCGTGCTCGGCACGATGCTGACCAACATCGCGGTTGCCGAGCGAACCGACAATTTGCTCTGCCAGGACACCGGCATACCCATTTACAACGTCACGATCGGCAGCGGCGTGATCGTTGACGGCGCGCGGCTAAAGGCGGCGATTCGTCGCGGTTGCGAGCGCGCAACACGCGAACATTCGCTGCGCTCATCGATCGTGCATCCGATCACGCGCGTCAACGAGCACAGCTCGTGCGGCCGCGAGGTTCCGGTGATGCACTTCGACTTCGATGCCAGCGAGCAGATGTCGATTGAAATGATCCCGAAGGGTTCGGGTTCCGAGAACAATTCGTTTCTGAAGATGGCGATCCCGGCTGATGGGGTCGACGCGATCAAGACATTCGTGATCGACTGTGTATTGAATGCCGGAGGAAAAACGTGCCCGCCCACGATCGTTGGGGTCGGCATCGGCGGCACTTCCGATTTATGCATGCATCTCGCGAAGCGAGCAGCGGGCAGGCCGCTGGGCACGCGGTGCACCGATCCCGGCGGCGCAGCGCTCGAGGGTGAACTGAGCAATGCGGTCAACTCGCTCGGGGTGGGGCCGCAAGGCCTGGGTGGGGACAGCACCGCGTTTGCGGTTCACGTGGAACTCGCTGCCACGCATATCACGATGAACCCGGTGGCGGTCAATATGCAATGCCATTCGGCCCGGCGAGCGCGTGCGACTTTCAGTGAACGCGGCATCGAGTACGGATTTTAGGAATCGATGGCGCATCACGAACTGGTTACGCCTGTTACCGAGCAACAGGCGCGTGCGCTCCGCATCAACGACACCGTCACGTTGCAACGTACGCTATTCGGAATTCGCGATGCAACGCTGATCCATTTGTTCGACCGCGGCCGTACGACGCGCTTTGGTTTGAACGGACACGCGGTGATTCACACGGCACCCAACGTCAAGGCGGTGCCGCGTTCGATCGAGCATCCCGCCGGCTATGCGCCGTTGTGCGTCGGCACCACCACGTCGGCGCGAATGGAGCGGTTTACGCATGCGCTGATGAGCGAATACGGCGTACGCATCATCATCGGCAAGGGCGGCATGGGTAAACAGACGCTTGCCGCATTCAGCGAGCTCGGCGGTGCATACCTCGCAGTGGTCGGCGGTGCGGCCGCGCTCGAGACCACGTGGATCGAGCGCATTGAAGATGTTGACATGGACGATCTGAATCCCGAATCACTGTGGCGCTTTGCGATCCGCGACTTCGGTCCGCTGCTGGTGGCGATGGACAGCTACGGCGGCAGTCTGTACGACGCGGTAGCCGACGCTGCGCAGGCGCGGCGCGCCGATGTCCTGCGGTCGCTTGGTGTAAGGACCTAGACGCTTGCTTCGGCTGCAAACAGACATTCTGATTCTTGGCTCCGGCGGGGCCGGCTTGTTCGCAGCATTGCACGCTCACCAGGCCGCACCTGAGTTGTCGATCACCGTCGCCGTCAAGGGTCTGCTGGGCAAATGCGGCTGCACTCGCATGGTGCAGGGCGGCTACAACGTTGCGCTGGCCGCCGATGATTCAGTCGAGCGGCACTTCATGGACACGATTCAGGGCGGCGCGTGGCTGCCCGACCAGGACCTCGCCTGGACGCTGGTGTCGAGTGCGGTCGAGCGTGTGCGCGAGCTCGAAAACGAACTTGGATGCCTGTTTGACCGCAACGCTGACGGCACGATTCATCAGAAGGCATTTGCCGGGCAGACCTTCGACCGTACCGTGCACAAAGGCGATCTAACCGGCATCGAGATCATCAATCGTCTGGCCGAGCAGGTGTGGGCGCGCAACATCGCGCGGCTCGAGGACCATCGCGCCATCGCGCTGATCAAGACGCCCGGCGGCGACGCGCTTGCGGGCGTGCTCCATATCGATATGCGCACGGGAGAGTTTGTATTTGTGCAGGCGCGTGCGGTGTTACTTGCGACCGGCGGTGGCCCGACGATGTACAAGTACCACACGCCTTCGGGTGATAAAAGCTGCGACGGACTGGCGATGGCATTGCGAGCCGGACTGACATTGCGCGATATCGAAATGGTGCAGTTTCATCCGACCGGACTTCTGGCGGGGCAAGACACGCGGATGACGGGCACCGTGCTGGAAGAAGGCCTGCGCGGCGCCGGCGGATACTTATTGAACGGTGCGCGCGAGCGGTTCATGCATCTGCACGACGCTCGCGCAGAGCGAGCGACGCGGGATATCGTGTCACGCGCGATCTTTGCCGAAATGCGCGCCGCCAACACCACACCGAACGGCGGCGTTTATCTGCAAATGAGTCATCTTGGCGCGGCGCAGGTCCGGGCAGCGTTCAAGGGCATGGTCGAGCGCTGCGCCGATTGCGGATTTGATCTGGCGGCGGGGATGGTCGAAGTGGTGCCGACCGCGCACTACATGATGGGCGGCGTGCTTTTCAACGGTGATTGCAGCACTTCGCTGCCGGGTCTGTTCGCGGCGGGTGAGGATACCGGCGGCGTGCATGGCGCGAACCGTTTGGGTGGAAACGGCGTGGCTAACTCCACCGTATTCGGTGGCATCGCGGGTGATGCGATCGCGGCGTGGGTGCGGCGCAGCGATTTGTACCCTTCGCCTGATGAATCCGCAATTACGCAGGCCATTGTCGAGGCCGAACGGCCGTTTCACTGCAGCCCGGGCGATATCGAGGAAGTTCGCGAAGCGCTGCTCGAGTGCATGTGGGAAGACGTTGGCATCGTTCGGGACGCGACAGGGCTCGCGCGTGCTGAGCGGCGGCTGAGCGAGCTCGACAGCACGTTGAGGTCGGTTGGAATGGCAAGTCAGCAGCGCGCATACAATTTGACTTGGCACGACTGGCTCAATCTATCGAATCTGATACTCGTGAGCCGCGCGATTCAGAGCTCGGCAGCGCACCGCGAGGAATCGCTCGGCGCGCACTACCGCGCTGATTTTCCAGACCATCGACCGGCGGCGGACTCGGTTTACGTCACGGTCCGGTTCGACGGATCTTTCCGGCTCGACCAACAGCCGGTCAGGTTTTCGAGAGTGCGGCCGGGTCAGTCACTGCTCGCATGCTGATCGTCATCAGCGAATTCATGGATCCGGCCGCAGTTGAAGCGCTGGCCTCAGAGTTTGCCGTGACACATCAGCCGGCGCTTGTCGACGATCTCGAACGGCTTGCAGAAGCGGTGTCCACCGCCGACGCGCTGATCGTGCGCAATCGAACCCAGGTGAATGCGCATCTGCTGTCTTGTGCGCGGCAGTTACGCGTTGTCGGCCGCCTTGGCGTGGGGTTGGACAATATTGACACCGCGGCGTGCGCGGTGCGTTCGATCGAGGTCATTGCCGCTACCGGGGCCAATGCGGTTGCGGTGGCGGAGTACGTGATAACGACCGCGTCGATGCTGTTACGCGGCGCTTATGCGTCGTCGCTCGACATCGCCGCGGGCCGCTGGCTGCGGGCCGAACTTTCTCGGGGCCGGGAGCTTCACGGCAAGACATTGGGTCTGATCGGCTTCGGCTCGATTGGGCGCGTAACCGCTCGGCTCGGGCGCGCGATGGGCATGCGAGCCGTGGCGCACGACCCGCTGCTTGCAGCCGATGACGCTGCTTGGAGCAGCGACGACGTTGCGCGCCGCAGCCTTGATGAATTGTTGTCCGAGGCCGACGTCATTTCACTGCACGTGCCGCTGGTCGCTGGCACACGCGGGTTGCTCGATGGCGCACGCATTGCGGCGATCAAGCGCGGTGCCGTCATCATCAACTCTTCGCGCGGCGGGATCATCGACGAAGCAGCTCTCGCGGCCGCACTGCAGCGCGGTCACCTGGCGGGCGCTGCACTTGACGTCTTCGAGCACGAACCGCTGAGTTCCGGCACCGTGCTGGCCCAGTGTCCCAACCTGATTTTGACGCCGCACATCGCCGGTGTAACTCAGGAGTCGAACGTACGCGTCAGCGCGTTGATCGCCGGTCGCGTTGCTGCATCGCTGCGCGCGAGCGCAGCGCACGACCGATGACGATCGTTGCACTGAAGCGACTGAAGTCCCTTGCCGAGCAGGCGCTGGTTTGCGCGGGCGCCGACGTGGCAATGGCATCGTCGACGGCAGATGCATTGGTGGCTGCCGACGCGCAGGGGCTTTCGTCGCACGGGGTGGCGCGCGTGATGCAGTATGCGACGCACCTCCGGAACGGCCGCGCCGATGGACGCGCGATACCCCGCGTCGTGCGTGAAAAGGGCGCAACGTGCCTGATCGATGCCAACGGCGGACTCGCCTTCCTCGCGTGTTCGCTGGCGGTAACCGAAGCAATTGAGCGCGCGCGTTCGGCAGGAATCGGCTTTGCCGCGGTAACCAACAGCCATCACTTCGGTGTTGCGGCTTATCACCTCGAGGAAGTCGCACGCAATGCGATGGTGGGCCTGGCATTCAGTAATTCACCGGCTGCGATGCCCGCTTGGGGCGGCATGCGCGCGGTCTTCGGGACCAACCCGATTGCTGCCGCGTTTCCACGCGCCGCCGCGCCGCCGCTGATGATTGACCTTTCATTGTCCGAGGCAGCGCGCGGCAAGGTGATGATTGCTTCGCAGCAGGGCAAGCCGATCCCGCTCGGGTGGGCGCTCGATCGTGAGGGCCGGCCGACGACAGATGCCAAGGCAGCGCTCGAAGGCGTGATGCTGCCGGCCGGCGGCGTCAAGGGGGCGATGCTGGCACTGATTGTCGAGCTGCTCTGCGTTTCGCTGACCGGCGCGCATTTCGGATTCGAAGCCGAGTCGTTCTTTGTCGATGCCGGCAATCAACCGCGGCTCGGTCAGGCGTTTCTGGTAATCGACCCTGAAGCGCTAGCAGGTTCGCACACTTACTTCGCAAGACTCGAGGCCTTGATCACGGCGATGTGCGCTGATGACGCAGTCAGGTTGCCTGGCGCGCGTCGGGCTGCACTGGCAGATCGGGCGAGCAGCGACGGCATCGAGGTGCCCGAGGCGGTGCTGGCGAAGCTGATCGCGCTGGCGCAGTAGGGCAGGCCAGCGTTGACAAACGCGCGCACACCGGCGGATGATATGTGCCGTTGCGCATATGCTCATACCTGTGACGGCGATGGATCCTGATCTAGAGCGTCTGTTTGAAGTCGTGTCGGGTTACTTTGGCCTGCTGTCGCAGCCGACGCGCCTGAAGATCCTTAACGCGATCTGCGAGGGCGAGCTCAGTGTCTCGGAGATCGTCGAGCGTGTCGGGTCGACGCAGACCAATGTGTCGCGGCATTTGAACCTGATGTATGGCAAAAGGGTTTTGAAGAGGCGGCGCGCGGGGGCAATGACGTTTTATTCGATCGCCGATCGAAACATCGTGACGTTGTGTCGCACGGCGTGCATTCAGATGGCAAGCCAGCTGGACCAGGAGTCGGTGTCGAATCGGACGCTGAAGCGTTTCATGCAGCGCGCATGAAAGCGATGACTGGGCGCGTGGTGCCGGCGCCCGAAGGGCATCTGTCTGCCGCGCAGATGCGTCCGTCGCAGTCGCGGCGGGGATTCATTCGCAACAGCGTAACCACGGGCGCTCTGGCGGTAACCGGCAGCGCATTCGCCCAGGCGCGCACTGACCCGACCCTCGTTCCGCCGTGGACCCGTTCGCTCGGTGCGCCGGTGGTCACTACCGGCTACGGCATGCCGTCGAAGCATGAAGCCAATGTGCAGCGCCGGCAGAGCCCCGGGCTGACGCCTCAGCCGCAGGCCAGCATCAGCTTTACGCCTTTACAAAACTTGTTCGGCATCATCACGCCGAGCGGTGTGCACTTCGAGCGCCATCACTCGGGCATGCCCGAGGTCGATCCTGAGCAGCACCGGCTGATGATTCACGGCCTCGTCAGGCGGGCGCTGATGCTGACGATGGACGACGTGATGCGGTTTCCGTCGGTCTCGCGAATTCACTTCATCGAATGCGGTGCCAACGGTGGCATGGAGTGGGGCAACGTCGCCGTGCCGACAGTTCAGTACACGCACGGCATGATCGCGTGCAGCGAATTCACGGGAGTGTTGCTGTCGACACTACTCGACGAGGCCGGCGTCGATCGCGCGCAGGGCAAGTTCGTGCTGGCCGAAGGCGCTGACGGCTCGGCGTTGACACGTACGATTCCGATCGAGTTCGCGTTGAGCGACGTAATGGTCGTCTACGGGCAGAACGGCGAAATGCTGCGGCCCGAAAACGGCTACCCGCTGCGCCTGTTGGTGCCTGGCGTGCAAGGGGTGTCGAGCGTCAAATGGCTGCGTCGACTCGAAGTCGGCGACAAGCCGTGGAACACGCGCGAAGAGTCGTTGCACTACATCGATCTTCTGCCCGATGGCATGCACCGCCAGTACTCCGGAGTGCAGGAAGTCAAGTCGGTGATCACGATGCCGTCGGGCGGGCAGAAGCTGGTTGGTAAGGGCTACTACGAGATTACCGGTCTTGCATGGTCGGGCCGCGGCAAGGTCAAGCGTGTTGACGTGTCGGTCGACGGCGGGCGCGACTGGCAAACCGCCCGTTTGCAGGAGCCGGTGTTGAGCAAAGCGCTCACACGATTCAGGCTCGACTGGAATTGGGACGGCGCGCCGGCGCTGTTGCAAAGCCGGGCGGTCGATGAAACCGGCCACGTGCAGCCAAGCATTCAGCAGCTACGCGCGGTGCGCGGGGTGCGCTCGATCTATCACAACAACGCGGTGCAGACCTGGCGCGTTCAACCCGACGGCGAAGTGTGGAATGTTCAAGTCGCTTAGCGCACTGTTCACGCTCGCATTGATGAGCGCGAGTCTGCCCGCTGGCGCGCAGCAGGCTGCGCGTTATGGCCTTGGCCGCGCACCGACGCCGCAGGAAATCGCCGCGTGGGATATCGACGTGCGCCCCGACGGGCACGGGCTCAAGATCGGCAAGGGGACCGTCGCACAGGGACAGAAGATCTACGACGCGCAGTGTGCAAGCTGTCATGGCACCTTCGGCGAAAGCAACCGCTACATGCCGATCGCGGGTGGTGTACGCAAGGATGACTTGCAGACCGGCCGTGCGTCTATGCTGCGGCAATCCGACGGGCTGCGCACGCTTGGCACCAAGCTCAACTACGCAACGACCCTTTGGGATTACATTTTTCGTGCAATGCCGTGGACCAATCCGCAGTCGCTGAGCGTCGACGAAACCTATGCGGTGACGGCATACATGCTGCACCTGAACGAAATCGTCGCCGGCGATTACGAGCTGAACGAAAAGACGTTGCTCACGGTGCAGATGCCGAATCGCAACGGGTTCACGACGGCACACGGACTGGGACGGGTCAATGGCCGGCCCGATGCGCAGGGCAGTTTGTGCATGAAGGCGTGCGTCAAAGAGGTGACGATCGCGTCCGAAATGCCGGAGTTCGCGCGCAATCAGAACGGTAACTTGGCGCAGCAAAAGCGGCCGCTCGGTCCGATGCGCGGAATCGACACCGCGCGTTACGACGTCGGCAAAACCGGCACTCCAACCGCTCCGACTGCAGCAGCGTCGCATCCGTCGGATCTGCTCACGCGGCACGCCTGCACGAGCTGCCATGGCATGACAAGCAAAATCATCGGCCCAGGCTTCAATGAAATCGCGGCCAAGTACGAGGGGCGTGCCGATGCAAAGGTGTATCTATCGAAAAAAATGAGAGAGGGGGGGCAGGGCGTTTGGGGCGCGATCCCAATGCCGCCGCAGGCGGGGTTGAAGGAAAACGACGCCGACACGATTGCGCACTGGCTCGCCGCCGGAGCGAAATAACTTTTAGCGATAGGGTTATCCCGAGCAGCAGAAGTATGTGGTCATCACACTGTTACATTGAGCGTTTGGTTATGAATCATTCAGTACTCAGTCGCAGGGAGATTTCGATGAATCAGAATCGCAGAGAATTCGTGAAGCTAAGCGGAGTGCTGGCCGTGCTGGCCACCGCGGGACTCATCAGCACCGACGAGGCGTTGGCGCAGCAGCAAGCGTGGAACAAAACCGCATTTGAAGCAAAGACACTTGACGAAGCCGTGAAGGCGCTCGGCGGGCCGGCCGCTACGCAAAGCGCAGACATTTCGATCACCGCGCCGGATATCGCTGAGAACGGCGCGGTCGTTCCGGTGGGCGTGACGAGCAAGATTCCGAACACGCAGAACGTCTACATCCTGGTCGAAAAAAATCCGAGCTCGCTCGCCGCGGGGTTTGCGATTCCGGCCGGAACCGAAGCCAACGTTTCGACGCGCATCAAGATGGGCCAGACCTCGAACGTGCACGCGGTCGTAAAGGCCGATAACAAGTTCTATGTGGCCACCAAGGAAGTCAAGGTCACCCTTGGCGGTTGCGGCGGATAACAAACGGGAGTTGATATGGCAGATCCGATGAGAATTCGCGCGACCGAGCAGCCCGACGGTGTCGACGTGCGGGTATTGATGAGTCATGAAATGGAAACCGGTCAGCGCCGCGACGCGGCCGGCAAAGTCGTGCCGGCCCACTTCATTTCCAACGTGACGGTCAGTCACAACGGCAAGCCGGTGCTGAGCGCCGAATGGGGCCCGGCGGTCGCCAAGAACCCGTACCTGCAGTTCAAATTCAAGGGCGGTAAAAAGGGCGACAAGTTAACGGTGACCTGGGTCGACAACAAAGGCGAGACGCGCACCGACGAAGCAATGATCAGCTAGCGGGCGATGCCGCCGCAGAGCGGCCGCCGGGCAATCCATTTCAAGCAGGGAGACGAGAGCATGAAGGGAATCAATCGGGCGTTGCTGGCAGGTGCTGCGCTGGCGCTGTCGTGCACCGCGAGCCTGGCGCAAAAGGACACCGCCGACGCGATCGCGCGCTATCGCCAGCTGCTGCAGGACGGCAACCCGGCCGAGCTGGTGGTTGCGCGCGGCGAAGCGCTGTGGAAGGAGAAGCGCGGCCCGAAGAAGGCATCGCTCGAACAATGCGATCTCGGCCTCGGAGCCGGCGTGGTCAAGGGCGCTTATGCGCAGTTGCCGCGCCACTTTGCCGACACCGACAAGGTGATGGATTACGAAAGCCGGGTCGTGCATTGCATGGTGACGTTGCAGGGGCTGGACCACGCAACGGCGACCAAGAACCCGTTCTCGGGCACCGGCCAGCGGCAGACCGATATCGAAGCGCTGGTAGCCTACGTCGTCGAGCAATCACGCGGCGTGCCGGTGAAAATTTCGCAAGCGCATCCGCAGGAAAAGGCTTCTTTCGATCGCGGCAAGCAGTTGTTCTATATGCGCGCGGGCCCGTATGATTTCTCGTGCGCCAGCTGTCACGGAGTGACCGGTCAGCGCATCCGCTTGCAGGATCTGCCGAATATCGCAAACGTCAAGGAAGACGCCGAGCGCGCATTTACCACGTGGCCCGCGTATCGCGTGTCGCAAGGCACGCTGAGATCGATGCAGTGGCGCCTGAACGATTGTTTTCGCCAAGCGCGCTGGCCCGAACCCGTGTTCGGTTCGCCCGCCACAGTGGACCTGATCACCTTCCTGGGTGTCAAAGCCAACGGCGCGAAGATGGATTCGCCGTCGATCAAACGCTGAGGGGTGAACATGAAACGCAAACATGTTCTGGCGGCTGTGTTGGCCATCGGCAGCGCGGTCCTTATCGGCTGCGCGACTTACACCGCTCCTACGCGCGAAGAAACGTTGCAGGTCGTCAACAGCTCGTTTCGCGAGCGCGGTATCGCGAAGCTGGATCGACTCAAACAATCCGATATGCAGGTAGCGTGTTCGGAAGCTTCGCTCACCGGGCAGGAGCTGCCGAAGGACGTGGCCGCACGTCTCGAAAAACAGGCGCTGGCAACGGTCAAGTATCCGGCCGACGGCGCGTACCTGGGCGACTTCAAACAAGGCGAGCGGATTGCGCAAACCGGCGTCGGCCTGCAATGGAGCGATAACGACAAGACGGTCGCCGGCGGCAATTGCTACGCTTGTCACGAGTTGGCGTCGCAGGAGCTCGCATTCGGCAATATCGGCCCCTCGCTGAAAGGCTATGGAAGGCTGCGTGGCAATTCGAAGGAAGTGGTGACTTATACGTGGGGCAAGCTGTGGAACTCGCATGCTTATAACGCGTGTTCGCAGATGCCGCGTTACGGCGACGCCAATATTCTGACGACGGCGCAGCTGAAGGATTTAATGGCGCTGTTGCTCGATCCGAATTCGCCGGTCAACAAGTAGCGCCCACTCCGCCGTGGTTGGTCAGCTGCACCGATGGTTTTTGGCGCTGGCGGGTGCGCTGGTGATGTCGATTACCCCGGTGCACGCGCAAACGATTGGCGAACCCGGAAGCTCAATCGCCTGGCGCGACGTCGCACTGTTGGACGGACGCACGCTGACTGCGAGCGAGTTGTACGGCCGGGTGGTCGTGGTGCAGATATGGGCCTCGTGGTGCCCGTTCTGCGCGGCACAGAATTCGCACGTGCAGAAGCTGCACGAGGCGTACCGAGAGCGGGGCATTACGGTCCTGGCATTTTCGATCGACCAGACCGAGCGAGCCGCGCGCGAGTATTTGACCAAAAAGGGGTACACGTTCAACGTTGCAATGCGCACCGACGCAGTTGATCGTTGGTTTGGCCGCAACCGTACCTTGCCCGAAATGTATGTCGTCGACGCCGGAGGCAAATTGGTCTTCGTGCATCGTGGCGAAATGTTTCCAGAGGATATTGCGGCGCTCTCGCGCTTCGCACCTCGCTCGTCAAAGCAATAGTGGATCGACGCGAATTCCTGCATGTGCTCGCAGTAGCGGCCTCGGCGGGGATGCCGATAGCGTCGCGCGATGCGCTAGGAGCCGAGGCTTCGACAGCGCGTATGTACGCGCTGCCGCGTTTCGGCAATGTGCATTTACTGCACTTCACCGATTGTCACGCGCAACTGTTGCCCGTTTATTTCCGCGAGCCGAGTGTGAACCTGGGCGTTGGCCCGGCCTTCGGCAAGGCACCGCATCTGGTCGGCGAGCATCTGTTGAAACAATTCGGAATTGCGCCCAACACACGACAGGCGCACGCCTTCACGTATCTTAATTTCGCCGAGGCCGCGAAGAGGTACGGCAAAGTCGGTGGGTTCGCCCACCTGTCCACGCTGGTGAAACTGATTAAAGCCGACCGGCCAGGAGCGCTATTGCTGGACGGCGGCGATACGTGGCAGGGCTCGGCCACGTCGTTGTGGACCGGCGGCCAGGACATGGTCGACGCGCAAAAGCTGCTGGGCGTTGACGTGATGACCGCGCACTGGGAGATGACGTACGGCGCGAAGCGCGTAAAGGAAATAGTCGACAAGGATTTCAAGGGGCAGATTGACTTCGTCGCGCAGAACGTCAGGACGGCTGACTTCGGTGACCCGGTGTTTCCGCCGTACACAATGAAGGAGATCAACGGCGTCAGCGTCGGCATCATCGGCCAGGCATTTCCCTACGTGCCGATTGCCAATCCGCGCCATCTCGTCCCCGACTGGAGCTTCGGCATCCAGGACGAGAACATGCAGAAAATGGTCGATGAGGTGCGCGCCAACGGGGCGAAAGTTGTCGTTTTGTTGTCGCACAATGGAATGGACGTCGATCTGAAACTGGCGTCGAAGGTGCGCGGAATCGACGCCATCCTCGGTGGACACACGCACGATGGCGTGCCGCAGCCGACGCTGATAAAGAACTCCGGCGGCACGACCCTCGTGACCAACGCCGGCAGCAATGGAAAGTTTCTGGCGGTGCTCGACCTCGACGTCAGGGGCGGGCGCGTCAGCGACTACCGCTACCGGTTGCTGCCCGTATTTTCCAATCTGCTACCCGCCGACCGCGCGATGGCGGCCTACATCAAGCAGATGCGGGCACCGTTTGAAGCGCGGCTTTCGGAGAAGCTCGCGGTTACCGAAGGGCTCTTGTACCGGCGCGGCAATTTCAGCGGCACCTTCGACCAGTTGATCTGCGATGCGCTGATGAAAGTGCGCGGTGCCGAGATTGCATTCTCACCCGGTTTCCGATGGGGCACTTCGCTGCTGCCGGGCGAGCCAATTCTGATGGAGCATGTGATGGATCAAACCGCCATCACATATCCTTCCACGACGTTGAATCAACTCACCGGCGCAACTATCAAGACCATTCTCGAGGATGTCGCCGACAATCTGTTCAACCCTGATCCGTATCTGCAGCAGGGCGGGGACATGGTGCGCGTTGGCGGTCTGAGCTACGCGATTGATCCGAACGCTTCGATTGGCAAACGTATCGGCGATCTGAGCGTTGGTGGACGCTTGCTCGAAGCCGACAAGTCATACACGGTCGCGAGCTGGGCTCCAGTGGCTGAGGGAGCGAAGGGCGAACCCATCTGGGACGTGGTGGCGACTTACTTAAAGGATCAAAGATCCATCCCACCGCCGCGTTTGAACCTCCCGTTGATAAAAGGCGAGCAGGCCAACCCCGGTTTCGGAAAGTCATGGCGCACGTGACGCGCCGGCGAGCGTTGCTGGCGCTCGCAGTCGCGGCGCCGGTATCAGTGTTTGCAGAGACAGCTGCGGATGGGCATCTGCAGGAACTGGACGACTTGCGTTTGCTGTCGGCGTCAATTGCGCAGAACAAGACGCCATTACTCGTGCTGTTCAGCACGCCCGGTTGCCCATTTTGCCGAGAAGTGCGGCGCAATTATTTATTGCCGCGTGTTGCGGAACAGGCGCGCAGCACCCGCCCCGAGCTGATCCTGCGCGAAGTGGACATTGGCTCGCAACGGATGATCGTCGACCTGACCGGCGCGAAGATCAGCGAAGCAGTCTTTGCCAGTCGCTATGGTGTGCGGATGGTTCCGGTCGTTGCCCTTTTTGATCAGTCGCTGCGCGTTGTTGGCGCGCCGCTGGTAGGGCTTGATCGATCAGGATTCTATGAAGCCTATTTAGCGACCGCGATTGCCGACGCACGGCGGAGTTTGATGAAATCTTCGTAAGCCACTTGCAACGTCGAACGTTGTATTAACACCGTGCACGCGGCGCTAATCTCTTTGCCAGCGCTTTTAAGGAGCGAAACAATGAAACCAAACCTGATCGCCTTGATTTCCGCAACGTTGCTGGGCGTCGTAGCTGCTGCATCTGCGAACGCGCAAATGCGTCCCGCCGCCGACGCGCCACCCGAAGCCATTTCACGTTACATGGTAGGAACCCGGCTGGGCTACATCACCTGTAGCGACAAGTATCGCGACTACGTCGGCAAGTGGGAAAAGTTCTCGTTTGCGAACGAGGGTCAGACCACGGTAACCGGCTCGCCTCCTGAAGAGGTCGATTATCGTAGCTGCGTGCAGGAAACGCTGGTCAAAGGTCGCAACTTGTACAGCGGCGCGGCCAAGTCGGCCACGGCGCCTTCGTCGAAGGCGGCGCTGAAGGACTATCAGACAACGTGGGAAGCGTCGCTGGCATCCCTCGGGCGTCCCGGCGGCGGTGAAAAACCGCTCGAATACCGCGCTCGCCAAAGCAAGGCGCAGGTTCGGCTGGACGAATTGCAGCGCAAGGTCGAAGCGCAGCCCCAGTAGTTGCGAAACTTGATTACCCTTTCGCGGGACTCATTACGTCATAGAGTGAAGCGCTTTGGCCGGTATATTTACCTTTCCTTCAAGCGTTGCAAATTCTTCAGGAGTAGTGATGGAACGTAGCCCGGATTTTTCACGTCGTCGCCTGATTGCCACCGGACCCGGCGCGCTTGCGATTGTCGGGTTGACGGGTGCGCCTCGCGTTGCGGCGCAGGCTGCTTCGCCCGCGCCGCCTGCGCAGGCGAAGCCGCTGCCGGCTTATGTGGCGTGGAAGGATGCTGACAGCCTGATCGTGCACACACCGACAACAATCGAAACCAAGCGGACGGCGCTAGGCTCGAGCGGCATCACGCCGGCAGACCGCCTGTTTGTCCGCAACAACCTCGCAGCGCCCGATGTTTCAATCGTCGCCAATCGCGAGGCTTGGCAGGTTGCTGTAGAGGGTGTGCGTCAACCGCGCACGTTGACAGTGGCGGAGCTGAAAACGCTCGGACTAGAAACGATTGCCATGGTTCTGCAGTGCTCGGGCAATGGTCGTGGCTACTTTCCAAGCAAGCCCGCCGGAACCAAATGGCAGGTCGGCGCAGCAGGTAACGTGATTTGGAGCGGCGTCCCAGTGCGCGCTGTGGCTGAGTCGCTTGGCGGGCCCAGCGCTGGTATGCGATTCATTACTTCTACCGGCGGTGAAACTCTGCCTGCCGGCATCGACCCGAAGACGGTGATCGTCGAGCGCTCCGTTCCGATCAGCGCACTGCAAGACGCGCTGCTGGCATGGGAAATGAATGGCGAGCCTGTGCCGCACGCCCACGGCGGTCCGCTGCGGCTGATCGTTCCCGGCTACAGCGGTGTCAATCACATCAAGTACATCAAGCGGCTTGCGTTCACTGTCGATCAAACCGACGCGGCGATTCAGGCCACGCGTTATCGAATCGCGCCGCTCGGAACCAAGGAGTCGCCTGCGTTACCGGCCGTATGGGAGATGGAACCTAAATCGTGGATCAATTCGCCGGCGCCCGAAGCAGGTTCGGTGCGGCGCGGCTGGGTTCAAATCCACGGCGTTGCGATGGGCGGTATGCAGGCGCCGCGGCGAGTGGACATATCACTCGATGGTGGCAAGACGTGGCGCGAAGCGAGTTTTATCGGCGCCAATATGGGTCGGTACGCATGGCGTCCGTTTGTGCTGCAGGCTCAGCTGCAACCGGGTACCTATGTAATGGCGTCGCGCGTCACAGATTCGCAGGGCCGGGTGCAAGTTGAAACGACCGAAGACAATGTCGGCGGTTACTTGAACAGCGGTTGGCGCGCGCATGCCATCACGGTCAACGTCGCCTGAGCGGCTGAGCGATCCGCGGCTGTGACTAAATCGATCGCATGTAGTGCAGCGTTGTTGGCGCTCTCGGTGTTTGCCGTTGCCCACGCGGCTGACGGCGCAGATTCCGGCCGCCAATTGTTCGTCAAGGGTGCAACGCCGGCCTGTGCGATTTGCCACACGCTGGCCGACGCAGGCTCGACTGGCGCGGTCGGTCCGTCACTCGACGAATTGAAGCCGGACGTCCAGCGCGTTGCCAAGGCTGTCAAAGCCGGCTTGGGCGCTATGCCGCCCTATCCGCAATTGTCAGACGAGCAGGTGCTGGCCCTTTCACGTTACGTCGCACGCGCGTCTGGAGGCGGGCAGTAAAGTGGCCGCCAACGCTTAGCCTGGCGCAACTTCGCGTCAAAACCGGCAGAATGCGGCCTCGGAGGCGTGGCCGAGCGGTTGAAGGCACCGGTCTTGAAAACCGGCAAGGGCGTAAGTCCTTCGTGAGTTCGAATCTCACCGCCTCCGCCAGAATCTCTCTCTAAAAGCTTGCCAGTCCGCACATCCACTCTCTAGAAAGACTCTGAAAAACCCGGGTCATCGCAAGGCTCCGCTGTCCCTCGTGCGTAGACGCAACGAATTGGTGATCACCGACACCGACGAAAGCGCCATCGCCGCCGATGCAATGATCGGACTGAGTAGCCAACCGGTAAGTGGATACAGGACACCGGCAGCGAGCGGCACGCCGGCTGCGTTGTAAACAAACGCGAAGAACAGGTTTTGCCTGATGTTGCGCATCACTGCACGCGACAACAGGCGCGCACGCACAATACCGTTCAGATCGCCCTTGACCAGCACGATGCGCGCAGACTGCATCGCGATGTCGGTGCCATGCCCCATTGCGATGCCGACATTGGCGGCGGCCAGCGCCGGCGCGTCGTTGATGCCGTCTCCGGCCATCGCGACAATACGGCCTCGCGCCTGCAGCTCCTTGATCAATGCGTTCTTGTCGGCCGGTAGCACTTCGGCACGGAAATCGGCAATGCCGAGCTTGGCAGCCACTGCGGCCGCCGTCGCGGCGCCGTCGCCGGTGGCCATCACGACCCGCACGCCTGCGGCGTTCAGCGCAGCGATTGCGGCCGCACTCGTCGGCTTGATCGGGTCGGCAATTGCCAGCAGTCCAAGCGCGCGGTTCTCGACGCTTGCGAACACGACCGTGTTGCCTTCGCTGCGAAGGCGATCCGCCTCTGCGTTTAGTGCGGCGAGATCGATGCCCGCTTCGGCGAGGAAGCGCGCGCTGCCGAGTCGTACGCGACCTGCCGGTGCCGTACCTTGAACACCGCGCCCCGTGATTGATTCGAACTCGTTGACTGCCATCGGCTCCACGCGACGCTCGGTCGCGGCGGCGAGGACCGCCTGCGCGAGCGGATGCTCGCTCGACACTTCCACACCTGCGGCCGCCGCTAGCACCTCGCTCTCGCTGATGCCGGCAGCTGCAGTGATGTCGACCACGCGCGGCCTGCCTTCGGTCAGCGTGCCGGTCTTGTCGACGACCAGCGTGTCGACTTTCTCCATCAATTCGAGCGCTTCGGCGTCACGTATCAGCACGCCCATCTGCGCGCCGCGACCAACACCCACCATGATCGACATTGGGGTCGCCAGGCCGAGCGCACACGGACACGCGATGATCAGCACGCTCACTGCAACGACCAGTGCGTTGACATAGCGAGGCTCCGGTCCGACGGCAATCCACACAACGGCAGCAATCATCGCGATCAGCACCACGGCTGGCACGAACCAGCTCGCGACAACATCTGCGAGTTTCTGGACCGGCGCGCGCGTCCGGCCCGCCTCGGACACCATCTGAACAATCTGCGCCAACAATGTATCGGCGCCAACGCGCTCGGCGCGCATCACGAAACTGCCGGTCTGATTGACCGTGGCGCCCGTCACCTTTGCACCCGCTTCCTTTGTCACGGGTAGCGGTTCGCCGGTCATCATCGATTCGTCGACATTCGAGCGGCCTTCGAGCACGACGCCATCGACTGGAACTTTGTCGCCGGGGCGTACACGCAATCGATCGCCGGCGTGCACCTGATCGAGCGCGACTTCACGCTCTTGGCCGTCGGCGTCGATGCGCAGGGCGGTGGGCGGAGCAAGCTCGAGCAGCGCGCGTACCGCTGACGAGGTTTGGGAGCGCGCGCGCAGCTCGAGCACCTGACCCAGTATCACAAGCGTCGTGATGATGGCGGCGGCTTCGAAGTACAACGGCGGCGCGCCGTTCATCATGAACGCAGCGGGCAGCAGCTGGGGAAACAACAGCGCAAAGACGCTGAAGCCATACGCCGCCGCGACACCGAGCGCGATCAAGGTGAACATGTTCGGCGAGCGATTGCCGATCGACCGCCAACCAAGCTTGAAGAAGAAAGCTCCGCACCACAGCACCACCGGGGTGGCGAGTACCAACTGCGTCCAGCCGAACCACGATCCCATCGTGTTGATCAACTGGCGATGCAATGCCGGCAAAAACTCGGTCATCGCCATCAGAGCGATCGGCAGTGACAGCGCGGCAGCGATCCACAGACGGCGTGTCATGGTTCGCAACTCGGTGTCGTCTGTTGCGACCGACGCATCGGCCGGCTCGAGCGCCATGCCGCAGATCGGGCAGTTGCCGGGCCCCACCTGGCGAATCTGCGGATGCATCGGGCACGTGTAAATGGCACCCGGGGGCTGCGACACTGCGACCGGCGCCGGACGCGGATCGAGATACTTCTCGGGCTCGGCAGAAAATTTTGTCGCGCAACCGGCGCTGCAGAAGAAATACTCGTTACCCGCGTGCGAAACGTGGTGCCTCGATTGCCGCGTCACCTTCATGCCGCAAACGGGATCGAGCAAGACTTCGTCGGTAACTGGCGTCTTGTCCTGATGCTGACCGCAGCAGGAATGATCGGCCGCTGTGGTCGTGTGTGGTTTCACCGCTTCGTTCATACCTGCCTCCGCGCTTCCGTTTAACCGTATCGCTATCGCGTAGGATAGACTCTGTGGTCAACCCCAGAGTCAAGAGTTATTTATGTCCGAAGCGCAATTGACGATCGGCCGCCTGGCGCAGGCGGCCGAAGTGGGAATCGAGACAGTGCGCTATTACCAGCAACGAAAGCTCCTGCCGGTGCCTGCTGCCAGCGGAGCCTATCGTCGCTATGACCAAGCGGTCGTCCAGCGCATCCGCTTTATCAAGCGAGCGCAGGAGCTTGGCTTTTCGCTCGACGAGATTAACCAGTTGCTGCGATTGCAGGACGGGGTCGAACGCCGCGCGATCCGCCGCATCTCGTCTGAGCGCCTGGCGCAAATCGAAAACAAGCTAGTTGATCTGAAGCGGATGCAGCGCGTGCTCAAGCATCTGGTTGCGGAGTGCGAAGGCGCACGAACCGATCGCCCGTGTCCTATCATCGAAGCACTGACGGTGCCCAGCTGAAGCATTCCAGGCGTTGACGGCAATTGCCAGCTGAACGCAACATCGGAGCTAACCTGCCCCCGCCAATTGCCTGCGTACGAACCACGCCGTCAGCGGCGGTAAAACAACCCATGACCGGTTTGCGATGGCTCGGCCTCTAGGGGATTTCGGTTGGCGCTATGTCGGTGGCGAAGCAGTCTGGATTTACGAGGGAATTGCCAACCGTTCGAGTGGGGAATCTGCCAGCCAAACCGATCGCGCGCCAGCTCTCCGCGCTGCAGAGCGTCCG